>Ga0066850_10002028_pt1 | contig 10326 bp, 5 predicted proteins | sample ETNtaG_4_FD_67282 | JGI IMG/M metagenome (GOLD analysis project Ga0066850, IMG submission 67282) | Marine microbial and viral communities from oxygen minimum zone, Eastern Pacific Ocean - ETNP201406SV67 | ecosystem: Environmental > Aquatic > Marine > Oceanic | place: Pacific Ocean: Eastern... | reverse complement strand
GGATTCACGGCAGTCACAGGCCTGGCATCAGTGCTGGGCGCAGCGATACTAGTAGCTGGAAGACGCAAGGACTGAGCGGTCCTCGCCAGAGATGGCGGGGGCCCTCAGGGCCATGCAGCAATTAGCAGGCGAGTAGCAAAAACCGACTCCATGAGATCATTTTCGAAATACGAAAAGTGACCACAAGGGGTTTAGGTTAAGTATTCGAGAAATTCGAAGGAAGACGATGCATCGCTCAAGCAGCCTCGACTACGAGGCGCACTCAATCAAGAGGAGCGGTTCTGCGATTGTCCTCCTAATGCTGGTCAGCATACTCTCCTCATTCTCCTCGCCTGCTAATGCAAGCGACATCGTCCTCACAGATCCAATTGAGGTGGTACAGAGCGGCGTGCACAATGACAGGATGATGGCTATCGACGCAGACTCGCAAGGCAACGTGCATGTGGTATGGAGCAGGAACACGAACCATCTGTACTACAAGATGCTAGATCCAAGGGGGGAGACTCTGATCGATGAGACCCAGATCTCAGATCCGGGCGCCCACCGCGCATGGCACCCAGACATAACAGTGGATAGCGATGACATGGTTCACGTGGTTTGGACCGATAGAGCAGGACAGTACAAGATAATGTACACACTTCTCGACCCCTCTCTCGATGACCAGAGTGGGGACTCGTCTCTGGACTCGGTCCTATCCGTCGTCCCAAACGACTTCGAGGTAGCAAACAATCCTCAGAACCGAGATTGGGCCGCAATCGACGTAGATTCTGACAACAACCCCCACATTGTTTGGGAGGATTCCTTCGAACCCCTAGAACTCTACTATCAGCAATCACAGATCTACTACAAGATGCTCTCAATAGATCACGTAGCTCGCTTGGTTATCGTAGAGATCGATAGCACACTTCTGACACCAATACTTGGTCAGAAGGGACATCCCGATATCGTGGTAGACGTCAATGACTTCGTTCAGATAGTCTGGGACGACACCAGAGGAGGACAGGTAGAGATGGTCGTCCCAATCGACACCTCAGGTTCCATGAACGCAGAATGGGCTGACATGTGCGCAGTGTTCTACGGCGGAAACTTCGCCAGTGGAGGGTACTTCGTAGGGTTGAAACCCATGCTAGTCAGTGCAAATATGAGCGTATATGAGACACTATACGCACTAAGCGGCAACTGGCCAGCTGCTGCAACCAGTGGAAACTGCGCTGATGCCTACCAGACCGGAGGCTCAGGAAGCCAAGGACCAAGGGCCACACCGCTGGGACCGGGAGAACCCTCGGGTGGGATCAGGGAGCTAACTGAAGTTGTCTACAACAACCAAGCAACCAACCTTCCTGCCGATGGCGGCTATTACAGCGAATTCTGGGGTCCAGCAGCAACCTGGGCATGCCTCTCATACAGGGACATCCAAGGAAGACAGGGACTATCTGCAAACCCCCCCACATCCGCAGATCACCGATGGAACGACAATGCAACACGGGTGGTCATCCCCATTTCTGACGAGGGGCCATATGGGGGTACTCCCATGGATAACGACGACACCTCCAGCATCAACCAGGCTCATGATGCGTGCGTATTGGCACAGACCAAGCCATACCCTCTGTGGGCTGGCTCCGACACGGCCGTAGGCAGCTACATGCTTGACCTAGCACAGTGCCCAGTTGGATCGGGACTCAACACGAGGACATGCAATGGCGCCACAACAAGAACTACAACTGCAGAGGGCCAAATGTACCAGTTCCCGACAAGCGCCGGGTCCTCATCCGAGCTCGAGATCATGGTCGAGGCCATGGTCTATCTAGCTACAAACAACTCTCGCGAGATATACATGACCGTCCTGGACCCACACTCACTTCTGGAGAACCCGTGGCCAGGTTGGAGTCGTGGTGACCCTGGAACCGAAGCAAACCAGCAGAACGGATACTATGCGGAAGATATCGGTCCCTCCGAGGACGAGCTGGGATACGGCCATCTTGTAGTTGTCAACGACACACAGATCACCAATAACCCTGCATACAGCCTACATCCATCCATAGCAATCGATACATCAGGTAACACGCATCTTGCCTGGCAAGACGGTCGCCTCTACCCCGGTTGCGAAGGGAGGACCGGAGGGATTGACATAGAGGGCGCCTACGAGATTTATTACACCAGGCTTAGACTCAGGGGAGCTGCAGAATGGGATGGCGTCCCAGAAGGACTTCCTGCTTATGGAATCAAGCAGATCGCCTCTAGCACAATCTCGAACCCAGAGCAATGCGAAGGCGCATCGGAAGAATACCCATACGCACCTAGCTCAGTCGCGCCATCAATCCTAACCGACTCCTTCGACAATGTCCATCTTTCTTGGATCGACTACAGCAATACAGAGTGGCAAGAGACGATAATGTATGCCAGGCTTAACAATACAAACGAGAAATTCCCCCAGGGCTTCCCACTCAACTCTGCTGCTTCGTCAATCCTAGACCCCTGGGAGGTACGAGAGGTGACCAATTGGTCGTCGGATAAACTCGGACCACCGATGTGCCAGCCAGAGTGCAACACTGCGGACGGACATCACCTTTTCCCAGATTTCAACCTCGACAGAGGGATGCCACCAGCGTTTGCAAACGATCTTGGCAGTGGAGCCCACATAGGCTGGTCGGACAAGAGGTGCGATTGGGAGGGATCCAATGCAAACAAGTGGACCCTATGCTACGTCCACGTCCTTACAGGATTGGTGGACCTTTCACTCGCTTGTGATGACAAGTTACAGGCAAACGCAAACATAGAGGGATATCCGTACGAGTGCCCAATTGATGCTGAGACATTCTATCACACAATCCAACCCGGAGAGCTAACAACCTTCAACATCACAATAGCTAACCCCACCCCAGGTCCTGCAGAGCTGGTCAAAGACACGTTCACTGTCACCATGGAGGGCGTCCCCAACAACTGGACAGCAACACTGTTCTACATGACGAATAACACCCCAATATTCGACTCAACACCAGTTTTCCTCGAAGGCGGTGCCATAGACCCACTATATCTGAGAGTCAGAACGCCTACCATTTACCAAGCTAAAGACGATGAGTTGGCCCAGATCAGCATTGTTGCGACCTCCTCAAAGGATCCAGCAATTCGCAACAAACTAACTTTGCTTACTTTGATGGACGTGGTCCATGGGATCGAGCTCGACACCAGTCACTACCAAGTAGACGTCGAGCAAGGAAAGTCAGCAGTCTTCTCCATCTCGATCAAGAACACCGGCAATGTCTACGATACCTTCGCATTCTATGATCCAGCTACGCTCGAGGGCCAGAACGAGTGGTCCCTACCATTCGGGTGGGGCATAGACTTCCCCCTCACGATCTCCCTCGACCCAGGTCAATCTGTAACCAGGAACCTCAAGGTTAGCGTCCCAGAGTCACAAGACCCCGGGACGTTCGCTATCTACCTCAAGGGATGGTCCACCGGGGAACCCGTCCTCTCAGTAGACAGAGGCACCTTCGATGTGCTAGAACTCTGGATAAACGTATCAATTAGAACTACCGGTAATATCGTTTTCGAGATCGGGGATACCAAGCTGTACGTCCTCCCAGGGGAGTGTGCTAGCTTCCCAATCCAAGTGAACAAATACTTCACTCCTGGGTACCTAGTCTTCACGACACCTGGAGCACCGATTGACAGGCCAGACGACGCTGACATCAACTCATGGAGATTCGATCACTGGACGGTAGATCTGGACTTCTCTGAATGGCCCGGAGGGTCTTCATCGGTTGACCAGGATATCTACTGGGCCCAAGTTGACAATTCCTACACCGTAACTGCTGAGATGTGTTCTCCGTTCAACGCATCAGCGGGGATCGGGGAGTCAATCACCGTTCGTGCACATCTTGATGGAACCCCAAGGGTAAGGGACTCTGTTCTCATCCTAACAAACGTCGTCCAGAGGTACGAATTAGAGTCGTTCGTACCAGAAACAATCCTGGACTTATACCCCGGGCAATCCTACCAAATGAACACAACAGTCTCAAACCTAGGAAACGGACAAGACAGGTACGATATCACCATTGAGTCAATTGTCGATGATCAGGGTGGAACCCATGTTTGGGACATGGACATCCCCAGGGTCCTCTTCCAGGAACTGAATAGGGATGAAGCACAGACTGTGCCAATCTACATCAACGTCCCCGTTCAAACACTGGCAGGAGAGTACACGATAACATTCAATGTCCTAAGCGAGGAACCATTCCCATGCACCGAAGACCCCTGTGAAGGAACCAAGGTACAGGACCAGATAGTGGTCAGGGCCACGATCATAGAGTTCCACGATATGCAGATCTCGCTAGATCCGACAGTTGAGAGTAAGATAAAGACAACAGCTCCTAGCAGGATTGTTAGGTACACACTAAACGTCTCAAACTTGGGTAATGTAGAGGACCAGCCCACAATCCACAATCACACCTATGACGACATCACCAAGGTCTGGTCCGTGAGCCCAGGCCTCGGTTCGCTCAGCACGTGGGAGATCGATTTCGCCCTCCTAGAGGGCTTTGGAACCGAGTTCCCACTAGAGAAACCATGCGTAGAGCTAACTGTAGAGCAGGAGAACCAGATTTCCCAACAGGAATCACAGGGGGAGGGTCCCGACTACTGCTTTATCACTGCAGGAAACACAGTCACTCTTCCAATGATGCAACCCTACACAACACTGCAATTGGTCGTCATCATCACCGTAGCACCAGATGCATCTCTAACAGACAGAAATCTGGGAATCAAGGTTCTTTCAATGCACGGTTCATCGGACTTGGGAGGGGACTTCGATGAGACTGAAGTATGGACCGACTCATGCACCTTGGATGGCAACTCAGACGGAATCCTCGATAATCTACCTCCTGATTGTGATACCAATGAACAGGTACTGGAGATGCGCCTCAGAGCTCCCGACCTGGTTCTAGAGAACGTCATTGCCCCCGATAAAGAAGCCCCAATCGGAGAAATGCTCTCAATCAACGTCTTCATCTCCAACAGAGGAAATGCCCATGCTACCGATGTCAACATCATTCTGTGCAAGGACCAGTCAGAGTCAGACATTAAGAGGAACGGATGCAAAGAGGAGAACATAGTCTACAGACAGATCGTCAACGCCATAATGCCGATCGGTCAGTCCGATACTGACCAGTCAGACCCGATCACGCTGCTGTACATGGTCGAGCCAGGAAGTCATGATATCGTAGTTGTTGTCGATCCGGACAACAACATCGTAGAGACAGATGAGAACAACAACATAGAGAGGATTGGGCAGATGAAATCTCCTCTGGGATCGCTCGACGTTGGAAGAGAACTCGTAGTTCGATACTCCGTCCCAGTGATCATCCTGGGGGCTACCTTCTCACTATTCGGCGTTGCCGGATTCGTTATCTGGGGCAGGAGGGCGGAAGCCTTGGCCAGATTCACCGAGCTCAGCAGCCTAATGCCGGGGACAGATGACGACGACATGGTCTTCTGATCACTTCTTGGCCATCCACCATGGGAGTGGCATGGAATCACTTCCAGAAACAAATGAACCAGAACTAGTAGCGAAGTCTCTCATAAGACGATCCCTCAAAGTTTCCATCATCTTCTCCGCATGCATCGATTGAATCCTCATTCCCTGGGAGAACGCATCCAAGTCCAGGGGCCTTCGGGGGTTCCTCATCATTGCATGGGCAAGCTGCCTCTCTTCATATGACTCGAAACCCTCCTCGACGCTTGGTGAGGCTTTGTGCATAACCTGCTGATGAAGTGCAATAATCGAATCCCTTTGCCGATCAACACTTTCCAGTGCCTCATCCAACTCTGACAGTATCCCCATTGCATCCACCATAGGCAATTTCCTCGCCGAGCCAACCCTGCCAACGACCTTCTCCAGATTTCTAGGCAAACCCCCCGACAATCGAACCCCCTTGGGCATCTTCCTATGTTCTGCCCTGAACAGATCAGGACCTAAGTCTAGGCGAATGGAGAACGATTGATTCACCCTGTACATCTTCTTCGGTGGTCCACCCTTGTCAGATTTTTTCACCTCTGAATCGACGAAGCCAGCTTCTTCTAGGACCTTGAGGTGCTTTACAACTGCCTGCTGACTAACATCTAGTATCTCCGAGAGTTGGAGAGGGTAGTGCGCCTCCTTGACCAGGTGTCGAAGGATTGACCTTCTAGTCTTATTTTCCAGTATGCTGAGGGACTCATCGAACCCAACCATCACTTGCCAACTCAAGGTGGGGTAGTCAACGTCCTCTAAAAACCCAATCTTGATTGCACCACGGAGAACTCGTATTGTTGTTAACCGTCATCCCACGATTTCCAAGATTCGTCAATTACAGTATCTTGAGACTCTTCGGCAATCGGGTTTCTTTCGGCAACGAAAGGACTCGGAGTAACTTCAGAATCAGGGCCCCCTTCTTCTTGCATATTGCCAATAATCACACTCCCATCTTCGATAATAACGAATTGGTCGGGCATTTTCCTCTTATCAGTCCATACCATAATCGCCAGAACTAGGCCAACCACCCCCATTGGCGAACCAATGCAGCAACCGATATAGAAAAGATACGTCCAAAGGCTCCCAGCCAACTGTCTCGCGGACTCTTCATCATCTACTAGCCATAGGTCGGAGCTACCTCTGTTACTCAGGGTGTACTCTCCACCGATTTCCTCGAAGATCCTTACAGGTGAGTAGATTGTCTCATCAGCACCCTCTCTATTTGGATCTAGAATACCAGGGGCCCTTCCGACTACCTCGTTCCCCTCACTATCGGTTAGTGACAACTCTGGCTCTGGCGAATTTCCCGAAACACTCACTCTGAGTGCAGAAACAACTACCGAATCCTCAATCTCGATGGTCTGTGTCTGCCCTGCCTGCAATTTCACCAGATAGTTTGCCTCAGGGTCATACGAATCGACGAAGTCGTCAGCAAGCTGCAAGAGCGAGACAATCGCCACTAGGAGAAGAACTACAGATGCCGCAGTAGTCACTCGAGCCCATTTCCTCTTGCCGTCAGTCACAATTACCGCCACGGGCCCTCGTCTATCAGGGTTTTTTCAGTAGGATATTCCTAGCGCACCCAGCTTTTCCGGCAGGTAGGTATCAGTAACGAAGTCAAGACCGTACTTTGCAAGTGACTGCTGCTCCGCCTTCTTCCCGATTTCTTGCATAAGGTGTATCTGCTCCTGCCACCAGCCGGTTGCGAATCTTGGATCGCTCAGTTCTGCCGTTAGCGCATTCAGATCTTGTTTCGTCAAGTCATCGCTGGGCAGGTCATAAGCAAGGATGTCATCAGCGGTGATGCCGAGGTAGGTTGCCTCCTTGGTTGCCAAATACTCGGAGATATGGGCTGTCTTTATCGCGCCATATGCTATGCTCGCGTATATCCTAAATGACCAGGGATCGCAGTCTGCGAAAACCATTATCGGCTTGTTCCACTGATCGCTCATCCTCCTCATTATCCTCCTAGTCGATCTAGCCGGTTGCCCCTTCAGATGAACTAAAGCGCACCTCGCCTCCTCGTCGAAACCGTTCTCCACGAGTCTGTCGAACATCCCACCCGTCTCTATCGCCATTACGAAGTCAATGTCCTCTTCGACCAACCGCAGCTTCTCAGGCTCCACGTTGTATGGTACTCCATAACCCGAATCACCAACGTCGTCTCGACAGTTTATCCTCATCCAGTCCCCTTTTCGATTCCTCTCTTCAAAGGTCACATTGCCAATTATTCGAGCCCCATCCTCCTCTGGCCTAAGCCCAAAGTCCTCTCTCATGCATTTGGTAACTATTTCCAGGTCCTCGGAGACTCCATTGCTCTCATTCTGGCTCGAGAACTTGCCGTGCCCCCATCCCTCAGAGATGTAGTACATCTCTCTTAGTGTCGAGGTCTTGCCATCAGAAATCATCCCCTCTACGAATTCTGTGATGTGCAGAGCCCTCAGCAGTTGTCGGGCCGAACCTAGGGATGTTGCGTCTCTAATTGTCCTCTTCTTCCCATACTTGTACACTCCCAACCTCTTGTCGAATCCGATGTTCGACTTCGATCTCACGGGGAGGGTCATTGTGGGGGGATCCCCCTTCAACATCTTGTCATGCATCTCCGAGGCGACTCCATGCAATGCATCGATTACCTCCTCCTTCGTCTTCTGTCTGTCCATTGTCATTCAATTTCCTCCGATTCATTCTTAATTGTGAAATCTGCATAGATGCTAGTTTGTCCTCCATCCATTGATTGATGATTAGAAACTTCTTCCTGCTCCATTCTTTCATTGGGTTGGGGGGTTGAGTAATTTGCCTGTTCAACCTCCTTTTCAGCCGCTTCAAGGGCTTCCGATTTCCTCATTTCATCAAGCAACTTTTCATCAATCTTGGTTGCCCCAATTACTTCTCCGTTGCCCCTGTAAAATACTTCAGCAACATTCCAGTCACCCTTTCTTAATCCGGATACCCCGAAGTGAATCGTAGTAGCTGTTCCAGGATTAAGGGTATCCAATCTCCAAGCCCACAGTCCATGGGCTTGTTTTGCCCCTCCTAGGGGATTGTCTGAGATTGTCGCGCCCTCCCCTTCGGGCCATTTGGCAATAATTGTGTATGCCCTAGCCCTGGCCGTGTAGTTGAAAATCGTAATTGAGCAAGTAGCAAGACCCCTCTCTTTATCCCAACCTAATTCCTCTTCACAAAATACAGAATTCATTATTTTCGTTATTATGGGTGCCAAATCGGGCTCGTCCCTAGATAGCAACTCTGAGGACTTCTTCGAGATCTCTGGAAGAATAATGTTGATCAGTTCGAACTTCTCTCTGGCTTTCTTCCTCTGAGAACTCTTCTTCAGATGCCTCTTCAGATTATTTCCAACTTCACGCAAGGCTCTCCTGATTTCATTGAAAACTTCCTCATTATCTGCCACCGCCTCCTTCGCTTCGCTAGTGAACTGTACATTAGTGGATGCAATGTGAATGAGAACTGCCGCTGGTCCCTTCGGAATTCCTCTTTTCGCAGGATGTTCCAAACCGTATGGCTTCCAATCAACTGACTCTATTGCTTTGGTGATTAGGCAACCCCCTTGCTGGTACATCAGAGGAACCCTATTGGCAAACCTTAGAATCTCTATAGGACCATCGGCTTGCAGGTCGCCACCAAATACCAAACCCGCCTCAACTTGAAATGGCGTCCCAGCAGAGTCCAACGGTTTTCTAGTCGTAGTCGAAGCAAAACTCGAGTCAATTGCTTTTGATAGCCCCCTTTGAATCAGTAGATCCTCTATGGGGGAGAGACACTTCTCCAAGTCCTCTTTTCTTTGATTAGGGTATCTAACCTCAGAAAATGAAGAGTGTAGTGCTACTGCCTCTTCTGCCTTCAGCCTCTTAGGTACTCGATCCATACCCAGTTCACACTTTGAGAGAATTTCTTTCGCGCTCCGATGACTTACAGATGCGAATCTATTCCTCAGGAACCTGTCCATCTTCCGCTCTGAAGAATCCTGCAACATCCTTTGCAATGATGCTAGTGTTGTGGACAATGGATGGGGCTTGATTTCCTCTACAGATTTGGGCATTTTATCTGAAGTCTGCTTCCATGATCCATTCTCTATTGTTTTACCATCACGGTCAATTACTTCCAATGTAATGCTAGCATGCGGATTCACTATCGAACTCATTCTAAGATACTGGAAAACCGATTGCCTCCCCTTCTGATACTTCGCTCTCATCTCCGTCACGATCTTCAGCCCATGTGGGTCACTAGTTCGCTTGTCTTCCCAAACGTCGCGTTTGTGTCCGCTTTTGGTTGCCTTGTTCTTTCTAGTATCAATACCCAGATCGGCGAAGTAGGCAAAGCTGTCTTCCTTAGTAATTGAAACAACATGGGTCTTGCTACCCGTTGTGAGCTGGCTGTACATTACCACGCCAGTAATTCCAATTCCTTGTTGCCCTCTCGTTTGTCTTATCGAATGAAAACGAGAACCAAGCAAGAATTTTCCGAATACATTTTCTATATCATTTGAAGAAATTCCAGGACCGTTGTCTTCGGTTGTTAGCCTCAATCTGTCCCCCTTCAACCTCTCTATAGTTACGAAAATCTCCGGAAGAATCCCAGCCTCCTCACAAGCATCTAAGGAATTGTCCACTGCTTCCTTTACTGCCGTGATGATCGATCTCTGAAGCGTATCGAATCCTAGGAAATGTTTGTTCTTTTCAAAGAACTCGCTAATGGAAATCTGCTTTTGTTTGCTAGAGAGTCTTTCTGCAGGGTCCATTCATCCACCACCACCAAGTCCTCCCTTGTCCGAATGACGAGGGGCTTGCAAGGTAGCC
>Ga0066850_10002022_pt1 | contig 10331 bp, 10 predicted proteins | sample ETNtaG_4_FD_67282 | JGI IMG/M metagenome (GOLD analysis project Ga0066850, IMG submission 67282) | Marine microbial and viral communities from oxygen minimum zone, Eastern Pacific Ocean - ETNP201406SV67 | ecosystem: Environmental > Aquatic > Marine > Oceanic | place: Pacific Ocean: Eastern... | reverse complement strand
CCTCGATATGATTTGCCTTGCTTCCAATCATAGATAGTGCAAACAATTCCGTCAATCTTAACAATCCAATACTTACGGATTTTACCATCACCATTTCCATATTCCATAGTCGGCTTTCCGAAGACCTTTTTCAAAGTAGCATAATCGGCTCGGATTTCCCCAAGACCGTGAGTTTTGTTTTCAACGGCTTCGCTATATGGAAGTCCTTTGACAATTCCTTTTTCATCGGTGAACCAATTATCTTTCAGCAATTGTTGAATGGTCGGATATTCCTTATCGGAATTGCGATACTTGCTCTTGGTTAGTCGAAGTCGGTTGAAGGGCCACATGATTTTCGGGTGGTGAATCAGGTTAATAAAGTTTCCTCTCGAATAATTTTGGATTTTCGAGATTAAAAGTGGGATTATGCCTGTTCTCAAGTTATTATCCTACTTCGTAGGAGAATAACTCAACGATTTCACACCAAACCCATGATGTCGCTAATTTGTTTTTCTTGTTTCTTGTTCGTCCAAAGATTCCACAAGACGATGCCAAAAGTAGTAATCGCTAATCCTGTCCTAAGCGCAGACATTTTGGTTCGTTTGACCGCTAAATCCAATTGTTTGTCGCCATTTGATTCTGCTTCCATCCCTTCAAATCCCATCATTTTTTGAAATGCTATCTGCACATCTTCGGGTGCTTCATCTAATTGTTGTGTCGCTTCATCCGACATTGTTATGGAAATCCCTCCCATAGTAAAACTCCAAACACCTTCCCAATCTCCCTCGTCATATTCGTCAAGTGAAATTGAGGGCCAATCAACGAAATAATATCGGCTTTTATCGGTAATCAATTCATCCTTGTGTTGCTTGCATAGCCGTTTATGTTCCACCCAATCTTCTTCCTCTTTATCTGTGAATATATCAATACCAAATTCACCGAAATTTGTGCAATCTTTAGCCTCGCATTGTGATTCTAATTTCGCTTCCTCCTTAAATGTTTCTTGTTCCGAAGGCATCAAATCCTTCCACTCCCTGTATGTGTATGATTCTGCATCCCATTGACTCGGAAGGTGTTGATTTGGTGCGCCATGTGGTAAAGGATTAGAAGGGTCAATCCTACCATCTTGAATTCCTCTAATGTATTGCTGAATAATTTCTTCCCTATCTTCGGGGTGATTATCCCACGAATACCTCAATTTGAAGTATAGATATTGATTTGGGTTGCCTTCATATCTATTGACATCCTCATGTGTTGAATAGTCAGCGACTCTTGCTTCAATAGTGTCTATCGCTTGTTGGCGTATTGTATTGTCCTCATCTGCGGAGAATGATTCTGCATTGAAACAAACCAAACCCTCGCCCCCACATTCTTCACAATCTTCCCCATCCACATCAGCAGGGTCATGGTATGTTGCGGGTGTGTAGTGAGTCACTATCCAACCTTCGCCCTCGCATTCATAACACTTTTCTTGACGATGTTCTGCTTCCAATTCGTCATCCTTGAATCTTTTATCACAACCCCAATTTCTGCACGGAATTTTGTAATTAGAATAACATTTTTTACAAATCAAAATCCCGTAGCCATCATCGTGAACGGAATCTCCTAATTTAATCTCTTCGTAACAATCTTCGCAAGACTGTCCCGCCCAATCTTCATCTGCTACTTTGTATTCTTCTGCTTGGTATTTTTTAATGAATTTTGCTTTTCGGTGGGCTAATTCAAGCATTATGTAAGTTGGCTCGTCACCCATTTCTTCTGCTTGTTCCATTCCATATTCTATGTCTGTAATAGGAACATTTAGCGAAACCATGTGAAGTATTTGGTCTAAATCGGGTTCAGTTATAGGATGGCGATTTTGCATTTCTGTTTTTACCCAATAATAGACCGATGGTTCTTCTGCGGCCATTTCATCTTTCCATCTTTCGCCATCTTCAAACTCAATTTGGACATATCCTTCACCTTCTGCGCTACAATCACGGCATCTTCCTGTGATATGGACTACTCTATCTCCCTCTCCGAGCCAAGATACTTCCTCACTATCAATTCCCGCATCGTGAGGGCAAGGTTCTAATGTTCCTTCACCTTTGAATGATTCTGCCGCATATCTTCCGCAATCGTGACATTTCCAATTATTCCCGTAATCAATATCTGTGCTACCACAATGTTCACAGGGATGTTCGTCAGCCCATTCTGCGGCCATATCCCAATGCACATCGCCACTTAGCGAACCTCGTCTTTCCACATCACAATATAGGCATCTTTGTCCGAAAGTCACGCCACCTGTTTCATCATCGTCATAGACGGTATCTCGGACATAATCATTAGACCATTCATGTTCTCCATCTTCACATTGTCGGTTTTCTAACCATTCTTTGAACCTTTTATTGGGTGTGAAGAACCAAGTTCGTTGGTCATCACAATACTCCATTTCCGATGGGTTGAAGTGTTTAATTAGCCATGATTCCACCGCATCGGCCTCTTTCTCACTCATGGTGTCACCAAAAACATAAACACAATGGGTTCTGAAACCCCCTTCACAACCCTCCGATGAGATTTGGTATTCCTTACCGTCAATCTTCCACATAATAACCTCTTGTGGGATTTTTAATTCTTCTGCGGCCATCTCCAATGGGGAAAACTCATCGGAGAATGATTCTGCGCCCAATGCTAAATCAAGACCTTCCATTGTTGCGCCCGAAGCAATTCCTGTATCAATGGCTTTTTCAACAGGTGGTAATTTCTTAGATTCAGCACCCCAAGCATCCCATCCACCATAGAATGTGAATTGCCCATCCACTTCCACATTTCTATCTCGCATATTTTTGTGGTTGCACATTAAAGCCCTTTCTCGCCCGATTCCTTCTTGGAATGTCTTACCAACCACATTTGAAAATCGGTCACCACAAACTCCACATATCCACCATTCTTTTCCTCTATGATAATCGGGTATTACATAGGCTTTGCTATTGCTATCTGTATATCCCACCCCTTCTTGGTGGCGTATTGGTTCACCCTCACCAATAGGGACATACTGCAATTTATGATTTTTCCGATATTTGGGAGATTGTGCGATGCCTTTATGCAGACGGCTCTCACTTAGAATGAATTGCCCCTTCCCTATATATTCATATTCCTCATCTGTATGGGATTCGGCTTCAAAAGATTCAGCATTGAAGGTTTCTGCACTTTTTTTATCCTGTTCCATGAACTGCATAATAGCCAATTCACCATGTCGGCCTCCTTTGCTAAGGCGGTCTTTCTTGTAATAAGAATTGTATTTTCCAACGCAAGAATCACAAACGGTTGCTTGACCGTAGTTTTTAATGTAATACCAATTTATGTCGTTGAGTTTTACAAGGCCATCGCAGGATTGGCATTCAGTCCATCCCTTTCTCAAACCAATTTTGCCTTTGTAGCGATATAGACCCGGATGAAGTTTTTCGGCTTCAAAGGTTTCTGCATCAAGATAAATCATGTCGTCAGGCCATTCATAGCCGTATTCTTCTGCACAAGTCTTACAAGCGTCACCACCTTTCGTGGACATCATATCATCAACACCTTCAATATCTTCTTTCGTAGCCCCACAAATGAAACAAATGTGTTCTTCATTTAATGACATGGCTTCAAATGATTCTGCATCGTGGCCTTGAGCCAACGCCCAACTATGGCTGTCTATTGAATAACCGATGCAATCATCACAATAACCTTCCTCTCCATATTCATCCAATGCGGGCCATTCCTCTCCCTTTTCATCAATCCACCATGTTCTATTCGGGTCTATCATCTTTTTACACGATGGTAAATGACCTTTACATTGAACTAATTTCTTAGATTCTGCTTGTAGCCATGCAGGTTCCTCATTACTCCAAAACCAACTGCTATACGAACATTTAGGACATTGAGGCTTGCTATATGACTTCCCTGTTTTCTTGATTATGCGAGGATTTTTGCCCCACACTAATTCACTACTCATTCCATACCAATCACAATTTCCGCAAGAAGCGGGTTCATCGTATGGTTCTTCGGCTTCAAAAGATTCTGCGAGAAATTCTAATTTATGAAACGGTTCTTTCTTGTAGTATTGGATTTTTTGTTCCACATCTTCGGGTTCTTCCCAAGATATGAGCAAACCTAAGACTTCTTTTTTTCCATCTTCGTTCAATACTTCATAAGAAGTATAGAGTTCTTTTTGGTCGCCGTATTCATGGTTTTCTATCCATCCATACAAATCACTATCACTATCACTCAACATATCATTAACCAATTCGTATTCTTTTTGTTCTCGGAAGTCGGCGTAATCCCAATCATCCCAACCTTTTGTATCTTCTCTAATAGGCTTCCAATCGCCCACATCATTGAACCATGTGAAGGTATATTCGCCCCATTCTTTGCCCCCTCTTTCGTCACCAAACCTTGTAAAGTATTCTCTTTCTAATTCTCCTTCGGCTTCAAAAGAAATGTCTTTGTCGTATTCATCATTCCAATCAACAAATGCTTGTTTCCAAGCCCCCGTTTCTTCAAGACTCATTTTATTCCATACTTGCTTACAATGAATACAAGTGGGTTCGCCATAACCATAACCTCCATATGAGCCTCGCCTATTCCCATAACGGTCCACTTGAGGATTTGATTCGTCATAACATAAACCCGAACTAAAGTAGGGGTTCGCCGCTATACACATGGCCGAATTCACATTATGGGTGGAAAAGGCCAATGGTAATTTTAATTGTTTTTCGGCTTCAAATGATTCTGCATTCCAATACCAATGGGGTATCTCGCCGTGTGAATCTTGCTCCCACTCATCCTTTCTTTTCCAATTTGTCGGTGCATATCCGACTTGATACAACCAAGCATCCCACCTTTCATAATTCTCTTCCGCATCCCCACCATGCTCTCCTTCAATGATTTGACTTCCCACCGGGTCACCAAAACAGTTATCACAGTAAATCACGCCATCTTCCTTATCTCCTATACGATAGAAAAACCGCTTCCAATTGGTTTTACCATTTTCATCATATCTCTCCAAGCCTATTGGGTAGCAATCTTTACATAGGGCGAAATCGCAATTGTCGTTCTCGCATATTTGCCCGCTAAAGCGGTGCGGGTATTCTTCCGAATATCGTTTCAAATCCTTATCCCAAGAACCTTTTTCCACCATCCTTCGGAGTTCTCCTTTTATGTATTGTTTTTTTCCGCATCCATCACAAATTATCTGTGGCCCATACTTTGAATATCCGTATTTGGATGGGGGGACTGTTGCTTCAAAAGATTCTGCACCGTAAAAATCTCCCATATCAAATTTATCGTAAGAATCATCTTGGTAAAGGGTATTTCCACAATTACCGCATTCAATCGTTAAAGCCCCATATTGTCTATCGGATTCAACATCATTATTGCAGGAGTCGCAAACAATAATTCCATCTTTTTCCGTCATGGCTTCAAAAGATTCTGCTTCAAAGCCATAATATCCGAATTCTTTTACAGGTAGCCCTGCATATTCAGCAAAATGTTTCTCCGTGCAAAACCAACGGGGGCCAACGGGCAAATCTTCCACTTGGAAAAGACCTTTACCTCCGCACATCGCACAATCCATATTTAATAATGTGTGCTTTCGCTATCTAAGGATAACGGGAAGAATTAGATAGAGGTTTCACCAATGAAAACACATGGACGAATTAAGAATTGATGAGGGACTATTGAATGAGGTTTTACACCTTTTAACTTATGACGAAAATATGCAACACAAAGGATTGAGAAATCTCATTGAAATGCTTGCTATGGCCGGTTATCGCTTCCGTTCCAAATTTAGGGTTGTGTTGTATCAAGGAGATGCCGAATCCGACTATGATGAAGATTATGCAACCTATCTTGATTTGAAGGCACAAGGGGAAAATCCTTCGTGGCCGTTGGATAGTGATTGTTAATGAAATGTCCTTGTTGTTGCTCTCCAAAATGGGGGCGAAAAATGGACTTACAGAATGGTTATTGGGTCTGCGGTTGCGGTTATGCAATAAAGGCGGTCTTAGATAACGGAAAATAGCATAAATAATTATGGGGACATTATTCGCCACAGAAAATGTGAAATTAGCCGAAAAAGAATTTGGAATTCTATATTTATATTTGAAAAATACAACGGTTGAATTACACGAAGATTATGACTATGATTTGGCCGTTTCGTTTGACAGTCTATCACACGAAGAAATAAAGGATATTGCTAATGCTATCCTTGCATGGATTGAACCCAATGATTCAATAGAATAATCAATCAAGGGGGTGTGTGATATTTTTATCGCCCAAAGTCCAACGAAGGGTTTTCACTACTCCTTGAAGTGCCTTGAAATTGCGAGCGTGTTCAAACCATTTCTTTGATTTTTGCGGGTGTATATCCATTTGCATACGATGATAATTTAATTTCCTTTCTGCTTTGTCAAGCATAATTTCTATCTCATCCCATGAACGAGAATATGAAAATGAATCGGTGTCTTGGTGGTCGCTCATTGGAGGCATAAAGTCCATGTGGACAGAGGTAGTATTTATACTTTCCTATTGAGAGCCTTTTTGATTACTTGTGATAACCACTTAGGTAAGGATATATTAAAAGGTTGGGGAATAATTATGGCATCGGTGAACCACATTTTTTCCATCGCACTATGATACCGACTGAACATAATCTTACTAACCCATGTCTGTTCGCCATCCACATTGACCATATTAGAACGATTCTCCAACCCCACAGAATCAATAACCGTGTCTTCATGTTCTATTGTAGGGAGGTGGTCAAATTCGGCATTATCATCTCTGTGAATTGTGAAATCCAATGTGTCTGTATCATCATATTCACCGTCATAGTATTTTGTCATCTGCATTTCAAAAGATAATTGAATTGGGTCTTCAATTTCTTGAATCCATACAAATTCGCTATCTTCAAGATTTGTTCGGCAATAGATTACTGACCCTCCTTCTTTCATGGCTTCTTGAATTTTCTCCCACAGGTCGTGAGCCGATTTCTTTTCAAATTTGTGTCCACCCCCGCTTTCAATACAACGATAACCCGAAGCCTCAATTTTACTTTTGACTTTCTCAAGCCCAACACCCATGCTGAATTGTCCATCAGTCCAACCGGCGAAAATAGGTTCAAAGGATTCCCAAAAGACTTCATCCATAATAACTAATGGGTTGCCCCACTATCTAAATTGTTGGCTGTCCATCACCGAAAGGTAATCGGACTAATCGTTTCCATATCAAGGCTCGGTGGTAATAGTCATCAAAGGTGAGATAGCCCGAAACATCAAATGCTTTTGTCAATTTTCGCACTTGTTCGGCATTCAAGGAAACTTTCTGTGCATTCTCTATCTTTTCCCATGCTGAACCAAATTCTTTTTTACATTTGGAAATAGACCAATTATTCTCATCACGAAGTCGCTTCAATTTGGCGGCTAATGATTTTACATTAGATGGTGCGTATGTTCTAAATTCATCGGAAGGAATGTTTTCAAGAGAACCATATTGTTTCAAAAGAGTCGCCGCCTTCTTTTCACCAATTCCATGAACTCCCGGAATGTTATCCGAAGCATCTCCCGCTAATGCTTTCCAATCTGCAAAATAGTCGGGCAGGACTCCATATTTTTCTTCCACATCTTCTGCGGTGATTTCTTTTCGGAAATTGTGGATGCGAACATCGGGATAACGGAGTAATTGAAAGAGGTCAGCATCGCCGGAAAGTATCACCACTTTATTGCCTTTCAGCAACTCGGCAAGACATAATTCCGCAATTAAGTCGTCTGCCTCCTTATTTTCATCATATTGGGAAGTCCAACGGGGTTTTAACTCATTGACTTCAAGACCCGATGAGGAAAATACTTCTCTAATATCTTTGCCTTCGTGAGTGGATGCGTTTTCTTCGGCTTCAAAATTACGATTGGCTTTGTAGCCTCCATATAATGCGCCCCGTAGCCTACGACCATAGATACCATCAAAACAGACGATTAAAGAACAGGATTTGTCGTATTTGGGATTGACCCTCATACGGGACATAATCACTTCTATATATCCTAAATCGGAATTAAGAGCCTTTTGAAATTGATATTGGCGTTGAAACCAATTAGTCTTCTTTTTCTTGAATGAATTATGCGCCCTACGCATTTTACCTTTAGGCGACCAATGCTTCTGCATACGGCCAACGAAATATCCCGAATCAAGAAGAATCGTTGTAGGCATTAAAACTTAATTGTTGAACGAAGTATCTATGACTACGCATTAGAAATAAAAAGTGTGGGAGGGGCCGGTATGACAGACCGTTTGCGAACCCACGATACCGCATTCATCGGGAAAAGGAGGAATCCCTCATGCGGTGAGGTGATAACCCCACTTATGTCGCAATATATCCTTGTCCAAACAAGTTAATAAAGGTTTGTGCTATCACTTAGCCTTCCATTGTTCAAAGAAGAATTTTGCATGATGGGATAATGGGTCTGTCATATTCATGGCTTCCTCAACAGTCATCCACGAATACTTGTCGTGTTCATCCGAAAGTTTAACTTCAATTTTCTTCGCCATTATCCGACTAATAAATCCATGATAGACCTTTTCCATTTTATCATCAATATGCGGTTTCAATGTGCGAATGATTAGTGGTTCAATACCTGCCTCTTCAAATGTTTCTTTAAGTGCCGCTTCTTTGGGCGTTTGTTTCTTTTCCAATTTACCACCCGGCAATTCCCACAATCCATGTTGAGATGTTTCTTTGACAGAACGGCGAAGAAGAAGTATTTTGTCATTGTCCTTTGCATCAATATGAATAACGATGCAACCCGCCGCTTCACGATAACCTTTAGTGTCCATAATGAACCCGACCCGATTCTCCTTATTAAGAGTTTCGGATTTCTTCTAAGGCTTCTTGAATTTCTGCTATGACTTCTCCAACCCGTTCAAATCCATCACAATGACCTCCCCAAGATTCTTTGAAATCCATTTCCCTTCTAATTTCATCTTCAAGAGTCAATAGGAGAACAGGCATCCATTCTTCCGCAGACGGAGTGTGGCCGCACAGGAAAGGATTACAATTCTCACCCTTATGTGCTAACTTCCATGCTATATCTTTCGCTTCCTTTATTTTTCTCATCATTTCAAACATTTTTAATCAATCCTCCTTACGGTTTTTGCGGCCACATTAGTTATTGGGATGGGGACATGACTTCCCCATAATTCCAATGACAAGGTATCATCCCTTTCATTGATGGTGATTATCTGTGCTTGCTCTCCCTTCCATGCACCTTCTTTCATTGATACAATCATTCCGACTTCAAGACCCTCGCTTCCCTTGCGGATTCGTAGGTGCGACTCGGCTTCCTCTTTGGAAGATTCTCCAACGATGCTTTTTACATTTTTCATCCGAATGCTATTTCCTGTGGTTATGATTCCTAATACGGCCTCAAGATAATGTTCTTCGGTTGCTTCAACAAATAGATACCCTCTCAAGTGTGCAGGGTTTGACATATTTCCAATGCCGTCTTTCTTATCCTTCATTGAACCTGCACTTGCGAGGCGGGCAGTTATGTCGGCCATTACTTTGTCTTCTGTTCCTATTTTTGTTTTTACAATATATATTTTCATTTTTTTCTCTCCATTCCTTACAGGGAAAAACTCATTTTCCCCCATACCGTCATCTCCGTTCTCGGCTTCCATCTTCACTACGCTTGCTGTCATAGCGAAGCAAAGGGGGTCATATGTATTAAACCTTCCGATATAATGTTTGTTGAAAAAATATCATTATGTTGCGCTGATGAATGGTGAGTATCAAATTTCCATCCATCGGGATTCTCAACGAATTGTGACCGAACATAAGGGATTCTTGTTGTTTCTGCTATCTAAAGGGTTAAATCGGGAATTTTGTTGATGCTGTCAATTATCTGAGAACCTCTTTTTCTGTAATTATTTACAAATCAATAGAAAATGCTTGGCGGCATGATTGCATTATTCCATCGGAAGCGGTCAATTTTGCCTTCTTCCCAAAGGTCATACCTGTCCATTTGGTAATCCCACATCTTGTCGGCCATCGTGACAATGTTTTCTTTGCGCCAACGATTCCAATAGGCTTCATTTACACGCTGTCGCTCTAAGTCAATTTCACCTTGCACAGATTGTGCGAAAGAGTTATCGGGATTTTCGGGCAATTCCGCCACAGGTTCTTGCGGTTGAGAACGATTGACAAAGTATAGGGTGGTTAAACCTGCAAGGACTACGCCCCCACCAAAAAGCAACCACTTCATAGGGATTCTTTCATTCCCTTGCTATCTAAGGGCTACTTTGAAATTCCGATTCCCATACAGAAATGTAATTGTAGCCTAAAT
>Ga0066850_10002015_pt1 | contig 10346 bp, 10 predicted proteins | sample ETNtaG_4_FD_67282 | JGI IMG/M metagenome (GOLD analysis project Ga0066850, IMG submission 67282) | Marine microbial and viral communities from oxygen minimum zone, Eastern Pacific Ocean - ETNP201406SV67 | ecosystem: Environmental > Aquatic > Marine > Oceanic | place: Pacific Ocean: Eastern... | reverse complement strand
TGAAAACGCGGTAATGTTTGCCATTGAACCACCGCTGAGAAGCACGCCTTCATGGGTCTCTGGCAATCCCAATAATTGTTTCAGCCAATCGATAACAATCAACTCAACAGCTGTTGTGCCAGAACCACCACCCCAAGACGTGGCAATAGCGTTAAAACCTGTTCCAAGCCATTCACCAAGAATAGATGCGTAAGAGCTAGGGCTAGGCACACGGGCGAAATATCTAGGGTGATCTCCACTTTGTTGGTTTGCTAGAGCCACCTCTGCGAGAATCTCCAACGATTCCTGAGGATCACTAGGAAGTTCAGGCACATCCCGACCCAACATTGTTTCAAGAAACTCAAAGTCGCGGCATTTTAATGCTGGAAGGCTCTGCTTTGCCTGTAAACGGTCAACCACCATATCCACAACTTGATAGCCCAAGTGCCGCATTTCGTCAGCATTTAATCCAAGAGTATCAGCAGGGTAAGGTCTCTTATTTTTCATCAATTGACTACACCATTTTCTCTAAGACGCTGAATTTTTTCACTATCATAACCAAGCTCATTTGATAAGATTTTCTCGCAATGCTCAGTTGTTCTTCTAAAAACATACTGTCTTGCCAGTTAAATTTTGTTAATGATTGGCTCATCTAATTTTCCTCCCTAATAATACTTCATTTAATAACAAGTCCATAATAATAATTTATTTATAACTTTTAGCTTTTTAATTCATGCTGCTAAATGAGCAAACCTTCCGCTCGTTTTTAGCATCTGCATATAACGTGGTGCGCTGCCGAGAAGGTCGATTAACTTTGGCCAGCAAGCTTTCCATGGCTTGCGGCGTCATTTCTTGACCATGTTCTGCGCCAGCCGCTCTGGTAATACTTTCGTTCATTAAAGTACCACCGATGTCATTAACACCCGCATTAAGGCACTGAGCAACTCCTTCAGGCCCTAATTTAACCCAGGATGCCTGAATGTTAACTATCTCTGGGCTGAGTACTAAGCGACTGACGGCATGCATCAATAGAGCTTCGCGCCATGTAGGTCCAATACGAGAGTGACCCTTAAGGTACATTGGAGACTCCATATGTACGAAGGGTAATGGTACTAATTCAGTAAAACCGCCGGTTTTCTGTTGTTGCTGCCGTAGTCCAAGCAAATGCTTCGCCCAGTGAACTGGCTGCTCTATGTGGCCATACATTATGGTTGCAGTGGTAGGGATGCCGCGACGATGGGCGCTGTCAATGACATCAAACCACTGCTGAGTATTAACTTTATCTGGGCACAAGTTAACTCTAATTCGATCATCAAGAATCTCGGCTGCGGTGCCTGGCAAGCTTCCTAATCCGGCATCATTAAGCTGTCCTAAAAAATGGTCCACAGATACACCAAGGGTTTCTGCACCTTGGAATATTTCTAGCGGAGAAAAAGCGTGGACGTGCATATCTGGCAAACGATTTTTTATGGCGCTAAGAATATCAAGATACGTCTGTCCTGTGTAAGAAGGGTGGATTCCGCCTTGCAGGCAGACTTCTACTGCACCTTTGTTCCACGCCTCAACTGCTCTATCAGCTACCACTTCGGGATCTAAGGTGTAGGGTTTTCCACGTAGTTTTTCATGTGTCTTTCCCTTGGCAAATGCGCAAAAACTGCATCGGTAACTACAAATATTAGTGTAATTAATATTGCGTGTAACCACGTAGCTAACGGTGTCGCCGCACAATTTTTGTCGCACGGCGTCTGCGGCCTGAAGCACAGGTTCGACTTCGCCATCTCGGGCGGCGAACATACGTTCCACCTCGGTCTGAGTTAATTCCAAACCATCTAATGCTCGGCTTAGAACTCGATCTAAGGATAGATCTCTAATGAATCCGGGGGTGGTGATTATGGGTAGGATAGTCTGCCCGCTTTTCCCTGCAACCCAAATGCTTTCGCGTACCAAACCGTCTGCATCAATAGCCGAACGCACTGGCTTGTGAAATGGTTTATGTAACCACACGGCTGCTTGATGTGCATACAGTGGATAAACTCCCAAACGTTCAACCAAAATTTTACTGCATTTTGCACTATCTACAGCTAATTGATCTAGCTGGGGCCACGGTGCTTCAGGGTTAACGTGGTCGGGAGTGACTGGAGATACTCCTCCCCAATCGTTTATTCCAGCTGCTACAAGGTCTGCACAGGAACCAGCTGATAAGTTTGGTGGTGCTTGAATAGACATTTCCGAACCAAAAATAATACGAGCTACTGCAATGCTCCAGCACAATTCAGCGATATCTGGTTCTGGAGCATGGGCCATTTTTGTATCGGCCTTAGCTCGGAAATTTTGTACAATAATTTCTTGAATATGACCAAATTCTTCATGCAACTTGCGTAACGCTAGCAAGCTTTCAATACGCTCCTGTCGGGTTTCACCAATGCCTATCAATATACCGCTAGTAAAGGGTACTTTTTGACGACCTGCTTCGGCAATTGTATCTAGACGGACTTCAGGTAGTTTGTCGGGTGAGCCATAGTGACAACCGCCTTTTTCGCTTAAACGATAGGACGAAGTTTCAAGCATGATACCCATAGATACAGATACTTCACGAAGCATGCTAATTTCGCTTGCTGACATTACTCCTGGATTTAAGTGAGGTAATAATCCTGTTTCTTCAAACACTAAACGAGACATAACAGCTAAATATTCAAGGGTGCTTGCATAACCCATCTCTTCAAGCGCTTCGCGGGCTTCTCTGTATCGTAGTTCGGGTTTGTCTCCTAAAGTGAAGAGTGCTTCTTTACAACCTGTAGCTTGTCCTGATTTGGCGATTTCAAGCACCTGTTGTGGTGTTAAATAGGGTTGGTCGAGACCTTTGGGTGCTTTAGCAAATGTACAATAATGACATACGTCACGGCATAGCTGAGTGAGAGGAATGAAGACCTTACGGGAATAACTCAGTTTTCGCCCATGTCCATAATCTCTTAAGTCTGCTGCCCTTGTAAGTAAGGCTTCTTCGTCTAGCTGTAACAGAGATAACGCCTCTTCAGTGGAAATTCGATAGCCACTGTGTGGAATTCTAATTGATGCGTTCATGCTGCCCCTTGATTTAGAAATTGAGGTCCAAAGTGGTGACCTAATTGTTTTAAAAATTTGATTGTCTCACCTTCTTGGGTTTGTCTAACGAGTTGTTTCAAGTCCTCTGGAGTATCAATATCTAGCGCTAAACCAGTGCTGAATACCTTTTCAACACCAATACCTTTGGCTCTAGCTGTTCTGAGGTAGCCGTCATAGCTTCGTACACCAAAACCTGATTCCATTAGGTGGACCTGAGATAAGAATAGGCCATTTGTTCCTTTCTTCTCTCGGTCAGGCGCTAGGCGGACTAACTCTTCTGGATTATGTGTTGGTTTGATCAGCTGAAGAATTTCAGCAGCACTCGCAAGGGGAACATCTCCTGGAATCACCGCAACAGGCTCGCCGGGGAAATGTTTAAAACCGAACGCTACGGCTTGATTATAACCTTGAGATTCGTGTTCGTTGATGATTCGGACACCACACCTTTGAGCTACTTGAAAAACTTTAGTATTACTCGCAAGTACCCACACAGTACAGGATGGTAATGTTGACAGGGTTATTAACAAATCCTCCAACATGGCTAGAACTAAACCCTCACAGTGCTCTTTCGTCAGGACTCCAGAAAGCCGTTGCTTGGCTTGGGAAAGGTCTTTGATGGGAACAATGATATTAGTCATGGCGCGATGTGTCCCTTCAACTCTTGAGCAAAATCGAGACAGGTTTGAGCTAAATTTATACGACTACTTAAATCATGCATGATGGTTGGCGCAATTTGAACTGCGAGACCCAAAGACTCAATGGCGGTGGCATATTTTTTGTCTTGTTCGTCGATAACCAGGCCATGAATTACATCTTTATAATGTTCAGCAATAGCCAAAGGTGAAACATCTAAACCCAATTCGAACATCATTTTAGCGGCAGGCCCTTTGATGGCAGTACCACCAACGATAGGGGACACCGCCACTATCGGTGTGTCGCTCTGGCGCATTTTTGGGAGTAATTCAGGCAGTTTAATAATGGGGTCAATGCTCACGTATGGATTAGAAGGCGCAAATATAATGGCTTCTGGTTGACTGTTGAGTGAACGGATTAACTGTGGGTTTACACAGGCCTCAGACAAACCCTGAAAGTTAAACCCCGTAACTTCTGGGCGACACTGGTCTCGAACAAAATAATGTTGAAAATCCAGCTGACCGGACTTGGTCATTACTTTGGTTGCTACTCGGTCGTTTGTCATGGGTAACAGAGTGAGGTGAATCCCCATTGTGTCGGCCAGCATTTGGGTGACTTGGGTGAGGGTTTTTCCTTCAGCTAAAGATTGGGTGCGTATTAAATGTAAAGCAAGATCAGTGTCGCCGAGGTTAAACCAATCTTCGCCACCCAAATCTTTTATAGCCTGCATAAAACGCCAGGTTTCTTCTGCACGTCCCCAGCCTTTTTCCTGGTCAGATAAACCTGATAACGTGTAGAGGGAAGTATCTGTATCTGGACAGATGCGTAAGCCGTAATAGTCAAAATCATCACCGGTGTTGGTAACTACAGTGAGTTTTTCAGGCGCCAGTAGATGACTCATACCTAATACAAGTTTGGCACCTCCTACTCCACCAGAATAAATGATAGTTTGCCCATTATTCATCGGAATAAATCCTCGCTGACGTCGCGCACTAGAGCTGAAGCAGGGCAGTTATCTGGTTCGGTGTTGGCCGGGAATGTAAGGCCTCTGACCAAAACTATTGGCCGACCTTCATCTGCTTGACCTTGTAATAAAGATGCGGCCCCAGCAATTTCATCGGCCACAGCTTGTTGACTGGTGAGTAGTTTCCTGCCAAATAAGTCGACGTCCCCTCGCCGATCCCACAAGCTAGGTAGCCCCGCTGCACCGATGGCCACACCTGTCGTGCCCAAGCGCCATGGGCGACCAAAGCTGTCATTGATGATCACTGCAACCTTTACACCTAAGCTCTGGTACAAGCCATCGCGCAATACCTTACACGAATGATCTGGGTTTTTAGGAAGCAACAATACATTCTCTTGCCCTTCCTTAGAGTGGACGTTGGAGGCATCGATCCCAGCATTTGCCATTACCCAGCCACGTATGTGCTGAGTGATTAGTACCCCTTTCACCTGCCGTATCAAAGCCTTGCTTTGGGATAGAATTACGTCGACTAAACGAGGGTCTTTATCAACCTTCTTAGCCAAGGCAATGGCTTCTAAACTTGGTTCGACTTGATTCAAATCTATCAGGCATCCTTCTGACTTAGAAACAATTTTTTGGGCAAGCACCAATATGTCGCCGTTTTGTAGGCATACTTGATTTTTGATTAGGGATGTTTCAATAAGTTGCTGTAGGTTGTCACCAGGCGAGACCATTGGGACTCTGTCCATGGCTTGAATGATTAATTGAGAAGCCACTGTATGCTCCTGTTTAGTTACTGGCTGGTGTGCCAGTAATGCGTATGCCAGCGCCATCTATTTTATAACTTCCGTTAATAAAAATAAGCAGTGAAGTAAGTGCTTCAGCGACTGCAGAATTGTCAATGCGGCCACCATGCCATGCTTTCATACTGGCGTCATTAGCTAACTCGACCACTTGGGCCCGGGCTTCTGCGTCATTTCCACACACCAGTACATCACAATCTATATCATGATCTAAGTCGGCTAAATGAGTAGCCGCTACATTTTGAAAAGCGGAAACAACCTTTACAGAATCTCCTAATTTTTCCTGAAGAGCTTTGGCAACAGACCCTCCTTCGGGAAGCTGAACTGTACGTACTTTTGGGGGCTTTAGCGGCACCGTAACGTCAATTAAAATCTTACCCGTTAGATGATTTTGAACTGAGTTAATAATGGCTTCATGGCTAGCATAAGGAACAGTAATTACCACTAATTCGGCGCTAGCTGCAGCTTCCTCATTACTTGTCCCGGCGATTTTCCGATTGACTTTTTGACTGAGTTGCGTGGCAACTTCCGCTGCACGTGCGCCATCTCTAGAGCCTAGTGTGACCTGGTGGCCAGCTTGAGCCCAACGGAGGGCCAAACCTGACCCAAGTGCGCCGGTACCACCTAATATTGCGATATGTTTGGATAGTGTTTTTGTCATGGTCTGGTACTCCTGTTAGGTTTGACTGGGACGGATTGCATAGCAAGCGTGGCCAGTGACCACCACCTCTTTCTCTTGATTGTGTACTATAACTTCCACAAAACCTACAGTACGGCCTGATCGGGTAACTTTTGCGGTTGCAATGAGAGTATCTGAGACCGCTAATCTCAAAAAATTGATACTAAAGTTGAGAGTCAGCAGGGGGCGATCCTTAGTTACGAGCATTAATGCGGAGAAACCAGCAATATCGACCAATGAAGCCAATACGCCACCATGCCATTGGTTAGTATTGGGCTGACGCTCAAATTGAGGGCACATAGATACCTGTAACTTAAGTTCAGTCTGTTCGTTATTTACTTCTAATACTTTTGGCTTAAAAAGCTGATGAAATAAAGACCGATCTATTTGATCTTGAATATCCGCTATGCTCAATTGATTGTGGCCTATCATTTGCTATACCGCCTTCATTTGTTGCACAGCTGGTAGGATTTCTTCAGCAAATTTGGCTACATATTTCATGCGCTCTTCCTCTGGCATCACCAAGGCCACAATAATATGATTAGTACCCGCCGCAACATATTCGCTTAGGCTGTTAATGATTCTATCTGCTGGGCCGTAAGCGCAATATTTATCGACAATTTTTTCAAATGGCATATTGAATCGATAGCTCAATTGTTCAATCGCTCGATTACGGGCTTCTTGTACATCATCGTGCATACTAATGTACATAAAAGTAGTAAACGCAAAATCGTCCTCTAATTCCCGATCAATATCTTCAGCAAAGCCCTTTACTTTGGTAATAGATTCAGAGACTTGATCTGCGGTGTACATATAGGGTTGCCAACCATTGCCGTATTTTGCAGCTCGCTTCATAGCTGGGTCGCTACGGCCACAAATCCACAATGGTGGGCCACCAGCCTGATATGGTGTCGGCAACATATCGACATCTTTCAATTTGAAGATTCTCCCTTCGTAGTCGAAACGTTCGCCAGACCAATACTTACGCATGATTTCAATGCCTTCGTTAGCCCTTACACCACGCTCATTCGTAGGAATGCCACAGGCCTCAAACTCACGTGGGTAATCCCCACCAATACCGACCGATGCAATCAGACGACCTTTAGATAAAATGTCAATTGAAGTCAATTCTTTAGCCATCATTGTTGGATGACGTAACGGCAGGATTAATGTAGATGGTAGTAGTTTTATCTTTGAGGTCACGGCGGCGGCGTGAGCTAACACAGTCACAGTATCTAAAATGGGCCGGAAGAAAAGAATATGTTCGCCTGTAGTCAGTATGTCGAAGCCGTGCTCCTCTACTTGAGTAATTTGTTCAGGTTCCCATACATCACCATCGATGTGAAAACCTACTTGTATATTGGACATAGTCTTAACTCCCTCAGTTATTTTACGCTAGACGCACTTTGTTGTTTAACAACGTCCCAAACCAAATCCTCTAGGTCACCGCGCTTAACTTTGCCAATGGGGGAAAGTGGGATGGTCTCGATGTGGACAATCATTTCTGGCCACTTGGCTTTGGCTAGGCCAATGGTCTGGCAGTGGGAACGCAACGATTCTAGAGTAGTATCGGCAGAGGCTACTACAACAGCAGCTAGACGTGAGCCCAATCGTTCATCGGGATATCCGATAATACATACGTCGGTCACTTGGTCATGACCAAGAAGTACATTTTCTATTTCTAATGGTGAAATATTTTCACCCCCGCGCAGAATAATGTCTCGAGCGCGGCCAATCATTTTAATGTAGCCATCGTCACGCTGCTCACAAGCATCGCCAGTTTCGTACCAACCATCGGCATGCAATCGCTGCTCTGGGTCACCGCTCCAATAACCCAGCATCATTTGCTGTGGATTATGCAGTTGTAATTCTCCATCAATGACCCTTGTTTGAGTACCTGGCATGGCAATGCCATCTGTATTGAGTCGTTTCTCTAAATCAGCATCTAGTGGCACAGCGGTGACAGCACCAGCTTCTGAAGTGCCAAAATAAGACCATACTTGGCACTGAGGCAGGGCATCAAGCCCGCGACGGACTAGTGATCTAGGTACAGGCGCGCCTGCAGAAGGGAAGAAACGGAGGCTTTTAAATTGCTCAGGACCATGTTTCTCAACGTAAGTTACGGTATCTACTAAATATGGTGTAGGGGCGACTGTGAAAACACATTGGTAGCGGTCAACGAGTTCTGCAGCGACTTCAATGTTCCAGCGTGGAATCAAAACCATGATGGAATTCAGCATCAAGCACATACGTACGCCGAATAGTAAGGAGACAGCATGTCCCACTGGAGAAGTAACCAATACAGGGTCGTCTTGAGTAAGCTCAAAATGTTGAGCAAATACTTGTGTTTGGCGCTCCCAGCTTGCACCTGTGTGCATTGCCGCCTTAGGTGTGCCTGTAGTGCCTGAAGTGCAAGCGAGCCATGCAACTTCATCAGCGTCGCGAGGAATCGGACTTTGTGGTCCTATGGGAGCTGTTTCGTGTTCGCGAAAGCGACGGTCCCCTAGTTGGTCAAATAAAGAATTATCACCTACTAAATGTTCTGTTAACACCACTACTTGAGCATCTAGCACTTTAGCTAGTTCGGTAATGCTAGTGCCTGCAGACCAGGGTAGGTTAACCAATATTGCACCACAGAGTCGTACTGCAAGGTAATCAACCACAAACTCAATTACATTAGGACGTGCAACAATGACGCGGCTTCCAGGTGTAACGCCTTGAGCGATAAACTGCCCAGCCCTTAACCGTGCTTGATGAATAAGTTCTGCACAGGTAATTGTTCGATCAGGTTCCACTACTGCTAAGGATTTGGGGTCTCGGTTTTGTAGTCGAGACCACTCTTCAACTGCATAGTCTAAGTCTGACTGGTGTGGCTTAGTATTGTTTTTATTGGTCATGATCCACTCCTAGATTTGTTTTAATTGAACGAGCAACCTAGCGACGTCATCATCAGATAGGCCGTCAAACCATGTTTCATCGATTTGTAGGCGATCCACATATCCTGAGAAACGTTTTTTCAAGGCTTTAGGTAACCCTTCAGGCGTGGCGACAACAGCATAAGCTTGTAACATTTCATCGGAAACCAAGTTCCCCATCTCTTCCCACTTATGTTCTCTTGCCATGTTAATGAAATCAGAAAGGTTGACATCCCAACCGTGCAAGTCGAGCATTTTCTCGTATTCAGGTGTAGACGCATAAAGTGCTACTCTTTGTTTAAGGTCTTTTCGAACTCTCTCCAGTCCTTCCTCTGTGTTGGCGCAACCAATAAAGCCGTAGCTCCCTAAATCTAGGTCGGCTAATGTGCGACCCGCTTTTTCGGCACCAATTTTTAGATTGGGCAGCATCACTTGTTCGAACCACTTGTCGGTAATAGGGTCACCGGGCAAGTGTCCATCTGCCAGTTCTCCACAGAGTTGACACATAAGCTTGTTGATTGCTGCCAAATAGATTGGGGGTCGCTTCACGTCTAATGGTCCTGGATTATAATAAGGGATCATCAGGTCATGCTTGTAATATTCACCTTGATAGTTAAGGCGAGTACCATCTTGCCAACAATCCCAAATAGCATGAAGTGCATTAATATAGTCACGCATACGTTTAACTGGAGGCAAGTGTTCCATTCCAAAACGACGGGTTAAATGAGCTTTTATTTGCGTACCAATACCCAGTTGGAAACGTCCTTTGGACAGAGACTGTATAGACCAAGCGTCGTAAGCCGTAGCCATTGGACTCCGGGGAAAGGCTACAAAGACACCTGTTAGTAGGTTAATGTTCTCGGTGGTCATTGCGCCTGCTACAGCTGATAAAGTAGGTGGTACGGTTAACTCCAATAAAGTGGTACCGTCGTACCCTAACTTTTCTGCTCGCTCAATAGCAGTTGGCATTTCTTCAAGTTTTTTTGGTCGAACCATTGAATATACGCGCACGATTCATCCTCCTTTGGGTGTATTTTTATAGTGCTTATCGATAAAATCTGCTGAATATTTTCCACTCTTATAATCTATTTTTAATGCTGCAGATGTCCTTTCCGCTGGTGGGCCATAACCCCCGGCACCAGGTGTTTCGACAACTATTCGTGTGTCCACAGGCACCATAACCCGGTTTGGCTTATCGTCCAAACGACGCTCGCCTTCAGCGTCGCGGATAAGAAATCGTCCAGACGCGCCATCTTCTCCGCCAAATAAAC
>Ga0066850_10002010_pt1 | contig 10356 bp, 5 predicted proteins | sample ETNtaG_4_FD_67282 | JGI IMG/M metagenome (GOLD analysis project Ga0066850, IMG submission 67282) | Marine microbial and viral communities from oxygen minimum zone, Eastern Pacific Ocean - ETNP201406SV67 | ecosystem: Environmental > Aquatic > Marine > Oceanic | place: Pacific Ocean: Eastern... | reverse complement strand
TCCTCAGATTGTATTGTAGACTTTGATCGGGGTCTACAGTATCTGAACCGCTGCCCCAGTTAAATATCGCTCGATTGCTAATTGCAAACGATTCAAGCACATCAGGAGGATCGGGCTCAGAGTTGGTCCCTTCTATAGTATTAATATAGACAGCGACAAAGGCGCTGTCTCTTTCTCCAATTCCCGTTGTCCCTGAGCAAACAAGATCTGGGATATTATCCTGATTGATATCGCTGAATGATATTGTGCGTGTCCCGTTGAATGTTTGAGTCTCATTGAAACTAATATTATTGCTCGCCTCATTAAGGAAAATCTTACCACCCAAAGCTGAAACGCTGTCCCTGTATTCATAATACCATACAGTGTCTGCACTTAGAGTATCCCCCTGGCTTGTTGTTTGAATATTAGTTAGATCATAGTATGAGTCCTCTACCATTGTGTGTTCAGTTCCACCACTAATTGCTAAATCTTTCCAGCCGTCAAGGTTGACATCTACAGCTTCAATCGTTCCAAATGCCGTACCAAAATTGATTTGCTGATCTGCTAGCCTAAATGTTCCTGTTGGCTCATTGACATAGACCACTGTTTTTAATGTTTGTTCAATCGGGTCCCACCCCGATAGCACAAGGTCAGGGTCACTGTCTTGGTCAAGATCAGAGAAGCAGATTGCTGTAGCTTTTAGTGCAATTATTTCTTGGTTCGTGTCTTCGGCCAGCCTGCCTAGTGGCTCATTCTTATACAGCCTAGTAGATCCAGACCTGGTGTTGACAGATTCTCCGCTTATAAGAAGGTCTAGGTCTCCATCAAGGTCAATATCACTCCAGGCTACGGCACCGTTATGAAGGTCTGGCATGACCATTGTTTCAAACTCAAAATCATCTCCATTATTTAAAAGAAGTTTGTTTGTAATATATGGTTTATTTTGGTATATCTTGATGCCAGCCCAAAAGATATCTTGCTTGCCATCAAGGTTAATATCTCCCCATTGTGCGCTGCTATTAACCAGGCTCTCCCGGACATACGACGGCAGATAATTATTTGTTGAAACAGAGCTGCCTAAATTTTTTGATAGAAATAAATTTTCTGCACCGTGAAATAAAATATCCACCATCCCATCATTGTCGAAGTCTCCGAGATCTAGGCCTCCATTTCCACCAATGTAATATGAAAAATAATCTTCCCTGATATAACCAAATAAGCTGCTTACTATATCAAGCTGGAAAGTGTCTATAGTGCCCTCAGCTGTTACACTATAAATATCTAGGAAAAGGCCGCCCTCATTTTGGTCATCAAAGCCGGAAACGACAAGATCATTTATACCATCATTATTGATGTCAGCTATACCAATATTTGATGCAGTGGATTGCTTAATTACAGAGCTTAGTGGTTCATCAAAATCAAATAGGTCTTGTCCTAATAGATCTTTTTCTGAGAAAAAAATTATTAAGATTGATATAAAGAAGAATTTTCTATTTAGTATCATAGACCTATTTAGAGGTGAGGGTCCAGACACCGTTCCAATCATCTCCAGGTGGATTTACCTTAAAGTGTTCACATCGGGGGATATATATTCTACTTGGATTCGTCTTTCTTCCTGGGAACATTTCCTCAAGCTCATCTGCCGCTTTAAATGCTTCAATTGCCTTGTCCCAGTCTTGGTTAAAGTAGGATGCTATTGCCTCGTGAAATGCGGGAAGAATTTTTTTGTAGGGCTCAGGCTCTTGGTCTACTTCTGATATTAATTCATAAACCTTTACAGGCTCTTCCTTGCCCATCACCTTTACAAAATCTAGTGCCCGAACGACAACCTGATCTTTAACAGACTCATAGGTGCTGTCTGCTATCTGTATGTAAATACCATACTGCTTTGCGGAGCTTTCTAGCCGCGCGGCCAGGTTTACAGTGTCGCCCATCATCGTATAATTCATTCGTGAATCAGATCCCATATTGCCGGTTACCATTTGACCGGTGTTGATCCCGATTCGGTTTTGCATATGGTGCACAATCTCTGGCCATCTGTCACCCTCTGCCTGCCACTGCTCGCGGAGAACTGCCAAACGTTCCTGCATCTTGATCGCGGTCCTGCAGGCCAAAAGCTCATGGTCTTTCAGGTCCAAAGGGGCCCCATAAAAAGCAACAATAGCGTCGCCGATATATTTGTCTAGTGTGCCGTTATTTTCCATCAAAATATCGGTCATTTCTGTAAGGTAATTATTGAGCAGGCTCACTAAGTCACTCGCGGAGAGTTTCTCCGAAAATGCTGAGAAGCTTTGTATATCCGTAAAAAAGGCGGTGTGGTATCCTTCTTCTCCACCAAGCTCAGGCTCTTGACCGCTGTCATACATTTCATCAATCAGTTCTGGAGAGATGTATGTTCCAAATGATGATTTTAGGAATTGTTTGTTTTTCTCTTCTTGGATATAGTTATAGACTGTTATGCCTAAATATCCAAGGCCAACTGTTGAAATAGGAGCAAACAAGTCCAGCCAGATGTTATAGCTAGTAAATACCCAAAATGCAGTTACTACATAAACGAATACAAGGCCGCCTACTGCTGCGCCACCTATTGCTGGGCTGAGTTTTTGTATGCCAAAAGCCAATAGCGCGGCCAATAATATTAAAACCAGTGAGACAACATATTTAGGTGCTCTGATAATAAATAGATCTGATAGAATCGTATTAAGCGCGTTCGCGTGAAGCCCGACCATTGGATAGCTACCATTAAACGGCTGGGAGCCAAGGTCTGATGTCCCGGCAGCGGTTAGTCCATAGAGAAGCTTCTTATTATAAAACTCAAATGGAACAATGCGCCGGGCAGTGTTCTTTTTGGGGTTGCCCACGACGATTCTGTTTGGGTTAGGAAAAAAGAATAGTGGTCGCTGCTGATCGGTTAGGCCATGTTTATTTAAATTTTGTACTATAAGAAAATTGCGTTCCAGCTGTGAAATTTCAACCAAAGACCTTTTTAGTATCTTTTTATATTTTTCATCTTTTGTGTTTTTCGATAGTAAGCTAACATCTTCTTTTAGCTTGCTGAAGCTGGTTATCGCATAGTCTTTTATGGGTGGATTGTAGACCAGTTTTTTATTTACAAGAAGGTCATCAAGTGTAATATCCTGGTTTATGGCTAGCTCTTCTGCAACCGTGTTGGAGTTCTTTATTTCGTTATACAGTTTGACCATAGGTGGCTTTGCTTTTCGTCCCATACTTTCAAAAAACTGTTCACCTGTTTTAGATCCTGAGGTTTTCAGTATATAAGACTCCATTTGTCCAGACATTGCAAGCTTCTTAACTGTCTTAATGACATCTTTTTTACTAGCAAATTTTGCTTTCAAAGCCGCTTTCATGAGAGCCTTTAAATTTTTTACTCCTTGAAGGGCAGGGTCAGAGTTTGCAAGTTCTTTTACTTTTGACATTACATAATTGTTGTACTCACTATCCCTGAATTTTTTTAGAACCCAATAGGGATAGTGAGTAAAATCATATTTGCCATCTTCATCTTCCCACTTGCCGGCCCAGTTGACTTGCATCAGCCCTCTTTCATCAATCGGAATACGGATGCTTGGCCTGTTATGCTCATCAGGAGAGGGGAGAGGTATTAGTAGGTGTTCCCCTGGAATAATTTCAACATCTTCAAAGCTTACGCCATAATGATCAAGCGCTAGTGCAAGGCCAGCGTTGGGGAACAGGCGATTTTCATACTTGCCAACAAGCGGATATCTCCTGCTTATTCCATCGTCCTCTGCCACGGTCTGAAAAAAGTAGGTTCCCCTGCTTGATTCAATTAACTCATCAACCGGGGGATCAATATCATAGAAATCATTAATTGTTTCAAATTCTCCAGGTGCTATTGTTTTAAAAAATCCTTTCTCTTCTAAGATCTTCAGCCTAGCATCTTTTTCTTGGGTTCGTTTTTTTACTGGCATTTTTTTCGATGGCTGAGGGAAGAAGGTATAGCCAAAGTATATATTTTTTGCTTCTGCTGCCGCATTTGCCAGATCAATATCTGGGTCAGGAAAAAGAGCCTTAACCTGTTTTAATGTTAGAACGCTGTCATTAACACTGGTAACATCATTGTATTCCAGTTTTCTCTCTTGGCGTTCAATAAAAAAAATATCAAAAGCAAGAGCATTCATCTGATGCTCTTTTGCGGCTAAGATGGAGGGAATATGTTTCTCCCTGCTCCATGGCCACCTGCCGACCACTTGAAGGCTCTTGCTGTCCATGTCTAAAGTGGCAATATCATTCCTGGTTTCAATCTTTCCTCTGTTTACGAACCGAAGGTCAAGCAATTTATTTTCCATCCCCTCATAAAGCCCAAGCCAGGTCAGAAAAATAAAAATGACCGCTACCCCAAAGGCAATAATGATGTATGGATAATCTTTTTGCATAATAATTTTATCTAGTCATAGATAGTAGGCGTGATAAACATAAGTAGTTCCCGCTGTTCTTTTTGGACCGAGGTGGTTTTGAAGAAGTAGCCAATAACTGGGATTGCGCTTAATATTGGAACATACTTTTTGTTTTGTATAATATTGTCTGCTATGAGGCCGCCAATAATTACGGTCTCACCATTATAAACAGAGACCTGTGTCTGAACAGTGCGCTTCGTAGACCTAGGCTTATCGGTTGATATTTCTGCAGCAGAAAGTAGTGCCTCTACAGTGGCATCAACTAAAAGAGTAATAATATCCCCTTCATTTATTCTAGGGGTTACCTGAAGCTTTATACCAATATCCTTTTCTTGTACCGTATTCATTGCACCATAAAAACCGCCCATTCCAGTGAAATTGTTAGCGGCATTTGTCTGGTTCGTTGAGCTTGAGCCAGAAGCATTTGTGTTTCCTGAATTAAGTCCCTCAATATATACTGTTGTGGAAACCTCTGTTACCGCCTGGTGATTATCAAGTGTGGTAACCTGAGGGCTTGACAATAGCTTACTCCTGCCTCTTGCCTGCATTATCTTAAGCGCTGAGGAAAGCTGTGTTGCATTAAGCGTGGCAATTGTGATATTATTCATACTGATTGGGAAATTAACCGTATCATTGGCATTTCCACCTAGCTGAACGGGGCTGTTGGTCCAGTCAAGGCCATAAGACTTTGAGGTGTCTAGCTGCGTCTCAATAAATTTAATTGCAATGTTGATGTTTTTAATTGGCTTGTCTAGCTCTTTAACCATTTTCAGGATGCGAGAAATGTTTTCTTGTACGTCAGATACAATGGCCATATTGGGAGGCCCGGTCTGTCCTGACATAGAGGCCACTGGCAAGAAAGACTGTACCGTTCCTCTAGAGGTTAGAACCGTCGAAAGTGGCGCTTGAAGATCATTAGAGTTAATATACTTTAGCCGGATCACTACAGACTCAAGCTCTCCAATAAGCTGCGTGTCAAGGTCCTTTACAATGATAATATTATCCTGCACAAAATAACTATAGTTGTTTGGCTTAAGAATTGCATCTAGGGCAGCCTTAACGGTTACATCCTCCAGATTAGCGGTGATTGTATCCTCAATATTGGGACTGATGACAATATTTAATCCTGTGAGCTCTCCAATCATAGTCAGCACATTTCTAATGTCAGAGTTTTTAAGGTTTATAGACATTTTGTCCATAAGTCTATAGCGCTCGTTCTCTTGCTCAGACAGGTCAATTTTTGAATATGCAGGATCATTCCACTGACATAATGCAGCAGTTTGTATGGAAATAATTATTATAATTAATAACTTATTATACATCTAGTTTCCTACTATTCTTGTGACCGAAGTATTGCCATTTTTAAAGGTGATCTGATCGTTCTCAATTCTCTCAATTAATATGTCATTGTTTAAATACTCGCCCTGTCTGAATCTTCGATTATCAATCAAAACAACTTTTTCATTATTAAACTCTGCAACGATTTCAACGTTATATCTTTCTAGATTTTTTATTAGTATTGATTTTTCGATATCCTGTTGCTTTTCACTGTTTATTGATCCACTTTCAACATCCGCCTCGCTGGATAGGGCGACACTGTTAAATGGATTTCTTTGCCACCCCACAAGCTGAGATGATCTAGAGGATCTTCTTCTTGTTGTGGGCGTTGAGGCAACAGAAGCAGTTATCGGCGTACTTGTCTTCTGCACAGAACTTTCTGCGATGACTTTTTTAGTTCTCTGGGTTTTTGTTTTCTGTGGTTTTTTTGAACTTCCAGATCCAGATGACTGATTGACCTGATCAACAATCATAATTACCACCGAAATCCCCAACCCTATTAATAGATTTCTAAGTCTAGGGGTCATGACGTCCAGTAATTTAAACTAAAACGTGGTTTAACTAACGGAAAATATTATAAAAGCTGACAACTAATAAATAACAAATGGCCTAGAGATTTTTAAGTTTTTTTTCAAGTAGGGAAACGGCAAAGCTTTGGTCTATATCTTTTCCGGTTTTTTCTTTAATATATTTAACTATCTTGACAATATCAACTATGCTCGTTGCGCCCGTTTTTTGTATTGCCTCCAAGACAATCTCTTCATCTGTGATTGCTGCTAGTGAGTCTTTATCCACTGAAGATACATTGTTATTAGCGTTATTCGAAGAGCCAGCAAAACCCTGATTATTTTGAATAACGCCCATGTTGTCGTTACTATTTTTTGTATAAATATAAGAGATGAATGAAATTTTTTGTTCTCCCTCGTTATAGGGGTTTTGAGAGATCTGTATGTTGCTTATAGTAAGATAATAGTTTGTATTGGATAACTGATCTAGGAAATTACCAAAGTCAATAAAGCTGCCTCTGAGCTCAACATCTATCGGATACTTCTCTACAATGAGTGTTTCTTGAGTCTCAGGAGCTACAATTTGTTTTTCATCTAGCGGGGCCAGGGAAGGATTAAAATTATCAATGGCAAGTTTATTTTTTTCCATAAGACTAAACAGCATCTTAGTAACATTGTCGAACTGACTGTCTGTTGGAATTTTATTAATTAGAGTAGTTAGCTCTTCCTTTAGGTCTGTCCATTCTTTTTCAATCGAAGGAAATTTATTCTTAATCTGAGAGTATTTACTTTTTTCGCTTTTCAACTGGTTGTAGCTATTGCTTAGGCTCTCTAGAGAGTTTTTGAGTTCGCTAAAGTACATAAAATACCAGCCCGCGCATGAGAGGACCACAAAAGCAATTATCCCAATAAAAAGATTTTTTTGTTTATCCATTACAGCTCACACTTTAGCTCAAACGTCATATTATCAATATCCATTCCACTCGTTGTCTTTTTATTAATCACGTCGATCTTTTTAAATAGTCCAGAATGTTCAACCTGATTGATGAAGTTTGAAAAATATCGTTCTTTTAACGCTGGATTAGCAACAATGGCACCTGTAACTCTTGCGAAGTCTTTATCATCATCAACAATAGTGATTACCTTCTCCAAGGAGTTTCCCACGTGGATCCAGTCTCCGCGTTCCCACCCTCTCTGAAATGAAATCATATCTAGGGTTATTTCTTTGGGGGTATTATAACTGAAAAATCTCATTACACTGATACTTAGATTAGAAAGTTTTGACTCCGTCAGTAAAACATCTAACTGTTTCGTGATTATATTTTTATCTGCAGATACTCTTTCAAACTTATTTTTTATGGGTGCAATGCTAGAGGCCTGAGACTTTATAGTACTTAGCTTTGACTCCATGATCTCATGATTTTGAGTTGTCCATCCGGAAAGAGCAATAACCCCGATAAATATTGCGGCCGCAGCAGGGATACTGAATTTATTTCCAATTCTAAATTTTTCTGATTCTTTGAACATATCCGGGAGAAGGTTTATAGTTTTATCTATATTAAGCGCGGCACCAACTGCTAGTGTTAATGCAGAGTTAGAAAGATCAAAATTTTCTCTTTCCTCTTCATCAGGAAAGAATGCGATATTTTTTATAGGGTCTAGATACTCAACATGAACATCGAGCTGGGTCTGTAGGTATTCATCCAAGAATAATATTTCTTCAGCACATCCGCTTAAAAATATTTCCGAGATGTTATCTGATGGGAATGTCTGGGCCATGCTGTTGAGGGCTCTTTCTAGTTCCTGGTCCCAGCTCTCAATAACCGGACGCATGGCCTCGTCCTGAGGTTTTTTCTGCATGTTTATGGAATTATCTTTTGTGTCTGACTTTAAGATCGAGGGAGGAACCCTGCACCAGTCTCTCTTGTCCCACTTTGCCTTTGAAGAGGTTGACCTATATTTCCATGCATCAGTAAGGTTTTGAATGCCAAGATCCAAGGGGACTATCGCATCCGGAGAACCCTGATTATATCCCAACAGAAAACTTTCAATCTCACCAATATGAATGATAAGGATTATATCATGTTTTTTCCCGGGATAGTTCCACCGGAAAGAACTCAGAACCGCCTGCGCTGCCGGAGGCCACAGCCTCAGGTCCCAATTTTTTCCTGAAAGCGTATTGGTAGGTGACTCCATGTAGTCAGCGTTTGCAACGCCTATGATATTTTTCCCTTGTTCGAGCTCAATCGCATCAAAAATAATATCATCCGAGTTGAACGGGAGATTCTTTTTAGCATCATATTCTATAATCATTTCTCTCTCTTTTTTATTTTCAAGCGGAACCATGACAGTCTTTAAAAGAGAGGAGGTGTTGTTCATCGTAAACGATATAGGCATACCAGAGTGTAGTTTTTTAATTATTCCTGTGGGAACCTTACTCCCTTTTTTTCCCATTTTAGTTGTTAGTTGATCATAGGCTTTCCCTATAGCTACTGAAAAACCAGTGGGATTTCTTTTTGGATCAAGCTTTGCTTTGTTTGCTGAAAATTTATCTGCGCCAATAATAGATTTTATTCCGCCTTTATCCTGGATCAATGTGGAATAAATGTGTCCCTGGTCCAGGGCAATACCCAGAAGCAATTTTTCTTTTTTAAGAGGGGGAGTGCTGACATTAGCAGGGTAGGAGCCGATACTTCTTTTTAATCTTTTCTTTCTTCTCTGGTACCATTTGCTTTCTTCTTCATCTTCTAAAATTTCTTCTTCTAGCTCATCATCTTCTTCGTCCTCTTCGTCCCCGTACAGATCGCCGATAATATCATCCTCAGATACTGTTTCTCCTATTTTCCCACTGCCTTCTTTTTTTCCACCTTTCCTGAGGATGTCAAACAATTTGTTAACGGCAACATCTTTTTTCTCCTCCGGCTCTTCTTCTTTGTCTTCTTCCTTGACTACTTCTTCCTCCGGCTCTTCTTCTTTGTCAATGAGACCATCTGGAACCTTTCCTCCAATTGTGTTTTCCACAATGGCTAGGCTAACAGTCTCTTCTTTTTCGCTCATCATGTTAAGCAGAAGCTGGTGGCAAAGTTTGTTTATTTTTCTGGGATAGCCCTGGGTATGATTGTGGATGGCTCTTAAGGCCTCATCCGTAAAATAGTCTCTGTCACCACCACCTCTTTCTGTGAGCCTGTGCTTTATAATTCCTTCTGCTGACGCATAATCAAGTGGCCCAAGCTCAAAGTTGAATGTTATTCTGTCTTCAAAATTAGGATACTCATGAATAATTGATGTCATCTCTGGCTGACCGAAGATCACAAGCTGCAAAAGCTTAAATTCGTCAGTCTCAAAGTTTAAAAGCGTACGAAATACGTCCAAGAACTCCCCCTTTAAGTTTTGCCCCTCGTCAATTACCAGTACGAGAACTCGACCTTCTTCTACGCCTGCATTGATCAGGTGGTGTTCGATCTGGTTTCTACACTCAATTACTGAGGGCCCTGCTTCTTCTTCAATCCCAAAAAGATCAACAAGATGTTGCAGCAGAACTAGCTCGGACTCAAACTTTGGATCAAGCACAGGGTAAAAATCAAATTTTACATCCTCTTCAGAAGAAAAATTCTGAATCAGCTTTCGGCTGATAGTTGTTTTTCCTGTTCCAATACCGCCTCGAACAACAGATAGGCCCCTACGCATTCTTATGGCAAGCTCTAGCCCCTCTAGGCACTGTTTATGTTCTTTAGCAGGGAAGAATAGATCTGGATTAGGAGATGTGGTAAAGGGGTCAGCTTTTAGGCCGATTGATTCAAACAGTTCCAAAATTGCCTCGGGGATCTATTTTAAAAATAACCAATGCTAGAATATATCATAAATGCTCCTGAAAAAAGCAGAAACAAGCCGAAGAGAGTACGATATTTCATAAACGTTGGGTCTGTCATATATACACGGTTTGCCTGCCGCTCAAGAGAAAATATTGCTTTTGGTGTTAGTAGCAGCATTAAACTAAAAATTAGAGCTAAGACCCCAATGAAAATTAAATACTCTGTTGATTCATTTATCAGTGAATAGATAATAAAAATTGCAGCACCAAATAGGCCGATTCCAAAGGG
>Ga0066850_10002009_pt1 | contig 10358 bp, 9 predicted proteins | sample ETNtaG_4_FD_67282 | JGI IMG/M metagenome (GOLD analysis project Ga0066850, IMG submission 67282) | Marine microbial and viral communities from oxygen minimum zone, Eastern Pacific Ocean - ETNP201406SV67 | ecosystem: Environmental > Aquatic > Marine > Oceanic | place: Pacific Ocean: Eastern... | reverse complement strand
TGACATTTCAAAGTAAAGAGAAAACATTAGTTGATAAAGATGTTGATGATAGAGTATTATCTATTTTAGATAAATTAAAAACTAAATTTGGTATAGTACAACGTTAATAAGGGGGTATTTATGGCTAATGAAGTTAAGATTAAAATATATGGACAAGAGTATAGAATAAGAACAGATGCTCAGCCTAAATTGATAGAAGAATGTGCAAGTTATTTAAATGAAACTATGACTCAAATTGCAGGTTCTAAGAATTCATCTACTCCACAGTTACGTTTGGTGATTTTTGCTGCAATGAATATAACAGCACAGTTATTTGAATGTAATAAAAAGAAAGATGAAGTTATAAATCAAGTAGAAGCAAAAACAATCGCAATTACTGAATTCATAGAAGATAAAATTTCAGATATTGAATCATCTTAAAATTAGAATTTTATCTTGAATACTTTAATCCTCAAAGGAAAGGTTGTTTCTCTAAAGGTCAAAGATGAACTTTTATTAAAAATAATTGATTTAGGTTCAAAAGGTATAATTCCATCCTTGGCAGCAATTATTATTGGTGACAACCCAGCTTCTAAATTATATGTTAGTTCAAAAGCTAAAGCATTTTCAAAATTAAGTTGCTATAGTGAAATTTTTGAATTGCCATCAGATACAAAAAAAGATAATTTAATTAATTTTATTAATGAATTGAATGAAAATAAAAAATTTCATGGAATTTTGTTGCAACTTCCTCTGCCTAAACATTTGGATGAAAAAGAAATTTTAAAGACTATTTCTCCTAAAAAAGATGTAGATGGATTGCATCCTGAGAATCAAGGCTATATTATGCAAGGAGATCCAAAATTTATACCTTGTACACCATTTGGGTGTTTACAGATTTTAGACTATTACAATATTGATATAGAAGGAAAAGATGTGGTTGTTGTTGGAAGAAGCAACCTTGTTGGTAAACCTATAGCTTCATTATTATCTCAAAACTTTTCTTATGGAAATGCTACGGTAACCTTATGTCATACAAGAACAAAGGATTTAGAATCATATACTAAAAAAGCTGATATTATTATTGCTGCTGTTGGTGTTCCAAATTTAATCAAAAAAAATATGATTAAAGAAGGAGCTCATATTATTGATGTGGGTATTAATAGAGTAGATGATAAATCTAAAGAAAAAGGGTATAGAGTTGTAGGTGATGTTGATTTTAATGATGTTTTAGGCAAAGCAGGCTCTATTACACCAGTCCCAGGGGGTGTAGGAGTAATGACAGTAACAATGTTGTTGAATAATACAGTTCAGGCAGCAATCAATCAAAATTTATAACTAACTAAACTGAAAATAAATTTATACTTACTGTAGTTAATTCTTTGTTTGGAAAATTGAATTCAAAATTATCATTATTTTTCAATCCTGCTAATCTTGCAGAGTCAATAAAATCTTCATATTCAATTATATATTGATTTGAGTACCCATGTGTTGCATCATATGCGGTAGCTAATGTTTTCCCAATATTATCTTTACATATATTTGGATTAATTGTATGTAATTCAAGTAATATTAGTCCATAATTGCTTATAAAGGGTTTCCACTTCAGGAAGTGTTCAATTAAACCTACTTTAAATACTATAGGTTCAAAAATTTTGTTATTTTCATTACAGCAGAATGCTGCTGTTGAATTTGTTTTAATTTTATTTAAATCAAAATTATTTAACTCAGGCATTTCAAATATTCTATTATGGTCTAAAAATGATCTAACACTTAATAAGTCATTAAGTTTAATATTATGTTTTTGTTCTAATTCAGTATTAAAGTTATTTGGATTACCTATATCAGCTTTTACCAAAATATGAGTTATATTTTCTACGCTCAAATTTTTACCTGTTACTTCTAAGGCTTCATCATTAAAATCTGCTCCAATTATATATAAAGGATATTTTTCTAAATTTTCTCCTCTGATTGTTTTTTTTTCGATAAGCTTATATAAATGTTTTAATAGTGTTCCATCACCACATCCCATATCAGCTATACCTTTTGGTTGTATTTCAATAGGCTTATTAAAAATTTCTACAATTATTTCGTCTATTTTTTTAAAATATAATTTATGAGCTCCACCGCTTCCCCAAACATTCATTTTTCTATTAACATGTAATTCGTTTCCTTTTTCATCTCTAACCAATATATTTGAAGTATCTTTAAATAATAATATTTCTAATTGTGCAAATAAAGGCATATAAGATACAGTAACGCCATAAGCTGCACTTCTATTATAGAAAAATATACCTTTATCAGTCATTTTATTATTTTTTAGGAAATCAAATTTTTTAAATAGTCTTAATATAAATTTTCTATTTTCAGAACTTATAATCTTATTAAATATTATTTTTTTTTCAAGATTAATTTTTATGAAATCTCCCATATTTAATGCAACAAGAGTAGTACCAATAATTACCCCTTCGATATGCTTCAATATGATTTTATTTTTTATTTTTTTCTCTACTTCATCAAATTCATCTAAAAACTGGTTTAATTTTTGATGAGCATTTTTATTATTAAAATTTAGTTTTGTTAAATAGGGATAGAATAAGAAAAATTTATTATATAAATTTGAGTTCTTAAATATATTCAGACCTTCTTTTGTAGTTTTAACTTTAATTGAATCTGGTTGAATTAACTTTCTTTCAATCCAACCTTGAGATTCAAACAATCTAAGCGTAACATTTAAATAATCTCCATTTATAGATTGCGAGCTTAATTTGTTATTATTTACAATAAATCCGTTTAATTCTTTCAGAAGGTTTAAAGTAGTATTTTTTTTATTAAAAACACATGCTATAGGGGCAGTTAAAGCAATTCCATCTATATGTTTAAAAAGGTCTGTTCTAAGTTTTTTTTTATCTATCATAAATATGGTTTGTTGTACGGGGAATAATATATTATAATTATGTTATACTTCTATTATATAATTTATTAAATTTAATTAATGAGTCTTGTCCCTAAACATATTAAAGATTTAATGCCTTATAAGGCAGGTAAGCCTATATCAGAAGTTAAGAGAGAATTAAATCTAGATTACATTGTTAAATTAGCATCTAATGAAAATCCTATGGGGCCTTCTAAAAAAGCTATTAATCAGATTGAAAAAATATTGCATGATACTCATAGATATCCAGATTCTAATGGATATGAATTAAGAACTAAATTAGCTAACAAATTTAACTTAAGTATAGATAATGTTATTATAGGTGGTGGTAGTGAAGGAATTATGTCTGTAATTATGAGAACATTTTTAAATGCAGATGATGAAATTATAGCAACAAAAAATTCATTTATTGGTTTTAGAGTTTTAGCTAATGCTAGTGGTTTTAAAGTAAATTGGGTGCCAATGAAAAATTATCATTACAATTTAGAAGCAATGGCTTCTAAAATTAATGCTAATACTAAGGTGATATATTTAGCTAATCCAGATAATCCTACCGGAACATTCTTTAATAAAGATGTTTTTGAAAGATTTATGAAATTAGTACCGTCTAGAGCAATAGTCTTATTAGATGAAGCTTATTTTGAATATGCTTGTCATATTGATGAATATCCAGATTCTATGTACTATCGATATGATAATGTTATTACTTTAAGAACTTTTTCTAAGGCTCAAGGTTTAGCAGGTTTTAGAGTTGGCTATGGGTTTGCTGATAAAAAATTAATTCAAAATTTAATGAAGGTAAAATTGCCCTTTGAACCATCATCTTTAGGTCAATATGCTGCATGTATAGCTATGGATGATGATGAACATTTAATTAATTCAATTAAAATGAACAATTCTGAAAAAGTAAGATTAAAAGATTTTTTTGAAGATATAAATTTTAATTATATTCCAAGTCTTACTAATTTTATAACTTTACAATTTAAAACAGAAGATATGGCTTCAGATTTTTGCCAATCTTTACTTAATCGTGGTATTATATTAAGGCATCTAATTAGTTTTGGATTGCCTAATTGTGTTAGAATAACGGTGGGTTTGCCAGAAGAAAATAATTTTTTAATTAAACATATAAAGGAGTTAATATAATCAATGTATATGACAGATAAATGGGAAGGTCAAGAGTATTTTAATATAAAAAGATTTAAATATATTGAATTTTATGTTGGTAATGCAAAACAAGCGGTTCATTTTTATAGATCAGCTTTTGGTTTTGTTCCTTATGCTTATTGTGGGCCAGAGACTGGAGTTTATTCACATGTATCTTATGTTTTGAAAAATAGAAAAATATTTTTTGTATTTACCACCCCTTTAAAATCTTCTCACCCTGCTTCTGAATGGTTAAAAAAACATGGCGATGGTGTTAGAGATGTCGCTTTTGATGTAGATGATGTTAATTTTGTTTATAATTCATGTATAGAGAGAGGAGCTGTAGCAAATATTGAGCCTAATTCTAATATTGATGAAGGTTTATTTTCTCATGCTTCAATTAAAACTTATGGTGACACAATTCATTCTTTTGTTGATGATACTAAGTATGAAGGGTTGTGGGCGCCAAAATTTAAAGAATTAAATTTACCTGATATAGAAGTCTTAGATACTCAGTTAATTCTTATTGATCATATTGTTGGTAATGTTGAATGGGATAAGATGGATTATTGGCGAGAATATTATGAGAAAGTTTTTGGTTTTGGAACATTTGTAAGATTTGATGAAGGAGATATTTCAACTCAATATTCAGCTTTAAAAAGTGTTGTACTTCGATCCAAAAATTGGAAAATAAAACTGCCAATAAATGAACCAGCTAAAGGATTAAAAAAATCACAAATTGAAGAGTATCTTGATTTTAACGAGGGTGCAGGAGTTCAGCATATAGCAATTTTAACTGATGATATTATTACTTCCATTGCTAATTTAAAGAAAAATGGGGTGGACTGTTTAGATATCCCTCAGACATATTATGACAATTTATTAGATAGAGTTGGAGGAATAGATGAAGATGTAAAAAAATTAAAAGAGTTAAATATTTTAGTAGACAGAGATGAATATGGTTATTTACTTCAAATATTTACTAAACCTTTACAAGATAGACCTACTTTATTTATTGAGATTATTCAGAGAAAAGGTTCTAAAGGTTTTGGCCAAGGTAATTTTCAGGCATTATTTGAATCTATTGAAAAAGCACAAGGTGAAAGGGGTAATTTGTAATATGCCTTTTTATCAGACCAGAGGATTGGTTTCTCCAAAGAGACACACTGTATTTAAAAGAAGTCTTAACTCTATTTATTATGAAGAATTAATTAGTCGTGAAGGTTTTTCAAGTATATATTCAAATGTTTATCATTTAAGAATGCCAACAAAAATTTCAGAAATGGGCTCTTTATATCCTTTTATAATTAAAAAAATTAATACAAAGCATCAAGTTAGACATATTCAAACACAAAATATCCCAGATAAAGGAGATATCATCTATGATAGGATTCCTCTGTTTTTTAATGATGATGTAATAATTCATAAGGCTCATGTAACACAAAGTATGGATTGTTTTTATAGAAATGCACATTTTGATGAAGTGTTATATATTCAATCAGGGGTAGGCCAATTATCTACTAATTTCGGAAATTTAGAGTTAAGGGCAGGAGATTATGTCATTATCCCTCGTGGTGTTATATGGAAGCTTAAAATCAATGATAATATTAGATGTATAGTAATAGAGTCAAATTCAGCGGTTGAAACACCAACGAGATATAGAAATAAATTTGGTCAATTATTAGAACATTCTCCATTTTGTGAGAGAGATGTAAGAACCCCAATTTTGATGGATCCTATAGATAAAGAGGGAAAATATAAAGTTAATGTTAGAACAATAGAAGGACTTCAAGAAATGTTTTATGCCCATCATCCATTTGATTTAGTTGGTTGGGATGGATATTATTTTCCATGGATATTTAATATTAATGATTTTGAACCTATAACAGGGAGCATTCATCAACCTCCTACGGTTCATCAAACTTTTCAATCTAATGGATTTGTTGTTTGTTCATTTGTAAGTAGAATGTTTGATTATCATAAAGAGGCTATTCCAGCTCCTTATCCTCATTCAAATGTAGATTCTGATGAAGTTCTTTTTTATTCTAAAGGAAATTTTATGAGTAGAAAAGGAATAGCAGTAGAGTCTATAACTTATCACCCAATGGGCCTTCCTCATGGGCCTCAACCAGGTAAGTATGAAGAATCAATTGGAAAAAAATGGACTGATGAATTAGCTGTAATGATTGATACTTTTAGGCCGTTATATATTACTGAAAATTCACTTAAAATAGAAGATGAAAAATATTACTTAAGTTGGATGTAGATATGAAACTTACAGTTTTTAATTAAAGTAAAAAATTAAATTATGAAAAAGAAATTTAATCCAAAAGATTTAGATATTAGAAGTAATTATCACTTAATGATTTCAGGTATTGTTCCAAGGCCTATAGCTTTTGTTTCTTCTGTTAGTAATAATGATGAAGTAAATCTTGCGCCATATTCCTTTTTTAATGGGTTTGGAGCTAACCCTCCTATTATAGGTTTTTCACCAGCTTTAAGTGGAAAGACAGGAAAGCCTAAGGATACTTTACTAAATATTCAAGAAACAAAAGAATTTACAATTTCGATTGCTAGTTCAAGTATGGTCGGTCAGGTTAGTTTATCTTCATGTGAGTATGAAAGATCTATTGATGAATTTAAAAAAACTGGACTTACAAAGGAAAAATCTACTATTGTAAAGCCTCCCTTTGTAGGCGAATCTTCATTTGTAATGGAGTGTAAGCTTCATGATATAATTTATTTAGGAAACAAACCAGCTAGTGGAAATTTGATTCTTGGCGAGATAGTTATGTTTCATGTTTCAGAAAAAGTTTTAGATAAAAAAGGTGCGGTAGACCCTGTATTATTAGATGCTATTTCTAGGATGGGAGGTTCATGGTATTCTAAATCTAAAACAGGTTTGTTTGAATTTAAAAAGCCTCGTCATAACGGTTTAGGTTTTGATGCTATTCCTCAGAATATTTTAAATAGTAATGTTATTACTGCAAATGAGTTGTCACAACTTTCAAGTGTTGATAAAAGGCCTGAAATTTCAGATAAAATTTATAAACAGCATAAGAATGATTCCTTAATTGATTTAGAGTTGTTATGTAAAAAATTCATTAATGAAAAATTGTTTGATTATGCGTGGACTATTGTTAGTATCCTTGAAGAAAGATAGTTATGAAAAATATTCTTTGGGAACCTTCTAGTTATCATTATAATGATTCTAATCTTGCAAAATTTATTTTATTTGTAAATCATAAATATAAAAAAGATATAAAGGATTATGATGATTTGTATGATTGGAGCATTACTGATGTTTCAAATTTTTGGGATAGCGTATACCAATTTTGTGAGATTAAATTTTCATCAAAGCCAAAAGCAATATTAAATAAAAGTAATTCGTTTATAGGCTCTAGATGGTTTGATGGTGCTAAACTTAATTTTTCAGATCATTTATTAAGGTTTAGAGATAATTCAATAGCAATTGAATATTTTTGTGAAGATAAAATTAAAGGGAAGATTACCTATAGCCAATTATTTGAAAAAGTCAGTCAATGTGCTTTGTATTTAAAATCTTTAGGTATTAAAAAAGATGATAGAGTAGCAGCTTTTATGCCTAATATTCCGGAAGCTATTATAGCGATGTTAGCAACATCTTCAATTGGAGCTGTTTGGAGTTCATGTTCTCCAGATTTTGGTATTAAAGGTGTTTTAGATCGTTTTTCTCAGATAGACCCTAAGGTATTGTTTGTAAGTGATGGTTATTTTTATAAAGGCAAAAAAATTAAATTATCATCTAAAATTCATCAAATTAGAAATTCCTTAGTTTCAGTTAATCAAATGATATGTGTAAAACTTATAGGTTCTTCTGATATAGATAATTGTATTTATTGGGATGATATGCCTGATTCAGATGATCCTTTTAAATTTGCTCAACTCCCTTTTTCGCATCCTCTATATATTATGTATTCTTCAGGTACAACAGGTAAACCTAAAAGTATTGTTCATTCAGCAGGGGGGACACTGCTTCAACATATGAAAGAGCTTGTTCTTCATTCTGATTTAAAAAGAAATGATAAAATATTTTATTTTACAACTTGTGGTTGGATGATGTGGAATTGGCTTGTTTCAAGTCTTGCAGTAGGAGCAACATTGGTACTTTATGATGGAAATCCTTTTTATCCTCGTAAAGATTCTCTACTTGAAATAGCAGATTCAATTGGTTTGTCTATTTTTGGTACAAGCGCGAAATATATTTCTTTTTTAGAACAAAATGATATTATGCCTAAAAAATATTCTTTTAAAAAGCTTCGTTTAATTCTTTCTACAGGTTCACCTCTTGTTGAAGAGAATTATGATTTTGTATATAATAATTGGAAACATGATGTTCAATTATGCTCCATATCTGGAGGCACTGACATAATATCTTGCTTTGCTTTGGGTAATCCTATGAAGCCAATTAAAAAAGGAAGATTACAATCTTTAGGTCTTGGTATGGATGTTAAAAGTTTTGATATGAATGGAAAAGCTCTTATTGAAGAAAAGGGAGAGCTTGTCTGCCTGACACCATTTCCTTCTATGCCTATTTATTTTTTTAATGATTATAATAATTCAAAATATAAGAAAGCTTATTTTGATACTTATCCAAACATTTGGAGGCATGGGGATTATATTTCTATTTATAAAGATGGAACTGTTAAAATCTTTGGGAGATCAGATACAACTCTTAACCCTGGTGGAGTAAGGATTGGTACTGCAGAGATATATAGAATTTTAGATAAAATAAAATATATTGAAGATAGTATTGTTGTTGGTTATAATTATAATGATGATGAGGTTATTATATTATTTGTTAAAATGACAAATCAAAGATTAAAAAGGGGAATAAAAGAAGATATTAAAGAAAATATAAAAACTCATTGTTCTCCTAGACATATTCCTTATAAAATCATTCAGATAGAAGACATACCTTATACAATTAATGGAAAAAAAGTTGAATTGGCAGTTAAAAATATTCTCGAAGGAAAAGATGTGGATAATATTGATGCTTTATCAAACCCTGAGAGTTTAGAGTTTTACAAAAAAATTAATATTATAGATTAATTAGTGGATTATTTTTTTCTTCTTTAATAGTTCTTCAACAAGTATGTCTAAAGTTTGTACGCTAAATTTATTGTAGATTGTTTTTTTTACTTTTTTCCATGATTGATGCAAAGGGCAGTGTACTTCATCATTGCACTCATCAATTCCAATGATACACATCTCTTTGTCTTTTTTTTTGTCATTTATAGCAAAAACAATATCAATTATTTTAATTTGATTAGGTTTTTTTGCTAAAGCAATTCCTCCGGTACGTCCTGTCTTTGTTTTAATAAGTTTTTTTGAAGCTAATCTTTGTACGATTTTTGCAAGATAAGATTTTGGTATGTTCGATTCTTTTGAAATTATAGCTACATTAGTTAAGGAATTTTCAGGTATCATGGCTATATGAACCATAATCTGAATAGCATGTTGGACAGTTTTTGGTAACAATAAAATATTCACTAATATCCCCTGTATAGAAATTTTTCTTTATTAGTAATAAAATCTTCTGTTAATTTATCAAAAGATTCTATATAAAAATACTTATTTTGTAATTTACTGTAGTCAAATTGTTTAAAAATTATTGTTTCAATTTCATATGGTTGAATTTTTGAGGTTGTTTTATCTTTTAAAAAATTGATTAAATTTTTCATTTCATCATATGATGATAATATGCCAGCTCCAATAAATTCAAAAGTATTATTTTTTTTATTTAAAATCACACCAAACTCAAGCGTCCACCAAACAAAATTTTGTAATCTTTTTAAATTATGAGTTATGAGCTTTTCAGACATATTTTTTTGGTTTATTATTTCGACTCCAAGTTTTCCTATTTTTTTCAATAATAAACAATAATCTTTATTTAAAAGAAAGGGTGCGTGTCCAAAAATTTCATGAAATATGTCAGGTTCGGGGGTATAGTGTAAATTATTTTTGATTTTAATTTTTTTATATTTATTTGAAAATTTTTTTGAAAGTCTAATAATGTCAGAGCTTGGGAAATAGCATTTAGATAATAATTTAAAAAAAATAATTTCATCTACAAATCCAGAAACAGGTTGAATTTTCCATCCGGTATACTTTTTGAGTATTTTAGATATTACATTTAAATTTGGAATTTTTTTAGAATAAGAAGGAATTTCTTGATTAAAAATTCTTAAACCTTCTTTATAAATTTCAGATCCATATGTGTAAGCTAATAAAAAATTTTGTTTATATAATTTTTCCC
>Ga0066850_10002007_pt1 | contig 10360 bp, 11 predicted proteins | sample ETNtaG_4_FD_67282 | JGI IMG/M metagenome (GOLD analysis project Ga0066850, IMG submission 67282) | Marine microbial and viral communities from oxygen minimum zone, Eastern Pacific Ocean - ETNP201406SV67 | ecosystem: Environmental > Aquatic > Marine > Oceanic | place: Pacific Ocean: Eastern... | reverse complement strand
TTGGGGTCACCAGGACCATTGGGGTCACCAGGACCATTGGGGTCACCAGGACCATTGGGGTCACCAGGACCATTGGGGTCACCAGGACCATTGGGGTCACCAGCACCTCCACCTGGCATATCCCCTGCTGGTGGCGCGTTCTCTGCTGGTGGGTCGTCCGAAGGCGGCGGTGGCGCATCCTGAGAAGGTGGTGGTTCGTTCGAGGGCGGTGGTGCTTCCTGAGCAGGAGGTGGTGACGGTGCTTCCTGAGGAGGTGGTGGCGGTGCTTCCTGAGGAGGTGGTGGCGGCGGCGCAAAATGATTGTCAGCTACTGCTACCGAAGATCCGAATAGCAGAACAGCTGCTACCAAGGACAGGCCGGCTGAGAAACGCCGTGCCGCCCGTGATTCGCTGCCTAATTGTTTCATTATTTCTTTCCGCACTCAAAGCCCTGAGCTAGGGCGAAGAATGAATCGGTGACAGCTTCTTGGTCTGTGCCGCTAACTGTGAGTGCGAAGGATCGGCCACTATCACCACAGGTCCAGCCCGCTATTAAGGCGACACCTATGAGTTCGTCGTCCTCTGTGGCAGCGAAAGTCGCATAGGAAGCCGTTTGGTCATCAACGTTGAAGCCTTCCTGCCCTGATCCGGCGAGTGCGAACGCTAGTCCTGTGCTTTGCTGGAGGACTTCGAAGGATCCAATAACTGATTCACCCGGTGTCAAGGGTTCATCGTCGGTTCTCCACAGCAAGAGGACGCTTACTCCTCCGGCGGATGCCAGCAGCGTGCCCTCTTCTGATGTTGCTTCATCAGTAGAAATGCCGGTGTATGTAGGTTCAATTGTTGATGGAAGCGGAAATGCGAATCCGTAGGTTCTGTCCTTCTTGACTTCTGGAATGGTGGCTGGGGTAAATGACACGCTTCCGTCTTCGTTTTCGTTGAAGTAGGACTTGAGAGATTTCACTTCAGCGAGCACTTCGCTTAATTGACTTTCGACTTCAGATAGGTCAACTGATCCTTCTGCAGCCGCTTCTACCGTTAGCTGGATTTCGTCATCCTCGGCTGATACACCGTCATCGTTATCGTCACCACCCCCTCCACAAGAAATGGCGAACAGGCTCGTAGCTAGAACCGCTATCGCTGCCGTGCGTAGAAAACGAAAATTGCGAACCATCAGGATCCTCTCACAGGTGCATTCAATGTTTTTGAATGATCTTTTGGGGCCGTAACACAGCACCTTACTACTGTCAGCTTGCACCGATTAAATAATCAGGACCTTTTGGGGCCTTTAAGGCCTTATTCAACGCAGCCTGACGGCTACTTCATTGGCTAGGAGCCGTCCCTCTGTCGTCAGTTTCAGATTGCCACCGACATCAGATGTTTGGGTGAGGTGTCGAACTTCGTCCGGAATGAATTCTTGAGGAATACCAATATTTGTTCGTAATGCCAGCTGCCGTCCTTCAAGGGCCCAGCCGTCGTTGTCTAGTCGCTCCGAACCTGCTTCAACCGAGGAATTTTTTGAGATTGCTGTGATGAACCGCTCAGGAGTTCGAATACTCCAAAATCTTTTGTGATCGATATGGCTATGAGCGGCGACACCGAGACCCAAATATTCTTCTTGGTTCCAGTAGAGCAGGTTGTGTCGGGATGCTTTATCGGGTTTCGCCCAGTTGGATATCTCGTAATTTGAATACCCGGCAGTAGCTAGTAGGCGATCAGCTTCAAGGTATTTGTCGGCTTGGTCATCATCGTCGGGGTATCTATCTATGTCGGTTGCTAGGGGGGTTCCTGGTTCGACAGTTAGGGCATAGGCGCTGAGGTGGTCTGGTTCCAGAGACACAGCTTTTTCTAGGGTTACAAGCCAGTCTTCGGTGGTTTCACCTTGAGCTCCGTAGATGAGATCGAAGTTGACATTGGTTATTCCAGCAGAGCGAACCGACTCTACGGCTGAATGAACGTTGTCAAGGTCATGTTCGCGACCTAGCGAAGTAAGAACATGGGGAACCATGGATTGAACACCGAGACTGATTCGGTTGACTCCCGCCTGCACATAGGTTTCGATCTGGCGGCTGCTGACTAGGTCTGGATTGCATTCAACGGTGAACTCAATGTCTCTAGCAATTGGTAGTTCCGCGAGGACATCCATCAGTAGTTCTGCTGGCACGAGGTTGGGTGTACCCCCGCCTACGAATATCGACGTGACATCTGGCAGTTCAGGAGCCCAGTTCATTGCTTGGGTCTTACAAGCAGCGAGGTACTTGTCGATCAGATGTTCCCGGTCGGTCCAGGTTGCAAATGAGCAGTAGTCACACCGACGCGAACAAAACGGAACGTGTAAGTAGATACCGAACTTCTTGCTATCTTTTTCTTCCATCAAAAGAGGCTGTCCTGCATAACGAACTCATCGATTTCGAAGTCACCGGTCTCTAAAGGGTGTGTCAGAAGCGGCTGAAGGTCAACAAGGAAATTCTCTACGAATCCCGTCCTGTTGCATGCTGCTAGTCGCCCAACCATTGATTTGATGGTGAACTCGTGGGCTCCTTGATTGATAACTGTGGGATAGCTGACCACGTTTGCCCAGATTTGGTCTTCGATCCTCGGGTTCGACCATCGATCATCGATCATCGACCCCCTCGATCCGATCTCTTCGGCAAGAAATCTTTCGGTTTCGCTTACCAATTGAGTGAGTCGGGTCTCGAGTTCGTGATTTGGAATCGGATGTAGGTGTCCGGCGAGTTTCTTTCTTGTGTCGACTGCTTGACGAATTCCCAGTTTTTCAGTTACGGAGTCCTCAAGTTCTCGGACGAAGAACCCGTCCTCTACCTGGGCGAGGTAACTCGCGTACCAGGCTCCTTGTTCCACCAGTCTGTTCCCTCCTGAGAGTCCTCTCGTGGTACCTATTTTCGTTGACCCATCGCGAAAAATCGCTACATACAGTCGGTGAGGATGAGAGAGGTATGCGGCCATGGTCTTGCCGATTGCGTCGCTGCCCCTTCGATGAGCTTGATGCATGTTGGCTGCCGCGATGTTGTCTTTGGTCTGGCACCGTTCGCATTGACGTGCACTAACCGCCGGTAAATTACATTGAACGCTGGTTGATCCGTCTTTGGAACGCTCGACCGTGCCAATGCACTGTCGTTCCTGGCCAGCAACGACACGGAACCTGAGATCGAGTTCGTTGGCGCTCGTGGGTTGCGGTGTCTCGTCACCTCGGAATTGAAAGTGAAGAAAAGGTTCTTCGGCCTGCCAATTAATGGCTGTGAGGTAGAAGGGGGATTTGGTGTCGGTTTTCATCTCTGTGTTGAGATGCTTGTTAAGCACCCAGCCGAACACCCAGTTCGTCGAGCCGGTCCGCTATTTCGTCTATTCCTGTGTCGAGGATGCATGCAATCGTCCGGAGGTCGTCGCGGCGGATGGTGAGGGACGAGCCGTTGAATTCGCGTCGTTGCCCTTGGATCATCGCAAGGAAGCGTCCCAAGACAGCGGCTTCTGCACCTGGAACTCGTGCTAGTCGATCAAGGTCAATTGTTACCTGTTGGTCAAGGCTCATCGCTGAGTCCTCGGTGATGCCGTCGCCTCGTGGGAGTAGCTGTCCTACCGGGACTTCGTAGAAGTGTGCGAGTCGCGAGAGCCGTGGAACTGATATGGCGCGTTCCCCTCTTTCGTATGCGCCAAGTACCGAGGCTTTGAACTCGTGGCTGGATTCTGCCTCCACTTCTTGAAGTGACAGCCGTTTTTGTCGGCGGACGAGTCGGAGGCGTTCGCCAACTTTGGAGCTGTAGTTTTCTCCGTCGAGTTGTTCGTCGTTGAGTCCTGTGTCAGACATGTTCACCCCCGATCGCCAGTTGATTAAGAGTGACCATAGTTCACGGAGAGTGGTTGTCCAGTAAGTCTTCTCGAAGTAGTGAAAGCGCTGTCGCCGCGGCGACAGCTGCTGTTTCTGCTCGGAGGACCGATGGACCCAAAGAGATTGTTGGTCGGTTGGCTACTTCGGTAGGGTCCCACCCTCCTTCGGGACCGATATAGATGGTCGATCGTTTCAATGTGATTCTTTCGCCGTGTCGGTGAGCAAGCGATACTCCCGGCTGTGATGCTGCGTGTGTGATTTCGCTGATCGGTTTGATTTTGGGAACTCTGACTTGTCGAGATTGCATAGCTGCTTCTCGGGCTATTCGCGTTAGCCGTTGATGTTGTTGTTCTGCCTTTGTCGCATTCCATTTAACAACTGATCGCTGTGAACTGAGTAAGTGAATTTCATCGACTCCGAGCTCGGTGAGTTTTTGGACTATCCAGCTAGGTCGATCTCCCTTGGGTACAACAAACCCGATGGTTATAGCGATCGATGGTGATGGGACTTTCACGATTTCACCGGCGGTCTCAAGGCTGGCGCCGAAGATTGCGGGACACCACCGGTTAACTCCATCACCGATGGTGAGAGGGTCTCCGGCTTTGAGTCGCAGCACACGTTGCAAGTGATGTTGGTCTTCGTCTGACAGTTCGGGCGCTTCAATGTTGCTCACGAAGACATGTGGGCCGTTCGTTCCATCAGGGAGGTTTCCCATCAGTCTTATTGGAACGCTGAACGGATTTTTCCCAGGACCGTTCGGTCTCCCGGATCTGCGACGTTCTCTCCGCGTTGCTCCGCTATTTCGCGGAGTTGCTCTTCGTCATTTTTGGAGAGTTTGGATGGGATTTCAACCTTGACCGAGAGGATCAAGTCGCCTCTTCCTCTTCCACGACCTTCAAGCCGCGGGACGCCATGGTCACGTAGTCGAAAGATTTCTCCTGGCTGAGTTCCCGGAGGTATTGCGAGTTCGACTGTTTCGTCGAGTGTCTGAAAGTCAATGCGCGCTCCTAAAGCTGCCTGCAGCATGGTCACTTGGAGTTCTGCGTAAAGCGTGTCGCCGTCTCGGTTGAATTTTTCGGACTCTGCAACTCTGAGGTGGACGTAGAGATCTCCGTGGGCTCCGCCTCTGGGACCGGCAGCACCGCGTCCTGTTAGTCGAAGCGTTGACCCGGTGTTGACCCCTGCTGGCACTCGCACTTCGTAGGACATGGACTCGCGGTGCCTGCCTTCTCCGCGACATTGTCGACATGGTGTCGGTATTTCCTCGCCTAGTCCCCCACATCTCGGACAGTGTGCTGTGGTGACCATCTGCCCAAGCAGACTTTGGCGAACTTGTCGAACTTGGCCAGCTCCTTCACATTCGGTGCAACGGCGAGCTGAGGTTCCTTCTGCTGCTCCAGAACCCGAGCAATCTTCGCAGCCCACCGCTGTTTGTAGCTCTACTTTGCTGTCGACACCAAAGATTGCTTCTTCGAAGCTTAGATCGAGCACTATTTCTTGATCTTCTCCTGGCGGCGGTCCCGAAGGTCCTCGGGTTCTCCCTCCTCCGAACGGATTACCTCCGAAAAAGTTTTCGAAAATGTCGTTCAGGTCGAAATTGAATGGATCTCCGCCCATTCCGCCGCCTCGCAGCCCGTCGTGACCGAATTGGTCGTAGCGGGCACGAGCATCGTCATCTGACAACACCGCGTACGCTTCACTGATTTCTTTAAATTTTGCTTCAGCTTCGTGGTTGTCTGGGTTCGCGTCGGGGTGGTATTGGCGTGCCAGCTTTCGGTAAGCCCGTTTTAGGTCATCGGCCGACGCTTCGCGACCTACTCCCAACAACTCGTAATAATCAGTTGCCATGAGCTTGTTCAGTCCTCGTGTGCCTCACCTAAGGACTCACCAAGACGGCTACTGACTACATGCACTGCAGCTAGAGCTTTTGGATAGTCCATACGGGTTGGTCCCAGAACTCCGATGCTACCGACCTGTTCACCGTCGACCTTGTAAGGAGCAACAACTACTGCACACTGCGCAAGAGGGGCAACACCTGTTTCTGAGCCGATGGCAACACTTAGACCGCGCTCTACTAGGTCTCCGAGGAGACCCACGACAATCAATTGTTCTTCTAAAACTGCGAGTACCGACTTCACCGTCGATACAGCATCGAATTGTCCTGCCATATTCGCGGCTCCCCCGACGTACAGGTCGCCTGCGTGAGTGGAGGAGGGAGAGATCGACGCCAATGTGGTCGCTATGAGGTGGTCAACTTCTTGTTTACCAGTCGAGTTCACAGTAGGGATACTGCCCAGAGAAGTCCCAACGAAAGCGTCGTTTATGGCTGCTGATGCTGCTGTGAGATGAGCAGGTTCAATTTCAGCTCCACTGATGAGTTCGATCATTGAACGTTCAATGGAACCCGACGATGTGACGATGACGAGGAGTAGCCGACCAGAACCTAGGTCCACGAGTTGGGCAGAACGAACGGTGGTGGTGTCGTGTGTGGGGCCTACAACAATCGCAGCGTAAGCAGTGAGCTGGGAGAGTAGCCGGCTGGTGTCTGCGAGGCGTTGTTCGATTTGACCTTGAGCGTGTCGAAAGAAGGCACTTATTTGTCGGGCTTCTGTGTCGTCGAGGTGTCCGGGTCCGAGACTGTCTACGAAATACCGGTATCCGGCGTCTGTCGGTATTCGTCCCGCACTCGTGTGAGGTTGGGCCAGGTAGCCATCAGCTTCGAGGCTTGCCATTTCGTTTCGGATTGTCGCTGCGGATACGTCCAGACCGGATAGATCCGACACAGCCCGGGAGCCAACTGGTTGGGCTGTGTCGATGAAACTTTCTACGACAGCTCGTAATACTGTCGCTTTACGTTCGTCCACGTCTGGTCCCGTTCGCTGAGCTGACGATGATGCAGTGATGAAATACTACGCGCATCTGTGCGGTCCCAGAACAGGCTCCCGCAAATGTCGGCTCAGTCGTCGAGTTTTAGGGCTGAAACAAACGCCTCGTTGGGTACTTCGACGCGTCCGATGGCCTTCATTTTCTTTTTGCCCTTTTTTTGTTGTTCAAGAAGTTTTCGTTTTCGTGTTATGTCGCCGCCATAGCATTTGGCAAGCACGTCTTTTCGTTTAGCTTTCACCGTCTCTCTGGCGATGATTCGTCCACCGATCGCTGCTTGTATGGGGACGTCGAACATCTGTCGAGGGATGAGCTCTCGGAGTTTTTCGGCCATTCGGCGTCCATATTCATAAGCGGCATCACTGTGCACGATGGTGGAGAACGCATCTACTGGGTCACCGTTTAGCAACACATCAACTTTGACAAGTTTGTCGACTTTGTACCCGGATGGTTCGTAGTCGAGGCTTGCATAACCTTGGGTTCGACTCTTTAGCTGATCAAAAAAGTCGGTCACGACTTCTGCGAGCGGCATTTCGTAATGAAGTTCAACTCGTTCGGGTGACAGGTATTCCATTCGATCCATCTTGCCTCTGCGTCCTTGGCAGAGCTCCATCACTGTTCCCGTGTAGTCCGATGGTGTGAGGATGCTGATTCGGAGCATGGGTTCTTCGATCTCGGTGACCGTACCCATGTCTGGAAGGTCTGATGGGTTGTCTACGTCAAAGGTGTGCCCGTCGTCGGTGGTGACTTTGTACGCAACAGATGGTGCGGTAGCTATCAGGGAAAGGTCAAATTCTCGTTCGAGTCGTTCTCGCACGATTTCCATGTGTAGTAACCCAAGAAAGCCACATCTGAATCCGAACCCGAGAGCTCCAGATGTTTCCGGTTCGAACGTAATTGAGGCGTCGTTAAGTTTCAGTTTCTGGAGTGCTTCTCGTAGATCAGGGTACTCATCTCCATCTACTGGGTATAAGCCACAAAAGACCATCGGTTTCGGATCTTCGTATCCGTCGAGTGGTTGATCAGCGGACCCAGAGACAGTGGTCACCGTTTCTCCAGATTTTGCTTGTCCTACGTCTTTGATACTGGCGATGAGATAGCCCACCTCTCCGGGTCCAAGCTCGTCGACAGGGGTGGTCGCTGGAGAACGAACACCAATTTCTTCGGCGTCGTGAGTTCCTCCGGTTTGCATGAATCGGAGTTTGTCGTTCGTGCGGATTCGGCCGTTCATGATCCGCATTGAGGACACAACACCTCGGTATTGATCGAAGTGGGAATCGAAAATTAGTGCCTGTAACGGGTCGTTTATATCGCCTTCCGGTGGTGGGATTCGTTCGATGATCGCGTCGAGTAGTTCGGCAATTCCGTCTCCTGTCTTTGCTGAAATCTGGAGTACCTCTTTTGCTGGTAGCCCAAGGACGTTTTCGATCTCGGAGGCGTAAAGACCTGGGTCGGCTGCTGGTAGGTCGATCTTGTTCAACACCGGAACAATTTCCAAATCATTTTCTAGCGCTAGGTAACAGTTCGCTAAGGTCTGCGCCTCAATACCCTGAGCGGCGTCAACGAGTAGGACGACGCCCTCACAGGCTGCGAGCGATCGACTGACCTCGTAGCCGAAGTCAACGTGGCCGGGTGTGTCGATCAGATGTAGGACGTGCCCTTTCCATTCAACTCGGACATTTTGGGCTTTGATCGTTATGCCGCGTTCACGTTCTAGTTCCATTGAGTCGAGGTATTGGGCGCGCATCGATCTCGCTTCAACGGCGCCAGTGATCTCCAAAATCCGATCCGATAAGGTGGATTTTCCGTGATCAATATGCGCGATGATCGAAAAGTTTCGTATTCGTGTGAGATCCATCTGGAACTGCAAGGTACCAACGAGAATTGGAATTCGGTGGCTCTAGGGTCAGGACTCGTGGTTTAGGAAACTGAATGAGGGCTGCGGCATTGCGTAGTCGTGTTGCTAGCCTGAAGCAGTTGTCGCTCATAGCAATGGAGTTCTGGCAACATCAGTTTGAGTTGAAGTAAGAGAAGGTCAAGTGGCAAATATCAAGAGCCAGATTAAGCGCAACCGCCAAAACGAGACTCGCCGAGTCCGCAACAAGGGTGTTCGTAGCGAACTGAAGACCCGAGAGAAGGCTGTTTTTGCCGCTGCTGACGCTGGAGAGCCCACCGACGAACTTCTGCGACTCGCTCAAAAGCGTCTTGACTCAGCCGCATCCAAGGGAGTCATTCATAAGAATGAAGCAGCTCGACGCAAATCCCGACTGAGTTCAAAAGCTTCAGCCAGCTGATTTAGCGACTGAGTTGCGCTAAGCGTGCAACAAGTATTTCCATGAGAATGTCACCGTCAAGGGCTGACTTTCCTCGCAGGTCCATGTCGGTCTTACCTAATAGCTCGATTGCGCGACGGGTTTTGTTCGGACCGAGCCGTCTCATCTGAGTAAGCGCCTTCTTGGCCGGGAAAGTTGAACCTTTCATTTCAAGATGAGAGGCAGCATCTTTTTCATTTGATATCTGGGTTCCGTCGAGTCGAAGAATTCGTTCGTAATGAGTGTGGAGAGTTGCCATTATCTGAAGGGGGTGACGTCCGCCAGCTGCCATCATGCGTTGCAGGACTTTCAGAGCCGCTTTTATTTCTCCACGATCCAAAGCATCGGTGAGATCCCATGGAGGGACTCCTCCTTCATCTCCGAGGAATGGGAGAACTTCTACGTCGCTGAGTTTCGCGTCTGCGCCGTAGACACCTTCAAGCGTTTGCAATAAACCAGTGAGGCGGGCGACGTCTTCGCCAAGGTGTTCTGAGATGAGGTGCCGGGCGCTGGAATCTAGTTGGACAACAGATGTGTCGAAACGTTCCTGAAACCAACCGCTACGATCTCGGCCCGTTCCTGGAGCACCAATCTTTATTTGCTCTCCGTCGATCGACTTTGCTGCCTCGACAAGTTTTTTGGGTACAGCCCCACTTCCCCACTCAACGACTAGGTCAGTGGTGGACGGTGGGTCATTCAACAGTTCGATTAACGGCTTTAATTCGTCGACTTTAAATCGGTTAAACCCGCGGACCACAACGACGCGACGGTCGCTCAAGAGTGGAGGGGTTTGCACTGCATCGACTACCTGTTCGATTGTGTACTCTTCGCCGCTGAGTTCTTCCAACACTAGGGACCTGTCTTGGGTACCGACAAGTTGTTCGATGCGGTCTCGCACAGCGTCGGCGAGCAATGAGGGTTCTGGCCCTGAGAAGATTTGTGTCGATGCCTGAACCACAGTTGCGACGTTAGCTTCCCGAATTGGCTAATTCTGCGTTTCGGAGTTAGGGAGCGCTCTGTCTCGGCGATGACCTAAAAGAGAGCTGTGGAGAGTTTGCGTCGCCACTCTGCTGTTCTTGGGTCTTCGGCGCCCATTACCTCGAGGATGTCAACAAATCGTTGTCGGGCTTCGTCATCATCCTTGACTTGACCAAGTAGCTCTTCGAGTTCTGCGTCTAGTTCATCGGGTTCGCCTGAAATATCTGATGTTCTTGCTGTAGCCGCGACGCGTCGACTTTCAGCTGACTCGGGGATGCGTTCTAGCAGTGCCAGTCCTTCTTCGGTTCTGCCGTCACCGACTAGTAGTTCGGCAAGTGCGACAACCGCTTCTGGGTGGTCG
>Ga0066850_10001999_pt1 | contig 10392 bp, 3 predicted proteins | sample ETNtaG_4_FD_67282 | JGI IMG/M metagenome (GOLD analysis project Ga0066850, IMG submission 67282) | Marine microbial and viral communities from oxygen minimum zone, Eastern Pacific Ocean - ETNP201406SV67 | ecosystem: Environmental > Aquatic > Marine > Oceanic | place: Pacific Ocean: Eastern... | reverse complement strand
GCCATTTCGATTGAATCGACAATTTGTTGGTAACCTGTACACCTACAGAGATTCCCTTCTATGGCACATTTGATTTCATCTCGAGTGGGTGCGGGTTTGTCATTGAGAAGAGCAGTACTCACGATTAGGAACCCCGGTGTACAGAATCCACATTGGCTACCCCCGGCTTCAGCGAAGCACTGTTGAATTGGATCTAAGTGATGGCCATCAGCAATCCCTTCCACAGTTGTAATCGCAGTACCCGCAGCCTCTTTTGCCAAACATAAGCAGGATAATTTTGGTTCACCATCAATCAGTACAGCACAACATCCACAGGTTCCCATATCACATCCACGCTTCACACCGAGGGTGCCCGCTTGGTCACGGAGAACATCCAGCAATATCGCATTGCTATCGATGAGGTGCTCATTTGCCTCACCGTTGACATTCGCTTGCCAAGTCTCCTTCCCTGCACCGGGAAGCATGGGCACACGAATATGGTCTGGCATGGCGAACGAGCCGACCCTGTCACGGGCGACCTTTGATGATTCGCCCGTAGGGCGATGAATCAAACTTGCACCTATTCTTCAAACAGAACCATCAGTGCCGGTGAAATAAGTAAAACCAAGCCGAAAATCCACAAGAATAGAGGGATGAAATCCATGCCATTATCGAAGTTCGTCCAGAAGGAAAAATAGTTTTGATTTTGGACGATTGAACTCTCCATTTGAGCAGCATCATCATCACCGATCATCGATGCAGATTCGATTTGGAAAACAGGCACTAAGTCGCTTTGTTCAGGCGCTGTTGCCATATCATTTCCATCACGTGTATCAAGGTAGAATGTAGTGGTGGATCCACCTGCAATAATCAACCCTGAAAGTTGTTCAGATTTGACTTCAATTTCACTGCCCAAATATACCGGTAGGGCACTGGGTGTCGCGTCTAAGAGGGTGAATGTTTTCAGCAACTTGGCCTGAATTAACCGTTCTGTCGGCTTAACAGATGCCGTACATACATCCACTGGAATTCCTTTGACTGAATCCGTTCCGTCACAGGTCACATCAGTAATCGCATATCCTGAGACGTCGACCTTGTCACCATCACCTGTGAGGAATCCTCCAGTGGTTCCTGTCAAGTCCTCAGGTGTGATAATTCCAAACGTAGCTGCTGCCATGGCATCATTGCGCCAAGACAATTGATTCGAACCGTCTTCTTCAATCATCTCACCTTTGTCACAGGCGGGATTCTCACCCGTACAAACGGTGTAGTTTGTTCCATCTCCATTGGCAACACCATTCGAACCGTAGTATGTCTCATTGGTCTCCAATGAGGCCCACCCTACATTCGTATTGGTCGGGTCTCCACTCTCAAGATATGCACTGACTGGATCGTGCCAACCGAATAACCAATTGTTTACAGATTGTGTTAGGTAAGGAGATGTACCAAAACTATCGATGAGATAATCGCCTACAAAGTCGCCAAATATTGCACCGACAACCAATGTTTGCAATGCACTTGCAGCATAGGGATAAATTCCGTATAATCCGGCGATTGTATCTGAATTCCATTCAACTGGCGCTTCAGTTTGCATTGTTGCCAAATCAATAGGAGGTGTTTGACCAGACAATTCACCGTACAGGAATAGGGTTGCTCCTGTTCGTGTGGTCAGCCCAAGTGGACCATACAACACATTTGCAGATTGTTCCGGTGTCAATTCAACTGCAGGTAGGCCGTACATGGTCTCCCACATTCCACCTAGATTCAGACTTCGATCAAGATAACCACCATTGATGGGGTCCTCCGCTCCAAAGGTTGTATTGACAAATTCTCCAGCATTGATGGTTCCAGTGCCACCAAGCAATGCCATTTGCATCGAGGTTGTGGATGTGGCCCATCCGCCAGCCCATGTTACCAGGGCAGTATATTGGTCCAAATCAAGACCAAATGTTCCCATTGCCGTTGCAGCATCCATCGCGAGGAAGGCAGACAAACCGAATCCAGTCCCACCCGCATTTTCGGATAACAAACCGAGGGGTGTGTCAGTACCATCTCCATTCATCATTAGATTGAGACAATCGACATCATCGAATTCAACATCCAAGAGATTCTCTAATCGGTCTGCGATATCATCGCTATCGGTAAAATCAGATCCTCCACCATTTTCTGCGAATTCAGAACCGGTGAGGACATACAGAGACCAATCTCGAATCAAGGTCTGTGGGTAATCTGGAACCAATGTGTCTTCCACCTCATCTCCATCGGTATCAATCATCATCATGGCCAGATACCCATAAGCAGTTGCTCGTAGTACTGTAGTCGAATTTGCAGGGTCCGCCATGATGGTTGAAACCAAGATTTCAGGTGTCCCTAGACCCATGAAGGCTACCGGGCCGGCAGGGTCGCGTAGAGAGATATTGAATTCGGGGTCTAGAGGGTGGAATGTCGAATAGAGTGCATCATCGATTCCATCAGACCAATCCGGGGCACCCAATGGATTTCCATCCAACATATTGGGAATCATTACACTCACTTTCCCCATTGCCTCAGCCGTTCCGAGTGCTGCGGTTCCATACGTTCCATATCCCATACCTCCACCAACATTGGTGATTGATGTGATGTAATTTGCAGTGGCAATTCCAGCCTGTGTCGTATTGAGATCTTGATTCATCATACCACTTGAAAATCCAATTTTGGTCAAGTCCATGATGCCATTAATCGCCGTACCTGTGGCACCAATAATTTGGGGTCTGAATTGGATGTTCAATTGACTGATTTCAGTATCACAAGGTGTAGGACTATCCGATGCGCATTCAAACGATTTTACCAAATTATAGGTCATTTCACCGGCATCTTCATCATGTGAAATCAAGGTTTTCTTTGAAGTGATTTCATAGGTAAACGGCCCCATTTTTTGGTATTCGGGCGTGTCACCATCTCCGATGACATCATCGAGATTCGTGATGTCCCACGCGTAGTAGTCACGACGAGAAGTTGAGGTTGCCCAATCCGCTTCAATCGTACTACAATCTCCATCTTCTCCGCATGCTGAATCCATTGGGAATGTTTCGAAATTTTCCTCGACTGCACCCGAAACTGCACCTGTGAATACAATTGGAATCAGTGTCACATTTAGCAGTAAAAAGGTCAAGCCGACGCCAATCATCATTTTGTCTCGAAATCCGAATCCCATGTGTGGGGCTTCCTCGGCTGGCTGTTAAACATTGAGCCGTCGTAAACTGAAATCCATTCGCTCAATTCGTCGTCTCCACTCCGTATTGCTTATTCATCGAGTCCGACCGTCAGGAATCATGCACTCGATAGACCACATCTTCTCGTTCGTGATTGACTTTGGCAGTTTCGTGGTAATTTCATTAGGTATTTCTGTAATCTTTGATTTCCTTCATCACTACATTAGAATGCCAAAGAAGGCCATTGCCTTAGGTATGGTTGGAATTCTTCTCATTGGGGCGAATATTTTCGTCATATCGCCTATGGTGGTGGAACAAACTGAAGAATCTCTTTCAACAGCCACAGTGATGACATTCGATACATGGGAGGATGAAGATTGGCTCAATAGTACATCTGAACGCACTTTCTTTGCTTGGAATATGTCCAATGTTGAAGAATGGGATGCAAGCGATGGCGAGGCAGAAATGGAATTTGAGAAGATGGGTCCCTTTACTTACGAATTGACAACCAAGCGTGAAGTACTATCTCACAATCCTGAAATGGGTACACTCACATATCGAGAATATTTTGTTTACAATTGGTGTGATGACTGTATTTACACCGATGCTGAAGGTAATGAGCACGAATCACTATCAGGAGACACACAATTGACAAATCTGAATATTCTATTCAATGCACAGAAAGTTGGTGCTGCCGGTAGTGCCATCGACTTTGGCTCATCGTTTGTCAAAGGCGCCTTCGCCCGTGACATGATGTATGTGGACATGAGTGAACGTGCCCCTTCTATCTGGACCAGCGAAGATATCGATGCAGCTGGCCATGAAGCAATGATGGGTGAGATTGGTTGGGGTGGTTCAGAAATTGCAAATTCCACACTTCAGCATGTAATGTATGATGCGAAGGACCCAGGTGACAACACCGTCTGTATCGCCTTGACATGTGACATCGGTCCAATGATGATGATTCGTGGAGGTGTGCCCGACAATGGGACGAATTCCATCAACAGAGCGACGCTGTTTGGATATCTTGCCATGGGTGAATTCGGCATCGATGAGAACATGACCTACATGATTGACGAACTCATCTACAATGCAATCAGTGCGCGCTACGCTGCACATGGTGGTGATGCAGTACTCGAATCAGCCGGTCACGATGATTTGAACGACCGATTAGAAGAGATGACTGGTGTTCGTGTAGATGATGGCCCCACTCTGCAAAATTTACTGTTCGGGGAAGTCGATGGAACCATTGTTGGATTGTTATCTTGTGACAGTCGGAAGATTCTCTGCGGGTCGACCCACTTCCTGCAAGGATTAATTGAAGATCCCTTTACAATCGCTGATGAATACACTCTGAATCAAACCAATCGATTTGGATACAGTGAAATGATTGCCATAGGTCAAAACTGGGCTGGTGAGTGGTTCCAAGCGAACACCCAATTTGAGATGGTGTTGGCGGGTGATTCTGGCAAAATTGATGCTGATGAGTGGTTCCTTGAAGCGTTCGGCTCAATTGATCCAATCAACCATGAGTACATCACTCTAGGACTCAACCAAGAAGGTGCTTGGGGACTGGTATATGGTGACACAGTAGACTTGGATACTGAAGTCACAGCAACCCTCTTTGAAGGCCCTCACAAAATTACGGGCGATTTCGCTCAAGATTTCCTATATGGGGAAATCATGGGGTTTTCAGTGCCAATGGATGAGAATTTCATCCCAACAGCAGGCGGTACAGTCCATGAGTGGAACGATTCACTCGTTGCCCAAATTTATGATTTAGACAACAATTCAGCCAGTGCTTTGCGTTGGTTATTCAGTTACACCGTATTCGAAGAATTCTTGGACCCATTACTCGAAACATTCCTTGATGTCGTGTCCTACAAGACTCAGTCAGTGAATGAATGGCTCTTTGGATGGGAAGATCCTCTCAGTGGATGGGTCTCACTTGAGAAGAATGCCACATTCTTTGGCTGTGGGGATGCCGATGTAAATGGCCCTTGCTCAACAAATTCATCATCCGTATATTCGGTTTATACTGGCGCAGTGGGGAATCATGACCCTGGTGAAATTATCGCTGAAGATGGCGACATTCATCTGCCTTGGCGCACACCTGCACGAAATGCATCTGCCTATGGGTTACTAGACCCTGTGATTCAAACAGGTGCCAAGGGAAGTTATTTTCCAGCAGAACAATCGGTTACTGCCAATTTGGGGGGATACACTGTCGCCACTAGCGAGGTCGTTGGCTGCGGTAATGTGTTTGGAATCAAAACCAAACATCACAGGTTTACAGTAGACCCCTTGGAAAATCCAATTCAGGCGAAATTAATCGACCAAGAGAATATTTTGGATATTTTCCCCGGTGTTTTACCAGTATACTTTGGTGGCACTGTAGATATGCAAATGGAACCTCATGTCAATGCGGCAATTGCGGGTGATATGAATTCGTACTTTTATCTAGATACTCGTGGTATTGGCGCAACAAATCCGACCTTGGATGACTTGCAACCAGTGTTCCAAATTTCACAGAGTAGTTCAATGACTGAAGAACAATCTGATACATTCAAATCTTTGGTGATAACAAATTCCGAATCTTATCTTTACTGGACCAATTTGGATACAGATGGCGATACAATGTATATCGACCAAATTACATTGCTTGTATGGATTCTTTCCTTCGCATCTCTGTTTATTGGCGCAATCAGTTCTAGGCGAGCTGATTTGGCCCTCGCAGTGATGCTATACAGCCTCATTCTTGTTCCACTAACCATCGCATGAGGGTTGATTCAGCGTTGTTTAGGTGCTCACCTAGGGTTGAGCGTGCCATCTTGAGTCGCTCTGACATTTGACGCAATGAAACTCCTTTTGGGTCGTTATAATACCCCCATTGAACGGCTGCTTGAACGACTTCCCATTGTCGTTCACCCAACAATGTATGTGGCCCCTCTTCGACATTTTTTTCGTTCACGACTTTGATTCTGTCAGGGGGCATTATTTCTCGAGTCAATGAAAGGAACTTCGTGATGCCTTCAGGCATCCCTCTGAGTGAAATCGAAATCCCCTCTTCTGAAATGGTGTAAGGAGGTAATATCGCAATGTCAGGAAAACCAATGCTTGCAATCGCCAATGGGTGTGAATTAAAGACAATAATTTGCGAATTTCCATTTTCTCCCTGTAATGTTGATTCGAAGTTTAAGAACTCTGAATTCGAAAGATCTTCGGGACCAAATCCATCTCGGAAATCGCAACGAACCAATTGCCGAACACCGGTTTCTGAAAGCGCTAGATGGGCGACAACTTCCATTTTTGAACATGGAATCAATAATTCGTCAAACCCTGCACCAAACATCTTGGCACGCTTCCAGTGTAGGTGGACGACTTGCATACAGTTCACGGTGATGGACTGCGTATTGAAGTCTACCCCTACTATCTTCATCCGAGGAAATTCTATTGTTTGCAGGGAAATCCATTATGAGGTGTACTGAGGGCCTAATTTCATGGACGATGCACCTTCATCCCGTACCAGATTCAGAAATTTCGGAAATGATGCCGAACAGACACCAGTCTATCAACCCGGCTTCATTGCTCTGAATTCAGCAACACCTTCTGTCAAAGATGATGCTCAATTTGGCATGATTATCTCTTTGGGCGGTGGTGTAATTGCATTGATGCTGGGAATTTGGACATTTATGGTGTCTGAGACTGATTCAGATTGGACATTTTTATGGCTTTCTTTGGGTGCATTTCTAGCCTTGGCGGCAACCGTTGCTTTGGTTGAACTTCAATTTCGAAGACAAGGTAGTCTATCCATCATCCACGATTACTTACTTTCCTTCGGTTTGTTATTCGGTATATTGTGTGCCTATTGGTTGACTCGCTTCCTCCTGTATATTGCCTGCGGATTTGGTACAGGTTCATCGGGAATGTGTCAAGGGGAAAGTGGAGCCGAAGATTGGATTCCTGGTGGGTGGGGAATTGTTGTTCAATCCACAGGTGTCATAATTGCAATCATTGGACTTTGGATTTACACCAAGAGAGTCAATGGAGGTACTGTTCCTCGCCTAGTTCTGGTCCTTGCACCTCTAGCCATCATGGTAAGTGGCGCTAGCATTTGGGTAGATTATGCTGCGGATGGAAGTATGCTTCCTCTTCTCATCGGTGTGGTCGCCATGTCAACCACTTCAATGGCCATTGCAACCGACAGTGATCGCAGCCCGCTATTTTTGTCTGCAGCAGTTGTTTCATCCATTACTCCCTTCCTTTACGAAGTATACCTAGAACGCCCCGGAGAAGGACTCTCGATGCTGGTATTGATTGTCTTGATTCAGGGCGTTTTCGCAGCCCATCCTGGACTTTCACGCAAGATGATCGAAAAAGGTTCCATTGCCTTGGTTGCTTTGATTATCCTTGCACAATGGGTCGCTGGTGGCATTGATGCTGATTTCATTCTCCTGAATCCAATACAACATGAATGGGTCAGTCTCCAACTCATGTTGTGGATTGCTTTGTTGGTCGGTTATTTTTGGCCAGTTCACCAGAATCGAGTCCCTTCGATGCCCATCGGTCTAGGTTTCGCACTCTTGTTTATTCCAGGTCCTGGAAGTATGATTGCTTGGTGCCTTGCTCTTCTTTCCTTCGTCTATATGTTGACCGTACCACAAACAAGACGCTGGGTTGCGGATTGGTCATTGATTGGAATGATGTTTGCTTGGTGGGCAAACGGCTGGTTGTCTGAAATGGATGTGTTCCCTGAAATTCGTTTAGACCCCCTATTCGCAGCAGTTCCACCACTTGCTTTGATTGTGTCCGCCCACTTTGGTTTACGTGAGGAAAAAATCGGAACTTCAGCCCTCAATGCTGCATTATTCATGGTTCTATTATCCAGTGAATTGTTATTGGGGAGTGAATCGTGGCTGCCCTTGGGTGTTGCCACCTTCCTGATATTATTGGTGTGGCAACAATCGCGAGATGCTGCAATTATTGTTGAATCTGGAGAAGAAGCGAGAATGGAAGCGACAGGTCGAGTCGGTATGGCTGCCCTTGGAATTCTGATTCTTGAACTAGCGGGGAGACTTTCTCTACCACTACTGTCTGAATTGGATATCCATGTCGAGGCGATGATTTTTGCAATTGCACTCTATGTGCTTGGACGTGGTTTGCGTGATGTTGAAGTTGATGTTGGTCAACTCATTGGGCAAATCGGTTCCAAAGCCACAGGTGTCCCTGAGTTTGTTCCAAGCACCGGCACTTGGGTCACTCGTGAATCTAAATTATCTGAACAATTATCCAAATTCAGATTGGGGCCAGCTGCCAGAATCGGTTTGTGTGCCCCCTTGCTTCTGTTTTCCTTGGCTCTTGCAAAGAGTGGAAATGCTGCTGATGAATTGTATTTGGTAGCGTTGTTGATTGTGCCAATTGGTATTTTGATTTATGAGGTTCTCAAGGAATTGCCCAATGATGACAAAACACGTGCATCTGCTGCTTGGATTTTGTTTCTAATCGGATTGCCAACTGCATTTTTCCTTCATTTTGAAAAACCCGATTCATTGACAGGTGGGCTGTTATTATTTGACGCACTTCTACTATCAGGGCCTGTATTAGTTGACATTGTTCTTCGTCAGAGGGGTCTTGGTGGTGAGAAAAATATGGCTGCTGGTTCAGCCACTCTCATCGCATTGATTGCGATTGCATTGTTGGATTCCAGTGGAGGACTGTTGGCCATTCCAATTTTCGCTCTCGTACTATCCAGAGGTTTTGCACATCGTCAGGGTTTGGCAATCGGTTATCTTGGATTTGCATGGATAATTTGGATTGCCATGCTTGATCTTGAATCTACAGCTACACTTGTCTCAAAACTCCCAGAAATTGCCTTCCTAACAGAGGTAACAGCTGTTGAACTTCCTCGCTGGGCAGGTATTGGGTTGATTGTGATTGGTGCCCCTTCCCTAATCGGTTGGTTGAATGATCGACGTCAATCACCTAACGACGAAGAAGTCCTCGAACATTCCCATCCCTTCGGACTCCCCATCGTCTACATCTTAATCGGTTCATTCCTACTGATTCCAGAATCTCATTGGTTCTTGGTTGCTGGTGTTTTAGTGACATCAATCGTAGCATGGTTCGTTGGTGTTATGACTTGGTACCATTTCAGCAGCCTTGTATTGTTCTTGACCTTGCTCAATGCAGGATACAAAGAGTGGGATCTTGAAGGATTGGATCTAATTAGATTCGCGGGTGCAGGAGCTTTTACTCACAATTTCGCTCTTTACCTACTTGAATTAAGAGAACAATTATTCAAGAATGTTGGCGATGATTATCTCCCCGAGAACCGCCTTATTTTGGTTGATTCGATTGTAATTTCAGGAATCATATTTGCAGTTATCTCAGACACATATTTATTGGGATTACCTCTTCTTTTAGGCACAATTTTGTTCGCACAATATACTCACCAACGCCGTTGGGCCAACACACTCCTATTGATGCCAATTTTACATGGTTGGGTTATTGCGCGAATTCTAAATGACCCAATTCCAGATTATGCCATTGAAATTTCTGGCTTCGTCATGCTGGTTGAATCATTAGGACTGACATGGGCATCTTGGCGGATGTGGGACTTTGAATGGACCGATTGGTCTGATGAAAAGGTCATTGCTCATGCCAACAATTCAGGTTGGGCGGGTGCGTTAATTTTCATCCCTGCTGCATGGCTTTTGGTCAATGATTTCGACGCGTGGCTGTTTGGTGGGATGCTCTGTGTACATTCGGCAGGACAAATGGCAATTGGGTTCCAGCGCGATGTCAATTGGAGACGAATTTACGCAATGATTGGTGTCTCGGTTGGATTCATCATCATCTGGTCAGATATCGATAGTGGTATCATGAAGGGCGTGATGCTCGTCTTGGCAAGTTTGTCATTCATGATGCAGGGCTTCCTGTACATGAGTCGAGCCGGAATTGAGATGGCCGGCACTCGAATTTCTCCGACTCCAGTCACGCCTCAAATTTCAGTTGAACCTGAAGATGAATCTGAAGACGAAGAAGGTGAAGATGACAAGTTTTCAATTCCAGAACCAGTTGTCGAGTCCGAACCTGATTCAGAGCCTATGTCTGAGTCCGAACCTGATCCAGAACCTGAACCAGAACCCGAACCAGAACCCGAACCAGAACCTGTGGTCTCAATGCCCCAGTTTGGACGAATCATCGGCGAGCGATTCGACAT
>Ga0066850_10001995_pt1 | contig 10400 bp, 13 predicted proteins | sample ETNtaG_4_FD_67282 | JGI IMG/M metagenome (GOLD analysis project Ga0066850, IMG submission 67282) | Marine microbial and viral communities from oxygen minimum zone, Eastern Pacific Ocean - ETNP201406SV67 | ecosystem: Environmental > Aquatic > Marine > Oceanic | place: Pacific Ocean: Eastern... | reverse complement strand
ATCTAATAATATAGAATATTCATTAAATAAATTTAATTTAAATATTGGTGATTTTATAAGAACTGCAAAAGAAGCGTCAGAATTATCAGCAAAATTATATAAAATCTTTAAAATTGATCAATTTAATCAAATTAATAAATTATTTAATAATAAGATAATTCAGAAGACAATGTTATGAAAACTTATATAGTAATTTACAATAAAAATTCTAGAGGAAAGAAATACACAAAAGAACAACTTGAGTCTATATTTATGTCGCATGATATGGATACTAAAATATTTGTAACAAAACAAATTCATGAAGTTGATATAGTTATCAAGAAATACACAGACCCTCAACAATATATATATTGTGGAATAGGAGGGGATGGAACATTAAATTCATTAATTAATGCTCTCTTAAAAAACAATATCAAAAAACCTGAAGTTGCATGTATATCTTCTGGTAGCGGATCTGATTTCGTAAGAACATTTGCTATGCCAAATAATATAAATGATGCCATTCTAAGAATTAAAAAAAATGATAACTATCTTGTTGATACCTCACTAATTGAATCTAAATCAAATTCTAAATATTTTATTAATGTATTAAATTATGGATTTTTAGCCGATACTGTAAGATTAAGTGAAAAATTACCAAATTTTGTAAAACGATTTCGATATCCAATTAGTTTTTGGTTAAAACTTTTGACAGCAAAACAATCAGTATTTGATATAGATACTAAGAAATATATTTTTAATTCACAGGCATTTAATGTATCAATATGTAATGGACAGTTTTTTGGTGGTGGTTGGAATATTTCACCAAAATCAAGCCTCCAAGATGGTTTATTGAATATACAAATATTTAAAGTTACAAAAATTAAAGCTATGAAATTATTTTTCTTAGCTAAAAAAGGTCTTCACTTGATTGATCCTGATGTAATAATTAAAAAATCCGACAGAATTAAGCTAAATACATGTCAACCTATAGAAATTGATGGTGATTTTTTTGATTATGGTCCTGCTGAGATTTATGTTAAAAAACACTCCATACAATTTAAAATTTAGTATTATTTTTACAACAATCTAAGGAGTTTTATGGTGAAAAAGGAAGAAGAAGTTATTGAAGAACCTACTTTAGAAGACTTAGAAGAAGAAGAATCAGAGGAAGAAGCTGATTCTGACACGGAAGAAGAAAAAGATGAAGTTGAAACAGAGTCTTTAGAAGCACGTGTGGAAAAAGAAAAAAAGAGTGTGGAAGAGGCAGACGAAACAGAAGGATCTTTTATATCGGTAGATGCTGCAGAAAAAAGGAATGTTAAAAAATTAGATTTAAAATTAGATGAAGAAGCAAAAGCAATCCAAGCAGATGAGTTTACATGCTCAGTTTGTTTTCTTGTATTAAAAAATACACAATTAGAAAAACCTAGAGCAAAAGTCTGTATAGATTGTGCCTAAAACTGAGTTTAAAGATTTAGGTTTTCAGTTCTCAATAGAAATAGTAAAAAATATACCTATTGAATTAAAGAATGAATTTAAAACAGTACTTTCAGTAATAGACAAAGAACTTATTAATTATTATTTCGAATTAAAAAAAGATCCTAAAATCAATTATCTTATCTGCATTGAAGGTAACCAAATTGGTTACTCTACATTATTTGTAGATGATACTTATTGGAATGTATATGAAATATATATTAAAGAGGAATTTAGAGAATTAGGATTAGGAACTAGATTATTTCAATTTATTAAAAATAATTGTCAAAATGAAGATAAACAAATTAGATCATACACCCTACCAAGCGATAGAAGAGCAAAAAACTTTTATGAAAGCAATATGATAACAGCTAGAGTTTTGATAATGGAAGATAAACGCGCAAAGTCACGTTATAAAATTTAAATTAAGAAAAATTTCTTTTAACTCTTAATATTTTAATTAATAAATAACCAAAAATAAATCCACTTATATGAGCTTCCCATGAAATGTTGTTACTTTGTATTGCAATTATAAATTGTGATACTAACCAAAAAATCATAAAATATTTAGCTTTGATAGTTGTTGGAAAAAATATCCCAAAAGGTACTATCACTAATAATTTTGCGTTAGGAAATAAATATAGATAAGCACCCATGAGTGCAGATACAATACCTGAAGCACCAACTATAGGGTTTATGTTTAATGGATTTAGAAATGAATGAGCAATCACACTAATAAACCCACTAATTGTTAAAAATAAAATGAATCTTATTTTCCCAAGTTTGTCCTCTACATTGTTACCAAATATCCAAAAGCTCCATAGATTACCAAGAATATGTAAAAAATTAGCATTTAATAATAATGAGATAAATATACTAAATAATATCTGTTTTTCTGGAAAAATAAAAATATCGGGATCCAAATTACAATTGTTACTATAAAATTGATTAGCAGCTAATGGTAGATTATTCATAACTTCACATGGGATAGCAGCAAATTTATAAAAATAATTAAAAAGTTCAACATCATTTTTAGGTTGAAAAAATAAGAAAACTATTGAAGAAAAAACTATAAACAATCTAGAAATAACGGGTATATTTTTGGCAGGATTTATATCAGATATTGGTATCACTTTGTACTCCAACGAATTTACGTATATTATATCCTAATGAGGAATATTGTATTAATAACGGACAAAAGGAAAATAAAAAGTAAAAAATACGAAGATCTATTTTCTTACTTAGACCAGTTAATTGTTACAGAATCAAATATACCAGTAGAAGTTGAAATAGTTGATACTGAAGAAGCGGATAAATTTAGATTAAATACTAAAAGTAGAAACACATTAATAGTAAGCCTTGGAGGAGATGGTACAGCATTAAAGGCCATGAAATTAGGATATAAACATAATCAAGATGTTCTTCTAATTGGTTCAGGAAGAGTTGGATATCTTGTAAATAAGATAGAAAATATTAGCTCTATTGTTGATGAATATTTACAACTGAAGAAGGCTAGAAGAGATAATATAAGTTCGTTGCGTCCAAGTGATTTAGAAGATAATTACATTAGAAGGAGACCAATTATTCAAAATGGTGATAGTAGTTTTACAGCTTTTAATGAAGTTGTAATAATTAAAAACTCACCGACAAGACTGTTAGATTTATTAATTGAAACATATGATCAGAAAGTAAAATTAAGATCTGACGGTATCATAATTTCAACTTCTTTAGGTTCAACAGCCTATAATTATTCTGCGGGAGGCCCAATCGTCCACAATGAAATTGATTCAATAGTGGTAACTCCCATTTCTCCATTTTCAAAATTTCCAAGATCGATAGTCTTAAGTGATAAAAGCAAAATATCAGTAACAATCCCAAAAAATCAAAATTACGCTATTCAATTTGATGGCGTAGTTGAAGTACAAGAAATAAATGAAGAAAAAATAACATATGAATATGAGCTGTCAGAAGGATCTGTCAACTTAATTGGCCATGACAATAATCCAAAAATAGATAATTTTCTTAATCAAATATTAAGATAGTCCTTTAATTAATAATATTTCATGGTAAAGTTTCAATGTGACCAAATACATATTTGTTACAGGCGGTGTAGTCTCTGGTCTTGGTAAAGGGATTACATCTGCATCTCTTGGAAACTTACTCAAAGCTAGGGGCCTTAGTGTTATTAATCAAAAATTAGATCCATATATCAATGTAGATCCAGATACAATGAATCCTTTTCAACATGGAGAAGTTTTTGTCACTGAGGATGGTGCAACCACTGATTTGGATTTAGGACATTACGAAAGATTTACAGGAGTTAACCTTAGAAAAGATGCAAATGTAACAACTGGCAGTATATATAGAAAAGTTATTGAAAGTGAACGCAAAGGTGACTACTTAGGAGCTACAGTTCAAGTTATCCCACATATTACTGATGAGATAAAAAGAAGGATAAAGGGTATATCAAACGATGTTGATATACAAATTACGGAAATAGGTGGAACAGTAGGGGATATAGAAATACTTCCATTTCTAGAAGCTGCTCGTCAAATTAGAAAAGAATTAGGACAAGAAAATGTAATGTTTATTCACGTTACATTAGTTCCTTATATAGGTCCAAGTACTGAAATGAAAACAAAACCAACCCAACATTCTGTATCTGTTTTAAGAAGTTCAGGTATAAGCCCTGATGTAATTGTTTTAAGATCAGATAGAGCATTAAATGACGAAATAAAAAGCAAAGTATCTTCATTTTGCGATGTTTCCTATGAAGACGTAATAAATGCTCCTGATTTAGATGATATATACAATGTTCCATTAAAAATGTATGAAGAAGGTTTAGACAAATCTGTTGATAAACGATTGAATTTATTGACAGAAAAACCTGATTTAGAAAAATGGAAAAATATGCTGAAGTTAAAAGAAGGAGTTAATAAAACTGTTGAAATTGCAATATTAGGAAAGTACTTTGGACTACCAGATAGCTACTTGTCAGTAGTGGAATCATTAAATCATGCTTCTTTGCATAACAAAGTTAAATTGAATTTGCATTGGGAAGATTCTGATAATTTTAATATTGAAGATCTAAATAAATTTGACGGAGTTGTAATTCCCGGAGGCTTTGGCTACAGAGGAATAGAAGGAAAAATAAGTGCAATTGAACACTTAAGAAAAGAAAAGATCCCTTTTTTAGGAATTTGTCTAGGTTTACAATGTGCTGTTATTGAGTTTGCTAGAAACGAATGCGGTATTAATGATGCTAACTCTTCAGAGTTCTCTCAAAATACTAATAATTATGTTATTGATTTACTTCCCAATCAAAATTTAAAAAATGATGATATAGGTGCTTCTATGAGGCTAGGCACATATCCTTGCAAAATAAAAAAAGGAACATTTACTTCCAAAATTTACAGTGATGAAATAATTTATGAAAGACACAGACATAGGTATGAAGTTAATAATAAATTTAAAGATGAATTAGAAAAAGCAGGTCTAGTAATAAGTGGAATGTCTCCAGATAATAATTTAATCGAAATGATTGAAGTAAAAGACCATCCTTTTTTTGTTGCATCACAATTTCATCCAGAGTTTAAATCAAGACCTTGGGAACCTGCACCAATGTTTCAATATTTTATTGAGGCAGCATCTAAAATGGATTCTTTTAAAAAAGATAAAATCATAACTCAAAAGGTAAAAGATTAACTCAAAAAACAAAATTTTACTAGATAGTTTCAAAAACTATATTAGCCATACAAGAGGTCTTGCTGAGAATACTGTTAAAGGTTATATTTCTGATATTAAAAAATATTTAGATTTTGTAAATGATAAAGAAATTGATAATTACTTATTAAACAAGTACTTAATACATTTAACAGAAAAAAATTCTTCTCCAAAAACAAAACAAAGATTTATGTCATCTTTTGTTCAATTTATTAACTGGCATAATGAAGAATATTCTAATAATAAAATTAATATTGATAGGGTTGATATTAAATTAGGTGTTTACTTACCAGACACAATAGAAATCGAACAAATATTAAAATTAATTGAATTTTACGATCACAATAGTTTTCTTAATTCTAGAAATAAAACGATTTTAGATTTCTTATACTCTACAGCTTGCAGAGTATCAGAATTATGCACTGTAAAAATTTCAGATATAGATTTTGATGAAGATTTCGTTATAGTTACAGGAAAAGGTTCTAAACAACGTATTATTCCTATAGGTTCAAAACTTAAAACTAATTTACAAAATTATTTGAAAGTTAGAGATGGATATATAAATAATAATATTAATAATTTATTTATTACTAAAAACATGAATCCTATGGAGAGAACAGCAATATATAGAATAGTAAAAAATACAGCTTTAAATATTGGCATAAAAGAATCGATACACCCTCATACATTAAGACATAGTGCAGCTACACAAATGTTAGAGGCTGGTTGTGATTTAAGAACACTACAAGAATTTTTAGGACATTCATCAGTATCAACAACTCAAATATATACTAAATTAACAAAAGAATTTTTATCAGAAGTATTTAAAGAAAGTCACCCAAGAGCATGAAAGAAAAAATTATAAAAATAAAAAGAACTGTAAGATATTTGTTTTATAGAAATTTAAACATTAAAGAACAAATAGAAATAGCAGATCAACTAGTAGATGAAAAATTATTATATATTTATTGGAAAATGTCAAAAGCTGATCGTCAACATTCTTATGAAGTATTTTCAAGAACTAAAATAAAATCTGACAACAGACAACTTCTATTGCTTTCACTTCTTCATGATATAGGGAAAGCAAAAATCAATGCTGGTTTATTATTCAGGGTGTTTAGTGATTTAGGTTTAATTACAAACAGTAAAAGTAAAATATATTTAAATCATGAAATAGTTGGATTAGAAATACTTAAAAAGATAAATGCTAATGAAAATATAGTTGAATACTATAACAATAATTTATTAAAACATAAAAATATTATTTTAGATAAAACTGATTACTAATGGAAATTATTAAGATAATTGACAACTTAAAAGATCTTCTAATTAAATACACGTCTAATTCAGAAACATTACTTAAAGATAATTTGAATTTAATATTTAATAAAATCGAAGATTATGATTTTAAAGACGATATTGACAATTATGCAGAGTTTGTTTTATTAGGAGCATCATTATTTGAAATTAAAGCAAAAAGTTTGCTTCCTCAAGAAGAAGAAATTGATTGGCTAGATGAAGTTGAACTAATGAAAGATAAAGATTTAGCTTTTGCAAGATTACTACAATTCAAAGCTTTTTCTGAAGTTGGTTTAGCACTTGCCTCAAGAATAAAAAATAATGAAAATTCAATTCCTGCATTTAAATATTATCAAACTAAGGATTTGTTAGTTAAACCAAATATTGAATATGAACTAAATATAGAAACATTTGAAAATATCGCGAAAGAAGTATTTGTAAGATATAAAACATTTAAAGGATTCGAACATATTGATAAAGACCTTCCTGACATTCAAGATTCTATTGATGAATTATTAGAAGTTATAGATAAAAGGCTAAGAACATCTTTTGAGGATCTTGTCTTAGGAGTTAAGACAACGGAACAAGCAGTAGCTTTTTTTCTTGCTTTATTAGAAACTGTTAAATGGGGCTTTATAAAAGCTGATCAAGATAATATTGATAGAGAAATTAATATAGAGAAAAATTATGAATAAGAAAATTATTACAGCAACTTTATTGATAAGTGATGGTCCTGTAGAACATACATATTTCAGTGAATTACTAGGAATTTCAAATAAAGATCTATTGGAATTAATTCAAGAAATAAATTCTGAAATGAGAAGTATTGAATTAGGTTTTGAAATTAAAGTTGATAATACTAAATCAGATATTAAAACAAGTAATGATATTTCTACATATCTAAGCGATATAAAACCATCATCAATATTAAAAGGTTTGTCAACACCAGCATTAGAAACATTAGCAATAATTGCTTATGAACAGCCCATTACAAAACTAAAAATATCAGAGATTAGGGGAGTAGAATCTGAATCTTCAATAAAGACACTTGAAGCAAGAGGTTTAATTGACAAAGGAGGTCAGTTAGATGTACCTGGAAATCCAATACTTTATATAACAACTAATTTGTTTTTAGAAAAGACTGATATAGAAACCCTTGAAGACTTGCCAAGTATAGGTGAATATTTTAATTCTCCAAACGAAGAAGAATAAGTGAGAATTAATAAATATCTAGCTCTTAATTTGAATATATCAAGAAGAGAAGCTGACAGACTAATCGAAAATAATTTAATTAAAATAAACGGTATTGAATCTAAATTAGGACAAATAGTAGATGAAAATGATGTTTTATCTTATAAAAATAAAATAATAAAAACAATAACAAAACATAAATATTATAAGTTTTATAAACCAAAAAATTATATTACATCTAGGAGTAGCCAAGGTAATACAAAAACAATATATGAATTAATCGAATATAAAAATTTAAAATATTCTGGACGATTAGATAAAGAATCTGAAGGTCTTATGTTACTGAGTACAGATGGGGATTGGTTAAATAACAACTCTCACCCTAGTAAAGATTTATCTAAAAAATATTTAGTTACTACTGACATTGAAGATATAGATTTAACAAAGTTTAAAAAATCAATAAATGATAATAATGAAGAGTTAAAAATTTATTCCATAAATAAAAATTCAAAATATGAGTACGTTGTAATATTAAAGACTGGCAAAAACAGAGAAATTAGAAGAATATTTGAATACAATAAAATAAAAATTACAAACTTAAAACGATTAAGTATTGGTAAACACACTCTTGGTAAAATGAAAACAGGAGAACTTAAAGAAATAAATATATGAAAAGATTGATAACTATTGATGGCCCATCTGGTGTAGGTAAGACAACTATAGGTCAAGAAATTGCATCTAGATTAGGTTTTACATTTTTTTCTAGCGGAAAACTGTATAGGTATGTAGCTAAATATTCATACGAACAAAAAACAAAAAAATATAATGAATTTGTAATAAACATCGATAATTCTGGAAATTGTTTTATAAATAATCAAAATTACAATGATGATGAGCTTTATAATAAAAAAATAAATAAGTACAGTTCTGAAATAGCCGAAGATACATCAGTTCGAGATTTAATAAAAAATACATTATTAAACTTTTATCAAAATATTACAAATGGACTAGTTATTGAAGGAAGAGATATGGGTAGTGTTGTATTTCCGAATGCAGATTTTAAATTATATTTAGATGCTGATCAATACACTAGAGGTAAAAGAAGGGAAAACCAGTCGGGTTCCCAAGAGACTGCTGAAGAAATTAAAGAAAGAGATCATAAAGATATGCATAGAGAAGCCTCACCATTAATAATTCCTAAAAATGCATTAATATTTGATAATACAAATAAAACTAAAGAAGAAACAGTAGAAGAAATTATAAAGAAGTTAAGGCTTCTGTAGCTGACCAAATTTTATCATTTTTTATTCCATATTCTGATTTAATATTATTATTTGGAAACATTGTAGAAATAAAATTAGTTAAATTATTTATATTATTTCTTAAATCAACAGGAAGTGGAAAATATTCAGTTTCTTTTTTTTCAATATATAAGTTAATATTTTGTGGTTTTATATAATCAACTATTTCTTCAACCATATGATCAGGTGCAGATGCTCCAGCTGTTATTGCTACTTCTTTGTTAATTAGATCAATATTTTTTAAATCAGCTGGTTTATCAACTCTATAAGCAGTATTACCTGTATTAATTACTGATTTTACTAGAGCATTAGTGTTACTAGAAGTTGATGAGCCAACAACAATGACTATATCTACACTTTTTGAAATATTAATAATTGCTTCTTGCCTATTAGTAGTTGCATAACATAAATCATTTTTTCTAGGAAGTTTCAATTTTGGATACTTTTCTTTAGCTTTAAGCATAATTGGCTTCCAATCTGATATAGCTAGTGTGGTTTGTGCAAGTAATGCTACATTATCAGAGTCTAAAGAGATTTCATCAATATCATTAACGGTCTCAACTAATGTCATAAAATTAGGTGCAACACCCATAGCACCAATAGCTTCATCATGATTTTTATGTCCTATATAGATAATTTGCTTACCTTGTTCACTAAATTTCTTTGCTTCATGGTGAACCTTTGTAACTAAAGGACATACAGAATTTACGTTAGTTAATGATATTGATTTAAATTTTTCTTCAATTCTTGGAGATGTACCATGTGCTGAAAGCATAACTACTGCATTTTCAGGTAATTCATCAGGTTTATCAACAAATATAACATTGTTGTCTTTAAATTTTCTTACTATCCAGTCATTATGTACAATTTCATGGTAACAATAGATAGTTTCATCATATATCTTTAGCATCCAAGTTAATGCTTTTATAGCCATTTCGACACCAGCACAAAAACCTCGTGGAGTTACAACATATAGATTATTTACCATAAAATAAGGATAGCTATATTTAAATTATGAAAGAAAACAATAACACTGAAGTTTTAATCTTAGGGTTGCCAAACTCTGGAAAATCTACATTAGTAAATGTATTAAGCTCAAAAAAAGTTTCAATTATAGGTTCTACACCAAATACAACTAGAGATAAGGTATCAATATTATCATCAATAGATAATAAAAATTTTATTATTTCTGATTTACCTGGATATTTAGAAAATCCTGATGAAATAAATAATATGTTTCAAAAAAAATTAGAAACCTATATAAGAGATGCTGACATTATTTTATTTGTAATTGATGTCGAATCAACAAACTATAAAGGATTGGATAAACTAAACAACATATTAAGAAAATATAATGAAAAAACTATTTTTACAGTATTTAACAAATGTGAAAATTTTAAATCATACGATTTAGATAAAAGTTTATAT
>Ga0066850_10001986_pt1 | contig 10443 bp, 11 predicted proteins | sample ETNtaG_4_FD_67282 | JGI IMG/M metagenome (GOLD analysis project Ga0066850, IMG submission 67282) | Marine microbial and viral communities from oxygen minimum zone, Eastern Pacific Ocean - ETNP201406SV67 | ecosystem: Environmental > Aquatic > Marine > Oceanic | place: Pacific Ocean: Eastern... | reverse complement strand
CCTAAATATATATATAGAAAATTAGTATGTTTATTTGTATTCCCTAAAAACAGTTCTGCCAGACATGCTGCATAAACATCGTTCATTCTGATTACATCATACTGCGGAGCAAGTTTCTTTATTTCATCAATAATATTGACATCATCCCACTGGCTAAGAATATTACTGTCAACTCCGAAAACCTCTCCCCACTTACTTATTTTATCTGGTTGAGCAAGACCTATTCCAGCCAATCTTTGTTGTTGATCAGGTGACAAATAATCAAATATTTTTTTTAGTGATTGAGTAATTTTTTTTAGAGCAATTTGAACATCAGGGTAATCATATCTTAACGAATATTGTTTAAGAATCTTGCACTTGAAGTCTATTAATGATATGTCTAATTGATGTCTTCCTATACTAATTCCAATCGAAAAAGACGCTTCAGGATTAAGACTGAAAGGTGCAGAGGGTTGCCCCATCTTGCCATATATATAGTCCTCTTTTAAAACTAGATTTTGTTGCTCAAATCGTTTAAAAATTAATGAAATAGTTTGCGGCGTCAATTGAGTTATTCGAGCTATTTCAGCTTTAGTTAAAGGCCCTTGTTGACGCAATAAGCTTATAATTGTATTTTCATTGTATTGCTTTAAGCTTACTTGATTCGTTCCACGGTGAGAATTTTTTGACACGCTCATAATATTAAGCTACTGCTCCAGTAATTTTTGAGACTACCTGCTCTTCAGTTACATCCTTAGTAGACATCATGGATACAATTTTTCCTTGCCTAAACACACAAATCTTATCAGCAAGGTCAAAAACTTGACGCAAATTGTGACTAATAATTAATACTGAAATTTGTCTTTTCTTTAAGCCTTTAATAATTTCTTCAACCGCAGAAGTTTCTTTGACTCCTAAAGCTGCAGTTGGCTCATCCATAATAATTAACTGTTCTCCCCATCCAGCTGCTCTTGCAATAGCTATACATTGACGCTGACCACCAGACATATTAACTAACTTTTGATCTAGGTTGTTAATCCGCACATTTGTCTTTGAAAGAAGTTTTTTTGCCTCTCTTTTCATTTTTTTCTTATTTAACCAACTGAATAATCCAAAATTAAAGAGAGTTAACTCTCTACCAAGAAACATATTTTCAGTTACATTTAAAAAGTCTATTAGTGCAAGATTTTGATAGACCGTTTCTATCCCAGACCTTCTTGCTTCAAAGGGGTTTTCAAAATTTACCTCATTACCTAAGAATTTAACAGTTCCCGAAGTTGACTTTTCAACTCCAGTTATGTTTCTAACAAAAGTTGATTTTCCTGCTCCGTTATCACCAACGATTGCAATAGTTTCTCCTTTCTTCATAGAAAAGCTAGCATCTTTTAAAGCTTCAATACCGCCATAGTTTTTACACAAATTATTTGTTTCTAATACATAGGGAGTGGGCTTTTCAGTCATATTCTATTTCCTTTAATTTGAATTTATTTAAATTTATTTAAAAAAAGTTTTATTAATCATTTTTTTTTAGATTATAATCTAATCTACTAAATCAATTTGATTTAGTTAGTATTATAAATTATTTCAAATAAAAAAGGAGTTAAAACTAATGAAAAATTATATAAAACTATGTACAACTTTTGTAATTCTGGCATTTTCTACAATGACTTTTGCACAAATTTCAATTGGTTATGTCACCAAATCAGCAACCAATGCTGGATGGATGATGATTAATCAAGGAGCGGCTGATGCCGCTAATGAAGAAGGAGTTAACCTAATAACTGTTGGACCATCTTTTCAAGGAGACTTATCTAGTCAACTTGAAGTGTTTGAAAATCTAGTTAATCAAAAAGCTTCTGCTATTGCTATTGCACCTGTGGATTCTGCTGGAATTGCTCCTGCAGTTGAAGATGCTATGAATGCTGGTATTCCTATAATTGCTGTAGATACTGGTGTTACTGGTGCGGATGTTACATCTTTTGTAGCCACTGATAATTTAGCTGTTGCTAAAGTTCAAGGGGCAGTTGCAGCTACTTTGGTTGCAAATGGTGATACCATTATTTATGTAACAGGTAATCAGGCTCAAACGACTGGCCAAGAAAGACGTGATGGATTTATGAGTGCGTTCGCTAGTGCTCGTCCTGATAGTAAAGTCTTAATTGTACCTACCGAATGGAATTCTGCTCAAGCTCAATCTGGCGTAGAAGCGGTACTTAATGCCAATAGTGATGTGAAGATGGTTGCTAATGCGTGGGATGGCGGAACTATGGGTGCCAAAGCTGCATTGGAAAACCTTGGATACAAAGCAGGTCAAATCAAGCTAGTTGGATTTGATGGAGCTGGTGATGCAATTGAAGCAATGGAAGCTGGCTGGGTTCATGCTGATACTGCACAAATGCTATATCAAATGGGTTATCAAGGTGTAAAGGCAGCAGTAGCTGCTGTTCAGGGTAAGGCGGTTAAAAGTCGAATTGATACTGGCTTTTTCCTAGTTACTCCATCAACAGTTCAAGCATATAAAGATATGGTTGGAATGTAATTAGCTAGTCTATAAACTAATAGCCTTTTCAATTCTCCGGAAAGGCTATTGGTTCTTTCAGAAACATTTAAAATTATTTAACAAAGTATTTAATTATGTTTAATAACAATAAGGAGCTAAAACTTCTTTATGTGATTACGCTAGTTTCGTATGTTGTGTTCTTTTTTTTGATATTTATTACTAAATCCTTATATGTTATCTAAATTCTCTACGAAAACTGATCAGCTTCTCAATTCAGTGGTTACTAAATTAATTCGATTTTTTAACTATGAGTGGTCTGGTGCATTAATAGCAATTATTGTTCTGTCTTTTGCTATTGAATTATCAACTGATGGTCGCCCTTTTCTGCATATTAGTAATATTATGACTATTTTTAATAATGCTGCAGCTGTTGGAGTTATAGCTGGTGGCATGACCCTAGTGATACTGACTGCAGGTATCGATTTGTCTGTAGGTTCAGTAATGGGTTTAATTGCAGCTCTGATGGGATACGTAGCCTCATTCTGGGGCGTTGACCCATGGATTGCGATTGCTTTTGGTTTTATGATCGCAGTCATGGTGGGAAGTTTGCATGGAATGTTTATTGCCTATTGGGGTATGCCGGCATTTATTGTGACATTGGCTGGCTTATCGCTATGGAGAGGAATTGCTCATCTAAGTACAGGAGCAGTTGCCACGCCTAGGCTGGACGATACTTTTGAATATTTTGGTAGATTTAATCCATTATCGTGGCTATCTGATGGCTACTTAAATAATAGTTTGCCAGAGTTTTTAATGCCACTTGGCGGTTGGATTGAGAGTCTTTGGATGGATTATTTTCGAACTTTCCAAATGAGTGGACTAATTTTTATTTTGTTTTTTGTATTACTTGCATTGATCATAAATAATACAAAATTGGGTTTGTATATTTATGCCATTGGAAGCAATTCATCAGCGTCAAGACATGCTGGAATCAATACAAAAAAATATCATTTTTATGCGTATTTGATTTGCACTTTATCTGTTGCTTTAGGTGCTTTACTTTTTCTCGGAAGAGCGCCCTATGCAAAATCTGACTATGGCCAAATGTGGGAATTACAAGCTATAGCTGCGGTGGTCATTGGAGGAACTTCTCTGTTTGGAGGTAGAGGCTCACTATGGGGTACTTTTATGGGCATTATTCTACTCAAATTAATTAATAATGGCCTAACGTTGGCACAATTAGAAACCTTTTGGCAAATGGTTGTTACAGGCATGATAATTTTGATTGCCATTGGTCTAGATATAGTACGTCAGTCAAAATCTCCAGTCAAAATTAAACAAATGTTATTTTTCACAAGTAGCGGACTAATATTTTTTGCATTAATACATCCGATTTCTAATTTATTTAAAGCTTTGATATTGATGTATGAAGGCTCTTCAATGAAAGCATTATTAGAAAGTGGTGTAAAGCTTTCTGCAACTCAAAGCCAACGACTAATTTCTTCTGATGAAATCTCACAAGCTCAACTTATTGTTTCCGATAACTGGGGTATAAGCTTGTTCTTGAGTTTATTAATTGTGATGATTTTATCTAACTGTTTTTATATGAAGAAGTCATGGTTGCAAATTAATACTATAGTGTTGTCAATATTAGCAATTGTTGTGTTGCTATTCAATATAGATATTAGTTTTCCAATTATTGCATTGTCTGCGGTAATTTTATTAAGCACCTTGAGCGTAGATTGGCTTTTTGAGTATTCTATACGAATAAACAATCAATCCTTAACTGCAAAAAATCAATCATGATTATTTGCGCTGGTGAATCGTTGATTGATATGGTCTCTTTTGCAATAGAAAAAGGGGAGGCACAATATACTCCACATGTCGGTGGGAGCATACTTAACAGTGCTAGAGCACTAGGTAGATTAGAAGCAGATGCCTATTATTGTGGCGCCGTCTCAAACGATACTTTTGGAGGATTAATTTTGGATAGTTTAAGGGACTCCAAGGTACAGGAAGATTTTATAATCAACACCAATCGACCCACTACTCTCGCTTATGCGGATGTCACTGATGGTGTCGCAAAATATACCTTTGTTGATGAACACTCAGCTGGCAGACTGATTGATAAAGACAGCTTAAAACCTTTTGTAAATAAAATAAGAAATGCTAAAGCTTTACTGGTTGGAGGAATCAGCCTCCAAGCCGAACCCTGCGGCTCAAGCTGGCAATGGCTGATTGAGCAAGTTGTGGGTGGTTGCGTGATTTATTTTGATACTAATATACGTCCTGACTTTATAGAGGATAAAAATAAATACCTCAAACGCTTTAAACGATTAACTAAGATAGCAGATATTGTCAAAATCTCTGAGCAAGACTATAACTATCTATATGGTAAACAAGATTTCGAAAAAGTAACTGCTGAATGGTTTAAAAATGGCATTAAATTGATTGTATTGACCTTAGGTGATAGAGGGGTCAAAGCTATATATGGTGGTGGCAAGGAAATTATTGTTGGCACAGAAGACGTAAAAGTTATTGATACGATTGCTGCAGGGGATAGTTTTAATGCAGGACTTATTTGAATTAGACAAACAAAAGATGCTTGACCAAGAAAAATTGGTCAGCATAGAAACATCAACCCTTAAAAAAGCATTGACTTTTGCTAATCAAGTGGCAAGCTTTACCGTAACTCAAAAAGGAGCTAATCCTCCATGGATGTATCAAATAAAATAAATAATTTTTTCATCTCTATCTCATTTATAAATTTCACATCTACCTCCGTTTCTCCGATTAACTAGTCATTCAAAAAGAGTGTCCTACCCAATTCTTATCTAGTAGCTAACTTGTTTCAAGAGTGTACTTTGTTATAACCCATGTACACTATTAAATGGCATAATGTCGGATATGAGAAAAAAGCCAAAATTATCAAATATTCATACAGTCGCTCGAAGTCGGATTTTTAATCTTGAGTCAATGGATGTCGAATTTTCGAATGGAGCAACTCGTGTCTATGAGAGACTGATGTCTCGAGGAAATGGAGCAGTTCTAGTTATCCCAATGCTCGATAATGATACTGTGCTAATGATTTATGAATTTTCTGGGGGCACTGAGCGTTATGAATTGGGACTTACCAAAGGAAAAATAGATAAAGGTGAAACTCCCATTGAAGCTGCGGGCAGAGAGTTAAAAGAAGAAATAGGGTTTGGTGCAAATAAGCTTACCTTTCTCAAAACAATCACACTTGCACCTGGGTATCAATCAAGTGAGACGCACATTGTGCTTGCTGAAGATCTGTTTGAGGAAGCTGCAGAAGGTGATGAGCCTGAGCCTCTAGAAATCGTACCTCAAAAACTTTCTGAGCTAGAGAAATTAACCTACAACGAAGATCTAACTGAAGCAAGAAGCATACTAGCTCTTTATATGGCAAGAGATATCATTAATAGTCGATCAGAGTGATAGATATACCGCAGGCATTTTGGCTTGATGAAGATAATTTAAAATTTCCTGAACTAGAATTGGCACTCAAAGAGCCAAATGGATTAATCGCTATAGGCGGTGATTTATCATTAAACAGACTCTTGGAGGCCTACTCAAGAGGTATATTTCCTTGGTATAGTAAAGATGAGCCTATACTTTGGTATTCACCCGACCCTAGGATGGTTATCACGCCGAACACTTTTCATTTATCAAAAAGTTTAAAAAAAACAATCAATTCATCAAGATTTGATGTATTAGTTGATACATCGTTCAAGAATATAATTAAGCAATGTCAAGAAACACCAAGGTTGGGGCAGTCAGGTACATGGATCGATGATGAGATGGTCAAAGCTTATACTAATCTGCATGAGGCAGGGTATGCCCACTCATATGAAGTGTTTGAGAATGGAAAGCTTGTGGGTGGATTATATGGGGTGGCATTAGGAGAGGTTTTTTTTGGTGAATCCATGTTTTCATTAGTAAGCAATGCTTCAAAAGTAGCATTCGCATTTTTATTGCAAAATAGTCACTATCAATTAATAGATTGTCAAGTGGAGAATCAGCATCTAGAAAGCTTGGGTGCCTACAATATCCCTAGAAACTTGTTTATACAACAGCTTAAAGCCTTTGTGTAAAATGTACCCTTTGAAAAAGGGATTGTTAAGCCATGAGAAAACAAATTAAATTCGTTTTACTAGTCTCGCTTGTTCTTATGTTGACAGCATGTGGCAGAATGGGTGATTTAGTGCCAATCAAAGATTCAGTCGAATCAACTACCAATACAAACTAGTAAAAATAAATTGAACGCATTCAATTTTCAAAATCAACATCTTTATGCTGAGTCTGTACCTGTTTCAGACTTAATGAACTTGTATGGTTCTCCGCTTTATATTTATTCAAAAAGTCAAATAGAATTCAACTGGAAAATATTTGAAAAGTCATTTGGAGAACATCCTCATCTGATTTGTTATGCTGTAAAGGCTAATTCTAATCTTGCAGTATTAAATATTCTTGCTAATTTAGGTTCTGGTTTTGATATTGTGTCACTTGGAGAGCTAGAAAGAGTTATTGCTTCAGGTGGAGATCCTAGTAAATGCGTTTTTTCGGGGGTTGCAAAAACTGAAAATTCGATACGTAAAGCGCTTGAGTATGGTATCTACTGCTTTAATGTAGAATCTGAGGATGAGTTAGACCGGATTGAATCAGTGGCATCTACTTTAAAAGTCCAAGCCCCAATATCAATCCGAGTAAATCCAGACGTAGATGCAAAGACGCACCCATATATTTCAACTGGACTGACTGAAAATAAGTTTGGTGTGAGTGTTGATGTAGCTTTGTCTATGTACAAAAAAGCGCACCTCTCTGGACATCTTGATGTGTGTGGGCTTGATTATCACATTGGTTCTCAAATTACAGATCTTTCTCCATTTATAGAGGCGCTTGAAAGGGCATTAGATTTGATTGAAGAGTTGAAATTAGAAAATATAGATCTTAATCACATAGATATTGGTGGCGGGGTTGGCGTGAGCTATGACCAAGAAAAAATAATCATTATTGAGGATTACATCAATACTGTGATTAGTAAAGTTGGTAGTATGAAAATTTTAGCCGAGCCAGGGCGATCAATTGTTGGTAATGCAGGTATTTTTGTAACAAAAGTTGAGTATCTAAAGCAAAATGATATGAAGTCATTTGCAATTGTTGATGGCGCGATGAATGATTTAATAAGACCGGCTCTTTATGAATCGTATCATAAGGCAGTTTTGATTGAAGACAACTCAAATGGCATTACTGACTCATGGGATATTGTTGGTCCAGTTTGTGAGACTTCAGATTTCTTGGCGAAGGGTAGAAAACTGACGTTAGAGAAGGGAGACTATATTGCAATCATGACTGCAGGTGCATATGGATTTGTTTTGAGTTCAAATTATAACTCCAGACCAAGAGTACCAGAAGTAATGGTGAGTGAAAATAGCCATAGTTTGGTGCGAAAGAGAGAAACTATCGAATCACTTTTTGAGAATGAAACTATATTTAAAGATGAAGTTAACTAATAACCAAAAAAAATACTTAAGATCTTTAGCGCACGATTTAAAGCCATTTGTTATGATTGGTCAGCATGGTTTGAGTGATTCAGTTATAGCTGAGATTGAATCAACAATGCTTAAACATGAGCTCATTAAAATCAAACTGCGGGTTGGTGATCGTGACGAAAAGCAAGAAATCATTAACACTATTATTAAGTTTTCTAAGGCTGAATTAGTCCAAGTTATTGGAGGCGTAATCGTTATTTATAAGCCTTTTGAAGATAACCCTGATATTATCTTACCTAGGTCATAAAAAACTTAATAGCGTTCAATGATTTCTTATAGTGCTTAATTGAAATGAAAATTGCCCTCAGTGCTGCAGAAACTTCAGGCGATCTGATTGCTTCATCTTTGGTCGCTGCCTTAAAACAAAATCATCCTCATTGTGAAATAGATGGGTTGGCTGGCGATAAGATGATTGAAGCAGGCTGTAAGAGCTTGTGGCATACTGATGAAGTTAATGTGATGGGTCTCAGTGAGGTATTGAAGAAGCTGCCATCAGTCTTAAAGTTAAGGACTAAAATCACTGATCACTACATTTCTAATAAGCCCGATGTATTTGTTGGTGTTGATTCGCCGGACTTCAACTTTAGGATAGAGCATTCATTAAAGAAAGAAGGTGTTAAAACAATTCATTTTATTAGTCCCTCAGTCTGGGCTTGGCGGTCTAAACGTATCAAAAAAATCAAAGCTTCAGCTGATTTAATATTATGTCTTTTTCCTTTTGAAGTTGATTTCTTTACTCAACACAGTCAAAAAGCTATTTTTGTTGGTCACCCTCTAGCGGAAACTTTAAAACCAAGGGAGGAACATAAGCCCAACAAAAGTGTTTTATTAATGCCAGGCTCAAGGGAGTCAGAAATTAAAACTCTATTGCCAGAATTGCTAGAGGCTGTGAAGATAATGCAGGCAAGAGACTCCGAATTAACTTTTAATTTATCTCTTGCTAATGAGCATCTTAAAGATTGGGTTGAGCAAAGTATTCAAGGTTTAGATATAACAATGAGCATTGGTGATGCACACAAAAGAATCAGTGATTCTGACTTAGTCATTGTTGCATCAGGTACTGCAGCACTTGAGGTAGCCTTGCTGGCAGTTCCAATGGTTGTTATTTATAAGCTCTCTAATTTAAGCTATCAAATAGTAAAGCGTCTACTGAATACTGAAGAGATTTCACTTCCCAATAAGATCTTAGGAAAAAAAGTTGTACCAGAATTAATTCAGAAAGACGCTAATGGTCAGAATATTTCTAATCATGCTATGACATTATTAGAGTCTGATAATAGCCAACTCGTTAAGGAATTAGAAAAGATCCATGTTCTTTTAAATCATAATTCTAGCTCTAAATCAGCAGAAGCAATCATTGAGTTTATTAATGAAAAATGATATTGAAAAAATTGTTGAACTTGCATTGTCTGAAGATATTGGTCAAGGTGATGTGACCTCTGGTTTAATTGATAATAAGATTATAGAAGCTGAAATAGTTTGTAGAGATAATGCAGTAATTTGTGGAATTGAATTCTTTAATTTATGCTTTTTATCAGTTGATCCAAACACTAAAATACATTGGAATGTTGAAGATGGCTCAAGGGTTAGGTCAGGTGAAATAATATGTAGTCTTAAGGGCAATACAAAAACAATAGTGACTGCTGAAAGAGCCGCACTTAATTTTTTGCAAATACTCAGTGCTACGGCAACACAAACTAACGATCTAGTAAGTCTCATTAGTAGTTCGAATGCAAAATTACTGGATACAAGAAAAACAATCCCAGGCCTTAGAAAAGGCCAAAAATATGCAGTTCAGTGTGGCGGTGGAGTGAATCATAGGATGGGCTTATATGACTGCATAATGCTAAAAGAAAATCACATTTTATCAACTGGCTCTCTAGAACAATTAATTAAAAACGCCGTCAGTCAATTTCCAAATACACCCATTATTGTTGAAGTTGAGACTCTTGAGGAGCTTCAATTAGTTCTCTTAATGAAAGGTATAAAACGAATTCTGTGCGACAACTTTAGCCTTCAAGATCTTAGAGAGGCTGTCAAAATTTCAAAAGGAATATACCCATTAGAGGCATCAGGCGGAATTACTGAGACAAACATTATGGACTATGCAAAAACCGGTGTGGACTATATTTCAATTGGCTCAATTACAAAGGACATAAAGTCAATTGATTTATCTTTAAGGTTTTGTTCTTAAGCTATCGCTCTAAAGGCCGGACTAATAATATCTTTTGTTGAGTTATATTTTAAAGCGTTATTATTCAGGTCGATAACCCTGCCTCCTGCGCCTTCAAGTATACAAACTCCAGCGGCAGTATCCCATTCAGAGCAACGACCAAATTTTGGATAATAATGATAGATGCCCTCTGCAATATGACAAAACTTGAGTGCACT
>Ga0066850_10001976_pt1 | contig 10481 bp, 9 predicted proteins | sample ETNtaG_4_FD_67282 | JGI IMG/M metagenome (GOLD analysis project Ga0066850, IMG submission 67282) | Marine microbial and viral communities from oxygen minimum zone, Eastern Pacific Ocean - ETNP201406SV67 | ecosystem: Environmental > Aquatic > Marine > Oceanic | place: Pacific Ocean: Eastern... | reverse complement strand
GATTTAACAAAGGTGTTAATGGTAAAATTTTTAGTAATGCTGTAGACTTAATTAATTTTGATAGAGATGATATTAATAATGAATCAATAGCTGAAATATATTATGACCATTCTTTGTTTTTTAAATATGAAGTATTATTAAGGAATAGATAGTTTTCTATTATGAATTTTTATAGCTGAACAAGATTCACCGAAATAAATACTTTTTGCATACTGTGTCAACTTTGTAGCTATAATTAAATATGCCCAAGTAGGGACAGGAGATTTAGCACAACCTTTTATTAAAACTTTTTTATCTAAGTATTTTTCCCAATTAGTTTCTTCAATCTTTTGTCTGAATTCTTTTTCTTTTATTATTTCATCACTTAGATAATCATCTAAGAAAATTGTATCCATGTTTTATTCCCAATTATTATTTTCATTATTATTGTTTTTACTGAGACCTAAAATTTCTTTTGCTTTTTCAGTCATCATGTTAGCTTCCCATGGAGGATCAAATGTAATATCTATATAAACGTCAGAAACTTCATTAATGCCTAATAATTTATTTTTTAAATCATTTGCAATATGACCTGCCATTCCACATCCTGGTGTTGTTAATGTCATAGTTATATTTATTATATATCTATTAGTTTTGCTTAATTTAAAATCAATATTATATATTAACCCTAAGTTCCAAAGATCAACTGGAATCTCAGGGTCATAACATTGTTTAATTACTTTTATAATTTCTTCTTTCATTATTTTTTATTATTTACTGCTTTAATAATATCATTTGCTGCGATTAATATTTCATCTTTTGTATTAAATCTCCCTATCCCTATCCTAATGGATGAGTTTATTGTTTTTTTATCCAGCCCAATATTAAGTAATACATGTGAAGGTTTTGGTGATGATGAGGTGCAAGCAGACCCTGATGAAATAGCAATTTTTGGCATAGAATTAATTATAGACTGACCATTTAGTTTAGGAAAGCTTAAATTAAGATTTCCAGCGATTCTATTTATTTCACATCCATTAATAATAACCTTTATTTTATGCTTGATTTCATTAAGTAATAAATTTCTCAAATTAAAAATCTTCTTTGTCTCACTTATCATATATTCTTGAGTAAGCTCTGATGCTTTTCCAAAACCAACAATTAAAGGAACTGGTAAAGTTCCAGGCCTAATAGAATTTTCTTGATTTCCACCGAACATAATAGGTCTAATATTTTTTTTATTTCTTATATATAAAGCACCAATTCCTTTAGGTCCGTATATTTTATGAGCTGATAAAGATAAAAAATCAATATTCATTTTTTTAACATCAATATTGATTTTACCAAATGATTGTGCTGCGTCAACATGAAACAAGATATTGTTTTCTTTGCATATTTCCCCAATTTCTTTAATAGGTTGTATTACTCCAATTTCATTATTGACATGCATTATGCTAATCATATATGTATCACTATTAATACTTTTTTTTAATTTCCCTATATCAATTAATCCTAAATTATTTGGTTTAATATAAGTAATGCTATTAGAGCTATTTTTTTCTATATGTTGACATATGTCTAAAACAGCTTTATGTTCAGTAGTTGCAGTAATAATATGTTTATTAGAATATTTTAAAGTATTTAAAAAAATTAAATTATTGGCTTCTGTAGCACCAGAAGTAAATATTATTTCATTTGAGTCTGAGTTAATTAAATGTGAAATTTTTTCTCTAGCTATTTCAATAGCAGCTTCAGCTTCCCATCCAAATGAATGTGTTCTACTAGAGGAATTCCCATATTTTTCAGTAAAATATGGAATCATTGTTTTTAGTACATTTGGATCAATAGGAGTTGTTGAATTGTTATCAAGAAATATTTTATTCATTGTTTACAATAATATTAGATTTATTTTTTTCTATAAATCTTCCAATTACTTTACTTTGATAAATTGAATGTGAATTTAGGTAGTCTAATAGAAATTTAGAATTTTTTTCTGAAATTGAAATCAATAATCCTCCTGAAGTTTGAGCATCAGCAAGCATAAGTTTCTGATATTTTTTTAATGAACTATCAAATAAAATATTTGGTTCATAAAACTTGAGATTATTTTTTGTTCCTCCAGGAATTACATTGTTTAAAGCTAAATCTGATACAGAATCAATAAATGGTACATTTTCAAAATTAATTGATGCTGATAAGTTTGTTTTATTACACATTTCATTTAAATGACCTAAAAGGCCGTAACCAGTGACATCTGTACAAGCATTTATATTAAACTTTATTTCACTTAAGTCAACATTTAATGTTGCCATTAGTTTAATGACTTCATCAGAAACAGATTTTTTTGCAACTCCTTTTTTGATAGCAGTTGTTAAAATTCCTGATCCTAAAGGCTTTGTAAGTATAATAAAATCATTTTTTTTAGGAGTATTGTTTTTCAAAATCTTATGGTTCTCTATTAAACTAGTAACAGCTAATCCAAATTTAGGTGTTTCATCTTTTATTGAATGACCACCAAGAATATTAATGTTTGCTTCTCTGCATTTATCTTCCCCACCTTTTAGAATCAAAGATAATATATCTAATGATAAAGTTTCTGTTGGAAATGCAACTATATTAAGTGCAAATAAAGGCTTCCCACCCATCGCATATATATCTGACAGAGAATTAGCAGCAGCTATTTGTCCAAATGTATAAGGATCATCTACAATAGGTGTAAAAAAATCAACAGTCTGAATAATTGATTGTTTATCATTAATTTTGTATATAGCGCAATCATCAAAGTTTTCAAATCCGGATTGATTTTGATTATTTAATAAATTTAATTTACTCAAAACTTGAGTAAGCTCCTTAGGAGAAATTTTACACGCTCAACCAGCTCCGCTAGAATATTGAGTAAGTTTAATATTTGATTTATTATTCATTAGATGAATTTAAAACATATTATTTTAAGACAATAAATAATTTCTTTTTGTTGAAATATTATTATAAAAGTAAATTTAGGCATATGGGAAATATAAATTCAACAAATAACACAGTTGTAACGGTAAGATTTTCTGGTGATTCTGGTGATGGTATGCAGCTTACAGGAACTCAGTTTAGTAATAATACAGCTGTTTTTGGAAATGATTTATCTACATTCCCTGATTTCCCAGCGGAAATTAGAGCTCCAGCTGGTTCTTTATTTGGAGTTAGTTCATTTCAGTTGCAATTTGGGAGTAAAGAGATATTTACTCCTGGTGATGATTTAGATGTTTTAGTTGCTATGAATCCAGCAGGTTTAAAAGTTCACGTTAGTGAGCTTAAGGAAAATGGAATTTTAATTATTAATACTGATAATTTTACAACTAAAAATTTAAATCTCGCAAAATGGGACAATAATCCTCTTGAAGATAAATTAATTTTAGATAAGTATAGAACTATTCAAGTTGGAATGACCGAATTAGTTAAGACATCATTAGAAGAGTTTGAGCTAACACCGAAAGAAAAAGCCAGAAGTACAAACATGTTTGCTTTAGGTCTTTTATATTGGCTTTATGAAAGAGATATTCAAACTACTATTGATTTTTTAGATAAAAAATTTTCTAGTAGGCCTGTAATTGCATCAGCAAATATTAAGGCATTAAAAGCAGGGTACTATTATGGCGAAACTATTGAGGTTGTTAAAACTACATATAAAGTAGGTAAGGCTGATTTTGCTAAAGGAAAATATAGAAATATAATGGGCAATCATGCTTTATCGTTAGGTCTTGTCGCAGCGTCACAAAAATCAGGTTTAGAACTATTTTTTAGTGGTTATCCAATCACGCCCGCAAGTGATGTCTTGAAGTATTTATCGAACTATAAAAATTTTGGAGTTAAAACTTTTCAAGCAGAGGATGAAATAGCTGCAATAACTAGTATTCTTGGTGCAGCTTTTGCAGGGAGATTAGCTGTTACTGCTAGTAGTGGACCTGGAATTGCACTTAAGGGAGAGGCAATCGGGCTTGCAGTTATTGCAGAATTACCAATAATAATTTTAAATATTCAAAGAGGAGGTCCTTCAACTGGTCTCCCAACTAAAACTGAGCAGTCAGATTTGTATCAGGCAATGTACGGTAGAAATGGTGAATGTCCTTGTGTCGTAATTGCAGCAAGTTCACCATCTGATTGCTTTGATACTGCGCTTGTTGCAGCTAAAATAGCAATAGAGCATATGATTCCTGTTATGTTGTTATCTGATGGATATGTAGCAAATGGATCTGAGCCTTGGAAAATTCCAGATGTAAATAATATATCTAAGATTAATAATAACTTAGTTGATAAAAGTAAAGAAAATTTTATGCCTTATAATCATAATGAAAATACTTTGGCACGTGATTGGGCAATCCCTGGAACTGAAGGTTTGGAGCATCGAATCGGAGGTTTAGAAAAAGAAGATCTTTCAGGAAATGTTAGTTATGATCCAGATAATCACCATAATATGACTTTGCAACGACAAAAAAAAGTAGATATTATTGAAAATTTCATACCAGAAGCTGAGGTTTATGGTGAAAATGCAGCAGAACTTTTAGTATTAAGTTGGGGGGGTGTTTATGGTTCAGTGAGGTCAGGAGTAAAAAAATCTCAAGAAGAAGGACTGTCTGTTTCACATATTCATCTTAGACATTTAAATCCTTTTCCGAAGAATTTAGGAGAATTATTGCTTAAATTTAATAAAATTTTAATTCCTGAATTAAATTTAGGTCAACTACTATCGATAATTAGAGGAAAATATTTGGTTGATGCAGTTGGGCTTAATAAAATTTCTGGAAAACCTTTTAGCTCCGAAGAAGTATTGATTAAAATAAAATCATTACTAGAAAATTAATATGGAAACCAAAGAAATAAAATTAACAAAAAAAGATTTTTCATCAGATCAAGATATAAGATGGTGTCCAGGGTGTGGAGATTATGCAATTCTATCACAGGTGCAAAAGATTTTTCCTGAACTAGGTATTCCTAAGCATCAATTTTTGGTTGTTTCAGGTATTGGCTGTTCTAGTAGATTCCCTTATTATATGAATTGTTATGGTTTTCATTCAATCCATGGTAGAGCTCCTGCTATTGCAACTGGAGCAAAATTATCTAATCCTGATTTATCAGTATGGGTTGTAACAGGTGATGGAGATGCAATGAGTATTGGAGGAAATCATTTCATACATGTATTAAGAAGAAATATTGATTTAAATATATTATTATTTAATAATAGAATATATGGTCTTACTAAAGGGCAGTATTCTCCAACATCTGAAATAGGGAAAAAAACAGTTTCTACTCCTATGGGATCTTTAGATTATCCCTTTAATCCTCCTGCGCTGGCATTAGGCTCTGGAGGAACTTTTGTTGCTAGGGCCTTAGATAAAGAGGTTAAGCACATGGGACTTATTTTAAAGGAAGCGCATACACATAAAGGAACTTCTTTTTTAGAAATTTATCAAAATTGCAATATTTTTAATGATGGAGCATTCTCTAATTTGACAGATAAAGATACAAAATTATCTGCACGAATAATTTTAGAAAATGGGCAACCTATGATCTTTGGTCCTGAAAATAATCATGGTATAATATTGGATGGTTCTTCTCTTAAAGTGGTTGAAATTGGAGACAAATATTCTGTTGATGATCTTCTAGTGCACGATATAGGGGATAAAAATTTAGCAATGCTTATAAGTGAGATGACTTATAATGAAGAACTTCCTGTGCCATTTGGTATTTTTTATAAAGAAGATAAAAAAACATATGAAGATATGATGATCACACAAATTAATGAATGTATTAAATCAAAAGGAAAGCCAGATTTGCAAACATTAATAAATGGTTCTGAAGTGTGGGAAGTAAAATAAATTATTTGAAACTTATTTTATTTTAGTAATTATAAATATTAGAATAATTATAAAATGATAAAATCAAAAAAAAATCGCAATGTAAGTGATTCAATGGGCAGTATAAGTGTGCCACATGATGCTTTATACGGAGCTCAAACTCAAAGAGCTATAAATAATTTTCCAATAAGTAATATATTTTTTAATAAAAATTTTATATCAGCTATAGTAATTATAAAAAAATCTGCTGCAATAGTAAATCATAAATTAAAGTTGCTTGATAAAAGTAAAAAAGAGGCAATTGTTAAAGCAGCTGATAAAATACTTCATGATAATTTTAAAAATCAATTCCCTGTAGATATATTCCAAACAGGCTCAGGAACCTCAACTAATATGAATGTTAATGAAGTTATAGCAAGTTTAGCTAATTCTTATTATAAGAAAAAAGATTGTTTAATACACCCAAATGATCATGTTAATATGGGTCAATCAAGCAATGATGTTATTCCTACAGCAATACATATTTCTAGTTTGTTACTAATTGAAAAAAAATTATTACCTGCATTAAATAATTTGAGTGATGATTTATTATTAAAATCTAAAACATTTAATAAAATTTTGAAAATTGGAAGAACACATCTACAAGATGCTACTCCGATGACTTTAGGGCAAGAATTTTCTGGCTACTATCATATAATGAAAAATAATATTAAACAAATTAATGAATCAAAAAATGTATTATCAAAGCTTGCCCAAGGAGGGACAGCTGTTGGTACTGGAATAAATACACACAAGGATTTTGGTAAGTTGATAGTTCAGCAAATTTCTAAGGAAACAAAAATAAAATTTTCAAAATGTAATAATCATTTTGAAGCTCAATCGTTTCAAAATGGAGCAATCCAATTTTCTGGTAGTCTAAAAACATTGGCAGTTGGCTTTCATAAAATTTCTAATGATATTAGATGGCTTGGAAGCGGTCCTCGTTCAGGTATAGGGGAATTGCTTATACCAGCTGTTCAACCTGGGTCATCAATAATGCCTGGTAAAGTAAATCCAGTTATTTGTGAATCTGCAATCCAGGTGTGTGCTCAAGTAATTGCTAATGATACAGCTATAATGTTAGGTGGTTTGGGAAGTATTTTTGAATTGAATCTCATGCTTCCATTAATAGCGCATAATATATTATTTTCTATCGAAATCTTATCTAATGCAATAATTGTATTTCAAAAGAAACTTTTAAAAGATCTTAAAGTAGATATAGATAAATGTGAAAATTATATTGAGGGAAGTCTAGCAATGTGCACGACTCTTGCTCCTGTTATTGGATATGATAAGGCTACTAAGATTGCATATGAAGCTTATAAAAAAAATAAAACTATTAGAGAGGTTCTCAAAGAGAGAAATATTTTATCTGACAAGAAAATAAATGAATTATTAGATCCAAGTAAAATGATAAAACCAAAATAATTTATTTTGCAAAATCTAGAAAATAACTTCTCACATTTAAAATATAAGATTACACATTCCCTTTTGTTTTGTTTAGCGTCAATTATATGTCTTTTGATTTATATTTTTTTTATTTCAAGAAATCTACCATCATTAGATGAACTTCAACAATTTAATCCTGATCAGGTATCAAAGTTAATTTCTTCTGATGGTAAGGTTATTAAAAAATTATATGTGTCTAAACGTGATATGATTAATATTAGTGTTTTACCTAAACATTTAAGGGAAGCTCTTTTATCAATGGAAGATAGAGATTTTTATAATCATAATGGAATTAATATTAAGGGAATTATTAGAGCTGTTATTGTTGATGTAATCAATTTAAGTGCTAAACAAGGAGCTAGTACGATAACCCAGCAGTTAGCTAGATCAATGTATGAATCTATTGGGATGGAAAGATCAATAACAAGAAAAATCAAAGAGTTTATAACAGCCGTAAAGATAGAGCAAACATATACTAAATCTGAAATTTTAGAATTATATTTTAATGCTGTTTATTTTGGTCATGGAACATATGGTGTGCAATCTGCATCAATTTATTATTTTAGTAAAGATGTATCAGAGTTAACCTTAGAAGAATCAGCTGTCCTTATTGGTTTATTACCTGCTCCTGCAATATACAGCCCTATTAGATATCCAGATAGAGCAGAGAAAAGAAAAAATTTAGTCTTAAAAGTAATGCACAATCTTAGTTATATAACTACTGAGCAATTTCAAAATGGTCTAGAAAAATCTATAGATATAAAAAAATTTGATTATGATGGTAGTCCTGCTCCTCATTATTCTGAATATGTCAGAAGGGAATTAGAAAAAATTGATGATGATTTAGGAATAAACATTTATAAAGATGGATTGAATGTTTACACATCATTAGATAGTAGAATTCAAAAAATACTTACTGATGCATTTAATGAAGTTATGAAAAATAATCAAAAAATATTTAATAAGGATTTATTGAAAAATAATGAACAAATGAAATCTATAGCAAAAGAAAACAATATAACATTAGATTCTTTGAAAAATATTTTAAAAAATGATTTAGATATTCCTCAATCGCTGCAAAAGCAACTTTTAGTTCAGGGGGCAGCTGTAGCCATAGACCCTAAACATGGAAGTATCTTAGGTATGATTGGAGGAAGAACAGAAAAAGAATATCTTGATCATTTTAATAGATCTACTCAAGCAAAAAGGCAGCCTGGTTCAGTTTTTAAGCCATTTATATATCTATCTGCTATTGAAAACGGAGCAACACCGTGCACTCAATTATTAAATCAACCACTTGTGTTTTTTATTGATGATACAACTCGTTGGAATCCACAAAATTATGATGGTTCAACTGGATTGTTAACTAGTCTTAGAGATGGTATGAAAAGATCTTTGAACTTAATTTCAGTTAGAGTAGTTCAAGAATTAATTTCACCTATAGATGTTAAAAAAACTGCTGAAAGAATGGGAATTATAACTAATGTTCAGGCAGTTGATGCTATTGCATTAGGAGTATCTGAAGTATACCCTTTAAATATAACAATGTCATATTCTGCAATTGCGAATAATGGAATTTTGTTTTCTCCAAATCCAATTCTTAGTATTCAAGATGGTGATGGAAGAACTATTGAAAATTTTGTTCCATATTCAACAGAAGTTGCAGATGAAAAGGAAATTTTTATTTTAAGAGATATGATGAAATCAGTGATTGATAATGGAACGGGGAGGTCACTACGATGGAAATACAAGTTTTATTCACCAGTTGCTGGAAAGACTGGAACAACAAATAGTAAAACTGATGCATGGTTTATTGGTTTTACCCCATATATCGCAATTGGTATTTGGGTTGGTGTAGATGATCCTCGTATGAAATTAGGAATGAAACAGTATGGCTCTAATGCAGCTATGCCAATTTTTGCTAAAGCAATTAATGACATTTATCGATTAGGAAATTACTACTCTGCTGGTAATCAAATAGAAATTTCAAAAAAAGAAGATTGGTCTATTCCCGATGGGATAGTTGAAAAAAATATTTGTAAAGAAACATGCTGTTTAAATACTGATTGGTGTGAATCATATAAAGAATATTTTATTGAGTCTAATGCTCCAAATGAAAAATGCGAAGAATATTCAAACCCATTATTTAGATTTAAGCAATAATAAATTATAATTAACGTTAAATTTTTCTGATAATAAATTAAGCTTTGATTGTAGTCTTTTTAAATCTAATCTAGTAGGCACTATAATTATTGAATCTAAATTGAACAATAAACTCCCTGTTGTAGGTGCATAAGAAATTGTAGTGTTCATTTCCTCAATATTTATTTTTTTTTCATTAAAATAATTAGTAAAATGACTTATAATCCCTTCGCTATCTATACATTCTAATGTAAATATATATTTAATAGATTTTTTGTTTACTGTAAATTCATTCAAAGTTTTAATAGTGCTATTTAAATCAATAATTGAATTGATTTTACTATCTAGTTTTGATTTGTTTTTTTTAGGAATTTCAATTGCCATAATAATTGAAAATATATTTTCTAATCTTACCATTTTGCTTTCTAAAATATTCCCGTTAAGAGAATAAATTATTCCTGATATATTGCCAACTAAGCCTGGTTTGTCTTCGCCATGTGAATTTAATATTAATTTTATCATTGTTAAATAGATTCCTTTTTAAAATATTTTATTAGATTGAAATTTAATTTAAATGAATTTCTTTCTTCAGAAATTGTTTTAAATAGGAAATACGATAATATTCCTAAAAATATATTTGGAGTCCACATAGATATAGCTGGATTTAATTTTCCTCTATCTGCTAAGTCTTCTCCAAGTATTAAAAAAGCCCAATATATTATAAAAAATATTATACTAATTGATACGCTTACACTCATATTTTTATTTTTAGACATTATTCCAAGTGGTGTGCCTAAAAGTATAAATATAAAACAAGCAATTGGTATTGAAAATTTTTTATGTAATTCAACGCTGTATTTATTGATTTGTTTAATGTAGGATAAAAATAATTGTTTGTTGCTAGTGTTAGTATTTTTTGAATTGTCTAATTTAGTCTCTATCTTATTTATTAGTAATAGATCTAAATTATTTGATGTTTTTAATGATGATAATTCCTGTTGGAGGGAATCAATTCTAAAATTTGATTTT
>Ga0066850_10001972_pt1 | contig 10489 bp, 8 predicted proteins | sample ETNtaG_4_FD_67282 | JGI IMG/M metagenome (GOLD analysis project Ga0066850, IMG submission 67282) | Marine microbial and viral communities from oxygen minimum zone, Eastern Pacific Ocean - ETNP201406SV67 | ecosystem: Environmental > Aquatic > Marine > Oceanic | place: Pacific Ocean: Eastern... | reverse complement strand
GGTGCGGATACTAAGTACGTTGTTGCGGGTGCTGCTTCAATTCTGGCTAAAGTTTCACGTGACAGAGAAGTTGCGCGGATTGTTGAAGAGATTGGTGCAGAAATTGGTAGTGGTTACCCTCATGATCCTCGTTGTATCTCTTATTTAGAAGAAAATTTTAAAGGTCCGATTCATAAATATTTGAGAAAGTGTTGGTCTACATATAAACGGTTAAATGAGGCACAAGGTCAGATGAATTTGAGCGATTTCTAGTAAGGATTTTATACTTTGGTTTATTTGTTTTTGTATGAATCATGGACATCCCACTACTTTTATGTTGAATGATTCTCCTGGCTCAGTTGTTAAATTGATTTCAGAATTGAATAAAATTGCAAATAAGACGCGTGTACGTATTACTGGAATTAGCTTACTTAGTCATCGTAAGGGTAAAACTCAAGTTACTGTAACTCATGATTTTGTTCATGAAACGCATGATAATGTCTTGTATAACGATTTTGATTTTGGAAATGAAGTTGGTTTTAGAGATATTGTAAAACGAATTAATTCTGTTGCAAATGACTCAAGTGTTAAGATTGTGAATATTGTTTTTGGGTTGAAAGGTAAAACTCGTAAACATATAGTTATTCAGTCTAAGAAGATGAGACGATGATTTTTCAATAATCTTAAATAAGTGTCTGGCGTAATTTGAATATGGTTAATCTTTCTCAAAGAAAATCTACTTCTGCGCTTCAGAAAGCAAAGGTTGGTTCGACTATTGTTCTTGCGGGTTGGGTGGAAAAATCTAAACATTTGGGTAGATTGGCATTTCTTAATTTAAGAGATCGTGAAGGTTATGCTCAGATTGTTGCTAATGATAAATTCTTAGGATTACAAAGTTTGAAAGAATTAACTCGAGAAAGTGTTGTTGCTGTTAAAGGTAAAGTTAAAACTTCAAAGGCGAAGAGTGGTGGAAAGGAGTTGGAACTTATTGAAATTGATGTTTTAAATCGTGCAGCAGTTCCTCTGCCGATTGAATTCTTGGGTGGAAAAGTTGAAACTGATATGAGCAAGAGATTGGATTATCGATATCTTGACTTGAGAAATCCTAAAATCCTTGCGATATTTAGAGTTCGTTCAGTTGTGTTGAATGTGATTCACAAATTCTTTAGAGATAATGGTTTCTTGGAGATGCAAACTTCTAAGATTTCTGAAGCTGGAGCAGAAGGCGGTGCTGAGTTGTTTGAACTTCCATATTTTAAGAAAAAAGTTGCTTTGAATCAAAGTCAGCAGTTGTATAAGCAATTAATTATGATCTCGGGTTTTGAGAAGGCTTATGAAATTGGTACAAGTTATCGGGCTGAAAAGAGTCATACTCACAGACATTTGACTGAATTTTGGCAACTTGATGTTGAGATGTCGTTCTTAGATGGAATTAAAGATATTGTGAGTGTTCAAGAAAGATTAATGGTTTCTGTATTGAGAGCTGTTAAGAAAGAAGCCAAAAAGGAGTTGGATTTATTGAAAGTTAATATTAATGTTCCAAAATTACCTTTCCCTAAAATTAATCATTCTGATGCTTGTAAGTTGTTGGGATTAAAACAAGGAACAGATATTGGAACTGAGGCTGAACGAAAACTTGGTGCTATCGTTAAACGAAAGTACAAGACAGATGCATTCTTCTTGATTAATTTCCCTGAGAATCTTACTAAGTTCTACGCAATGCATGATGATGGAATTGGTCGTTATGTTGATCTAATTTACAAAAATAATGAAATTAGTTCAGGCGGTCAAAGAGAACATAGATATGATATTTTAATTAATCAAATTCGGAACAAGAAATTGAAGCCAAAAGACTTAGAATTCTACACAACTCCTTTCAAATATGGTGCTCCGCCTCACGGAGGATTTGGAATGGGAATTGATCGTTTGTTGACTTTCATTTTGGACTTGCCAAACGTTCGAGAAGGTGTTTTATTCCCTCGAGATGTTGAAAGGACTGGTCCGTAGAAGTTTTTTTATAGCTCTGAGTAATTAAACAGCTATGCGAAAGACATTTATCACTAACTTGAAGTTAAAAGGTTTCAAGAGTTTTAACAAACATGCGAACATTCAGTTCGGCTCTGGTTTCAATTGTATTGCTGGAGCAAATGGTAGTGGTAAATCTAATGTCATGGATGCTCTTTGTTTTGTTCTTGGAAGATTGTCTACCAAAAGTATTCGTGCTGACAATTATGGTGATTTAGTTCATAAGAATAAAAACATGCGAGCTAATGGAGCTTCTGTTGCAATAACTTTGGATAATTCTTCAGGAATATTTGGTTTGCCTGACAAGAAAATTGAAGTTTCTCGAGAGATTTCTAAAGAAGGTAAAAGTCGTTATTTGATTAATGGAAAACGTGCAACTCGAACTCAGATTTTGGAACTCTTGGAAATGAGCCAGATTCGTCCAGAAGGTCATAATATTATTTTACAGGGAGATATTTCAAGTTTCATCACAATGCGCGCAGTTGATAAGCGAAAGTTGATTGAGGACATTGCGGGAATTGGAGTCTACGAAAGAAAGAAAGATGGTGCTATGAAGAATTTGAACAAAGTTGAAGAAAAACTTCGTGAAGTTCAGATTGTTATGAATGAGAAGAAATCCTATCTTGATTCTCTTGAGGGTGACCGAAAGGTTGCTGAACAATATAATTCCTATAATTCTGAGTTGAAAAGTGCAAAGTCTACTGAATTGAATTTGAAACACACTTCTGCCTCGGCACGAAAGCAACAGATTTCGGGTAAGCTTGAAGTGGTCGAAAAGAAACAGTCTGAATACAAGAAGAAACTTTCTGAGATGAATGATAAGGTTGATGCATTACAAACCAAGATTGCAAGCGTTGAGAAACAGATTGAAAAGAAGGGTGGTGAAGACCAACTTGTTTTACAAAAAGATATTGAAAATCTTAAAGTTGATTTTGAGAATGCTAAGAATTTGGTTACTAGTTCCGAGAATGAAATTCGTAGAGTTGAAGAAAGGAAACGTCATCTAAGTAAGAGTCTTGCAGATATTAAAGGTAAGATTAAGATGTCAGAAGAGGATTTGAAAGAGCAACGTTTGGAACTGCGTAAACTCGATGGTAAGGAAAATGAGCTTAAGAAATCTCTTGGATTATCTAGTGTTTCAGTTTCAGATATTCAGAAAGACTTAGATGAGAAAGAAACTGAACTTGAGAATTTTAAGAACACTCAACTTGAACTTAAGAGTGAAGATAGTAAATTGAGTGGTGAGCTTGAAGTGTTTAAGATTAAGGCTTCTTCGCTTGGTGATAAAATTACTGAGGCTGCCGGAATTGAGAAGCTACTTGATGGAACTAAAGGTAAGAAAGATAAGTATCGTGAAGTCTTGATGGAAATTAATTCTCTAACTGACCGGGATGCTGAAATTTTTGTAGAGATTAAAGAACGTCGAAAAGAAATGTTGGATAAGGAAAGTTCTTTGTCTAAAATTCAAATGGAAATGAATTCCAGTTATGAATTGTTAATGCGTGATAAAGCAATTGGTGCAATATTAAAACGTAAAGATAAGCTTGGTGGAATTTATGGAACTGTCGCCGAGTTGGGTCAAGTTGATCCAGAATTTTCAACTGCGCTTAAGGTTGCTGCAGGTTCTCGTCTGAAAAATATTGTTGTTAGAGATGAGAAAGTTGCGATTAAATGTTTGAAGTTTTTGCGAGAGAAGAAATTGGGCGTTGCTACATTTTTACCTATGACTAAAATTAAAACTTCTTCTCGGAGTCACGTTCCTCAGGGTGCTGGAGTTGTTGGAAGAGCTGCAGATTTAGTTGATTGTAAACCTGAATTCAAGAAAGTATTCTCAAATATTTTGAGAAATACTATTATTGTCAAAGATACTGGCGCTGCTCGCTCTGTTGGAATTGGAAGTCATTCCATGGTAAGTTTGGACGGAGATGTATTTTCTGTTGGTGGTGCAATCTCAGGTGGCTTCCGTCGTGAGACGGGAATTGGTTTCGGAAGAAAGACTGACTCTGGTGAAATTGATAAAAAAATTGTTGAACTTGATAAGGTTAAGATTAAAGTTAAAGCTCTCGAAAAGGAAAGAGATGGAATTGATCGCGAACTTATTAGTTTGCGTAAAATGAAAACTGAACTTGAAAGTGGAATGGGTAACTTAGCTGCTCCACCTAAAAGTTCTGCTGAATTGAAAACTCGACAAAAAGATTTACTTAATGGTTTGAAAACTCGCGAAACTCGTTTGAAAGAAATTTCTAAAGTCTCTGAAAAATTAAAAGATAAAATTCAGAAATTGACTATTGAAAGAAATAGTATGAAATCTAATTTGAAGGAATTACAATTCGGTAGCAAGAAGAAAGAGCTTGATAGAATTGATTCTAATAAACGAAATGTTGACGCAAAGATTGCAACAATTAACGCAACTCTTGAGAATGCTTTGCTTCCTGAGCGAGATAATATTGATCGAGTAGTTTCTGGATTGCTCAAAGAAAAGTTAGAGTTTTCTGATCAGATTCAGAAACTTAAATCAGATCTTGGTAAATTTAAAACTCAGCTTTCTGTTAAGGAAAAAGAAGAAAAGGAATTCTATGGTCAGCTTAAGAAATTGTTCAGTGATAAAGGTAAATTAGCTGAATTGTTGAAAAAGGAACAAGATCGAGTTAAAGATGTTGAACTAAGAAGTGTTGCTGACAATGAAGGTCTGAATGCTTTGTCTATCGCACGTGCAAAAATTGAATCTGAGTTGGGCTCGGTTCGCGAGGAACTTGAAGAATACAAAGGAATCAAAACTTTGCCCTATTTGAAGAATGTTCAAGCAGCCAAACAGAAACAAGCAGATATGAATCGTAAGTTGCGAAGTTTGGGTAATGTTAATTTGAAAGCTCTTGAGATTTATGAAGATGTTAAGAAAGAATGGGATAAATTAAACTGGCGGATTGGTAAGCTGGATACTGAGCGACAGAGCATTGTTAATATAATTAATACTATTGAAACTAAAAAGAAAGTTTCTTTCATGGATGCATTCAATTCGATTGCTGGTAATTTCTCAAAGATTTATGCTAGCATCAATAATGATGTTGTTACTGGAAACTTGATTTTGGAGAATCCCGAAAGTCCTTTTGATGGAGGTGTTATGATTAAAGTTGTTAAGCCAGGCGCAAATGCACTTACTGCTCTGAGCGGTGGTGAACGTGCAATGGTTGCATTGTCCTTCTTGTTCGCAATTGCCGAACATAATCCTACTCCGTTTTATCTTCTTGATGAAATTGATGCTCCTCTTGATGGTGTTAACGTAGAAAGAATGGCAGAGTTGTTGAAGGAATATTCAGCTCGTTCTCAGATTATCATTGTTAGTCACAAAGATTCAGTAATGTCTACTGCAGATATATTACACGGAATTTGGATGAACAAGAAACATGGTGAAAGTTACATAAGTAGTATGAAGGTGAAGCGATGAGTCAAGGTGAATTGTTCGGAGCTATTTTATCGGAAGAAGATATTAAATGGCAGTCAATACTTTATGAATTGATTCGGAGCAAGAAGATTGATCCGTGGGATATTGATATTCAAAAGTTTGCTGACGAATATGTTGGAACTATTGAGAAATTGAAGCGATTGAATTTTAGAATCTCCGGTAAAGTTATTTTAGCAGCAGCATTGTTGCTGAAGATTAAGACTCGTCATCTAGGTCTTGATGATTTTATTATGCTTACTTCTGATGATGAAGATGGTTTTGAGGAAGGAGATTTTGAATTTAATGAGGGTGAATATGTTGATCCTGAGGAAGCAAAGATTATGAAACTTTCAAATCATATTCGGCATAATACTAAGAAGAAATATTTAATCCAACACAAGACGGTTACTCCTCGGAGTCGTAAGGTTACAGTTATGGAATTAATGGGTGCGTTGAAGAAGGCTGTTGAAGTTGATCGTCGTCGTGAAACTCGTAGAGCAATGATCGAAGATTTTGAAGATGTTACGATTGACCCTGATGAAATATTTGAAGTTAAAACAGAAAGAATTACGGACCGAATTGGTAGGATTCATAATGATGTTTTGAATTTGCACAAGCGAACTAATTCTCATGTTGATTTTGATGAACTTGTTGGTGATGTTGATCACAAAGAAAGAATTGGAACATTCTTACCAGTTTTACATTTAGCAAATCATGGAAAAGTTAATCTGATACAGGAAAAATCTTTTGATAAGATAATGTTGGAGGTGTTAAAGAATGGAGGAGACTAAAGCTAAAGTTGAAGCATTATTACATTGTAATTCTAAAGGTTATACTGTTGATGAAATTTCTAGGCATACTGGAATTCGTAAGAAAGGTTTGGTTAAAGATGCCTTACATCATTTGAGAATTGATTATATTGAACGAAATGGAGGGCTGAAAATTGATGAATCTGAAGGTGTTTGGAAAATGTTTGTTAAGGATGCACACGTCGATGCAGTGACTGAGGCCGCTCGCCCTGAAATTGATAAGGCAATTTTACAGACGCTTGCCTACATTGCACACAAACAACCAATTCGTCAGGCAGATGTTGTTCGAGTTCGTAGCAATAAGGCATATAGTCATATTGTTGAATTAGTTAAGAATGGTTTTATTGAGGCTAAAAAGGATGGCGTATCTAAGAAGTTGAGTACTACTCGGAAATTCTATGATTACTTTGATTTACCTAAGGGCAAGCCTTTTGAGATTGAGTCTGAAGAATAAACTCTTATAGTTTATTTTACTAGTTTTTACATGCGCATACTAACTTCACTTGAATTGAGAATTGTTGTTAATGAACTTAAGGAGAACTATCTTAATTCTAAACTCGCAAAGATTTATTTGCCTAAAACTAGAATTCTTCGTTTGGAACTACATCGTGCCGGGCGTGGACGAAGTACTTTGATAGTTGATTCCGGTGTTGGAATGTATTTGTCAAAGTTTAATTTTGAGAATCCTACAGTGCCTCCTGCTTTTGCAATGTTTCTTCGACGTCATTTACTTCAGGCCACTTTGAAGGATGTGGTTCAGCGGGGTTCTGAAAGAATTGTTGAATTCAGATTTAATACTAAGAATGGAACTCGGTTTTTAATTTGTGAATTATTTGGTAAAGGTAATTTTATTTTAACTGACACTAAATATGTTATTTTGAACACTGCTGTTATTCAAAGTAGTAAAGATCGGAACATTAGGAAAGGTGAAACTTATTCTTATCCAACACAAGGTTTTGATATTCTAAATTTAACTCGTGCGGATTTTGACAAAGGTCTTTCAAAATGGAAAGATCATTCAATTGTTAAATATCTTGCAAGCGGTTTGGGACTTGGAGGTAGATATGCTGAAGAAGTTTGTTCTCGGGCTGAAATTGATAAGAATAAAAAGGTTGGGCTGTTTGAAGATAAAGAATTAACTAAGGTTTTTGAAGCTGTTATTAATTTAATTGCTGGATTTAATTCTGATGAATCTATTGTAGTTATGGAAGATGGAAAAGCCGTTGACGCTCTTCCGTTTGTGTTGTCTTCGTTTAAAGATGCTGAAGTTAAGAAAGTTGGAAGTTTTAGTGAAGCTGTTGACCTACTTTTTTCCGAGGGACGTGTTTCTGAAGTTCGCAAACAAAAGTCAAGTGCTTTTGATAAACGATTGGCTAAGGTTGAGAATATTGTTGAAAGTCAACGAAAATCTGTTGAGATGTTAAAGTCAAAACAGGCTGATTTGAAGTCTACGATTGAAGTGGTTTATAGAAATTATCAATATATCTCAAAAATTGTTGAAAGATTGAATAAGGCGCGAGAGGCTGGACATTCTTGGCCGGATATTATTGAGACTGCAGAAAGAGAAAGAGAATCCGGGCTTGTTGAGGCTGAAATGTTTCGAAGTATTAATCCTGAAGAAAAATTGGTCGTATTGGAAATTGAAGAGCATTCTATTGAGTTAAATCTTGATAAAAAGATTGAGAATTTTACTGATGATCTTTACAATCAAGTCAAAAATATGAATTCTAAGCTTTCGGGTGCTGAGCGAACTATGAATAAATATATTGCTGATCGTGATAACTTGTTGGAACAAAAAGAAGATATTATGGAAAGCGTTGAAGATGCATTACCTAAGGCTCGTGTAGCTGTCAAGAAAGAATGGTATGAAAAATTCAGGTGGTTCTTTACTTCAGGTGGTTTTCTTGCAGTAGGTGGGCGTGATGCTACGTCTAATGAAATGGTAATTAAGAAACAAATGGAAATTGAAGATTGGGTATTTCATACTTCTATGGCAGGTAGTCCGTTTTTTCTTTTGAAAGGTGGGAAAGAAAAAGCTAGTGAAGAAGATATTGAAGAAGTTGCAATTGCTACTGCTTCTTATTCTCGCGCATGGCAGAACGGTTATAGTACTCAGGAAGTTTTCTATGTTCGTCCTGAACAAGTTAGTAAGAAAGCTGAAGCTGGAGAATTTTTGACTAAAGGTAGTTTTATGGTTCGGGGGAAAAAGAATATTTTGAATCCTGAACTTGAAGTTTGTGTGGGTATTGTTAATGGCAAAGTTGTTGGCGGTCCGCGAAGTGTGATTGTTGAAGGTGAAGTTTATGGTTTGGTTCCTGGAAAGACTAAGAAATCAGATATTGCGAAGAAGCTTGCTCAAAAATTGGGTCGTAGCGTTGATGAAGTTATGTCTGTTCTTCCGAATGGAACGAGCGATTTAGTTTAATCTCTTGTTTATTTCTTCTTCCGCCCAGCCGACACTCATTAATTCGGTTTTTATTTGATAATGAGACTTTTTTGTTGATTTTGCGTGATTAATGTAGTCAGTTAGTGAATCTCCAGTTGAAACAATGGTTGTTTGAACTACTTTGTTTTGTTTTAATCCTCTGGCCATCATTGCAAGCCCTATAACTGCTAATAAAACTGCAATTCCGAGTATTAATCCTGAATTTTTTTGTATTGCTAGCGTTGTTGCACCAGCTAGTTGGTTTGTGGAAGGGACAAGAAACACTGATGAGACAAAAACTAGTATAGTTCCCATACCTGCAAACATTAAAGTAAGAATTGTCTCGTCGCGCATAAAAGTATGAATACGCTATTTGTATTTAAATTTTGACCAAGGCTTAAATAGTTTTGTTCCCACTATATCTTATGAAGAAAGTGATAGACGCGGTTGAAAGTGCCATTATAATGGATTCCGAGGAATCTGAACAATTATCTGCCGTAATGTCTGAATTTGAGGAAAAAGTTACTGCAGAATTGAAAAAACAGAAAGTTGTTGCTAATTTATTTGTTGGTGGAAGTGTTGGAAAAGGGACTTGTTTGCCTGGAATTCACGATATTGATTATTTTATGCGGTTTGATTTGAAAAAATATGGTGAGGAAAATCTTTCTGAGATTTGTGAAGGTGTTTTATTGAGTATTTTCAAGGATGTTTTGCGATTAAAGGGCTCTCGAGACTATTTTAGAGTTAAAATTAATGATTATGAGGTTGAAATTATCCCTGTTTTGTATATTAAACGTATTACTCAGGCCCAGAATCTTACTGATCAGTCTCCGTTTCACGTAAATTGGATTAAAAAGAACGTTAAAGTTAAGAAAAATCTTGATTTTGATATGCGTCTTGCTAAACAGTTCTTTCGTGCGAGCGGTGTTTATGGTGCAGAATCATGGATTGGGGGGTTTTCCGGACATGTTACTGAGATTTTAGTCGTTCATTATGGCGGATTTGATAAATTATTGAAAGCTGTTCTCAAATGGAAGGATAAAACTATTATTGATGTTGAAAAATCGTATGAGGGAATTGATGTTTTGGAAATTTTAGATGATGCTAAAACTGTTGGTCCTTTGGTTGTAGTTGATCCTGTTGATAAAGATCGAAATGCTGCTGCAGCACTTGGTTTAGAGAAATTTGAGCTTTTACAGTCAAAAATTGAGTTGTTTTTGAAGAAACCGCACAAAAAGTTCTTTGATGAAATTGAAATTACTGTTGAGGATATTAAGAAAATAGGCAAGCGTAATCGTGTTTTAATCTGGAAAGCAACTCCTGAGGATGAGAAAATGGATGTTTCTGGTGCAAAGATGGTCAAGTATTCTGAACATATTGCGCGAATGTTCAAAAATGAGGAATTTATTGTTCTCGATAGTGGAATGTATTGGAATAAGCATGACTACGGACTTGTTTGGGTTATTGTGGATAAGAAAGATTTGAGTAAGAAACAAGTGATAAAGGGTCCTCAGACTTTTGGTATGCAGAATCACATCATGGCGTTCAAGAAGAAATATGCTCGTCGGAAGAATTGGAGAGAAGGTTATCATTATTATGCTGAGATTCCTCGGAAATATACTAAAATTGATCAAATTTTGAGATTAGTTAAGAAAGGTGAAGAATTTTCTGCTTTGAAATTGGTAAAATGAAGCGACGTATCAAGAAACAGTGGGATAATATTGCTTCGCTTGGTAAATATCGTCGAAATTTGGGAATCGACTTGTCTGAATACGTTTCTGGGAGCAATTTAAAGATTTTAGACTTGGG
>Ga0066850_10001969_pt1 | contig 10491 bp, 8 predicted proteins | sample ETNtaG_4_FD_67282 | JGI IMG/M metagenome (GOLD analysis project Ga0066850, IMG submission 67282) | Marine microbial and viral communities from oxygen minimum zone, Eastern Pacific Ocean - ETNP201406SV67 | ecosystem: Environmental > Aquatic > Marine > Oceanic | place: Pacific Ocean: Eastern... | reverse complement strand
TATTATCCTCGTCATTATTTTTGATGGATTCAATATTATCCTCGTCATTATTTTGTTTTACTGTACTAGCCTCATCAGTACCACCTATATCAACTGTAGCTTCTGGGGCAACATTAAGGGTTACTTCAGTAGTTGCAACAATATCAACTTCTTGCACAGTTGCAGTTTCTCCAGCACATCCAATAAAAATTGTAATTATTAATATTGTTAAGAATTTTTTCATGAACCTATTTTATAGTATTTTGTTTATTTAATAATTAATTTATACATGCAATCGTACATGTAGATGCTAATGAATTTGAATGGTTTTGTTTGGATTCTATTAAATAGTAGAGTGGATTAAATTGAACTAATTTAAACTCATTTGAATAGCTTTGAGATAATTGGAAGGCAGGCACTCTAGCCGCTGAGTTACTCCCGCATAAAGGGTAATTCTAAGTTCAAATTGGGTGTTTTGCAAATCTATTTAGAATATCTCATTCCTCTAATAGTATTATTATTTTTGCTTGGAGGTTTTCTTTCATACCTTCTTTCTTTCTCTAAATTAATTGGAGTCATGTTAGGGTCAAGCCCAACCTCATTTTTATTGATACTATAGATTTTTTTAGAAGAGGATTCATTAACTCTTATTGGCCAATCCAATATTCCACATCTCTTAGTCCAATCTTTGTATTCTTTTTCAAGTTTGTCGGCTATATCTTTTTCTTTATTAACAAGGTTATTTGTTTCACTTCTATCATCATTTATATTGTAAAGCTCCCATGGACCCGGGTACTCAGAAACTAGCTTCCATTCTCCAATCCTGACTGCCCTATTCCCTTCATGTTCCCAACATAGCGGTTTATCCTTAACGAACTCATAACCATCAAATAACCTAGCAAAACTTTCTCCTTCAATTGGAGTAATATCTTTTCCATTAAATGTTCCAGGGTAATTTGACCCACAAACATCAAGAATTGTTGGTGAAATATCTGCAAATTGAACTGGAGTGTCAATTACATTATGCTCCAGAATCTTTTCTGGCCAATGCACTATAAAGGGGGTTGAAATACCACCTTCGTGAACCCATCTTTTAAATAACCTGAAGGGGGTGTTGGATAGGTTAGCCCAAGGCAGGTCATAACTCATAAAGGTATCAGCTGGGCCTGGCCTTAGATTAGGAATATTTCCAAAATTAACCTTCTTGCCATCTGGCCCTGGATTATTAAATTGGTTAGGGTTAGGGTTATTTGAATCTTCTGCTAAAAATTCAGCACAACCACCATTATCTGCTGCAAACATTATTATTGTATTTTCTAATTCGCCTATATTTTTTAATTTTTCTATAATCTTCCCTATGCCTCTATCCATTTGTTCTATTTGAGCAGAATATGTTGCCATTCTTAAATCTTCCCAGTCTTTATGCTCAACATCTTCCCAGTCTGGAGTTGCTGGATCTTCATCAGTAAGCTTCCATTTTGAATCTAGCACTTTTCCTCGCATTTCTTCGTACCTATTCATTCTGGTTTCTGCCCAACCTTTTCTATATTTACCCTCATATTTTGAAATATCCTCTTCCCAAGCATGGAGCGGCCAATGAGGAGCAGTAAATGCTACGTACATAAAAAAAGGATCAATATTATTTTTTTCATTAATCATCTTGACTGCATGTTTTGATATTTCATCCGTATAATGAAAATCATTAGATTCTACGCTTATAAATTTATCCTCCAACATCAACGTAGGTGGATTATAAAAATTACCTGCCCCGGTAAGTGTTCCAAAAAATTTATCAAATCCTCTTTGTTTGGGAGTCGGGAACCCTTTTTCGCCTGGCCTCCATTTTTCTACATTTTGAATATCTTCATGACCACCTACGTGCCATTTTCCAGACATAAAAGTTTGGTAGCCAGAGGATTTCAAGCATTCAGCAATGGTTACGCAATTATCACTTAAATAACCTTGGTAATTATGTGTGCCAAGATTTTCAACCATATGCCCTACTCCTGCTTGATGTGGGGTTAGTCCAGAAAGTAATGATGCTCTTGAGGGGCAACATCTAGCAGAATTATACATTTGGGTCATTAAAATACCATTGCTTCCTAGCGAATCCAGGTTAGGAGTATTAATTTCTGATCCAAAACAACCAATATCTGAATATCCTAAGTCATCAGCAAGTATAAAAATAACATTTGGTTTTTTAGTTTTTAAATCGCTCATAAAGCTATAGTAATATAATTTTAGTTAATTAATATATAAAGTTATGTAGATAATATGAATTGCTATAGAATACAATTAGAGCCAGGAGGCAAAAATGTCTAAATGTACAAATCCGAATTGCACTTGCGACCCATGTAATTGCGACCCATGTAATTGCTAGAACTAAAGAGTGTCACTTATCCAATCTTGTATTAGTTAATTAAATTAGTGATGATCACTATGGTCCATAGAATTATGATGATCAAGTACTTCATTAAATGTCATAACTTTTCCGTCTGACTTAATTGCTATCTCTTTTGCCCTGCCTAAATCTTCTACCGCAATTATTCCATGTCCCATTGGTGTGGTTATATCCCTATTTATAATAAATTTTGCTAAATCAGAGCTTATCCAATTTTCGTTTTCATAATCCCTGACCCAAAACTTAAAAACATCTTCTTTTTCTTCGTCATTATAAAGTAACATACCTCCAATATCATCGAATCTTTTTATTGATCCATCTTGGGTTATATAAGCACTTGAAAATCTAGGTTCACTAATTATCATGCCACATTCGTCACACACATCAATTCCATATTGAATTTCTGGAGGTACATTTAGGTCGATTTTATTTTGGCAAGAAATGATAAATATCGTCATCATAAAAACTAATATAATCTTTTTCACGCATCCTCTTTTCTAATTTCTATTATGTTCGCGATAAATATCGGAAAAATAATTGAAAATGTCATGATTATTAAGAGCATAGGAAAAAGATTATTTCCATAATGGCGAATTGCATATATACCTCCTGGCCCTAGAACCTCTAAGTTGCTCCTCAATATTAATATCGAGGTTATCTTAAACACTTGAAGGGGATTAATCAGAGTGATAAGAAATATTTCTTTTGCTTGAAGATTCAATATCAAAGAGGTTCCCATAAGCCCAAGATCTGTTAAAAAAATTAATAATAACCATGTGAAAAGTGCCAATCCTGTTGCAGTTGAGGTTTTATTCGTAAGCGAAGATAAAAAGAACCCTAAACTTAAACTTATTAGTGCTAAAAGAAATGTAATTCCAATGAGTAATAAATAATCTATTATCTGAACACTTCCTCCTAGAATATAAATCAAAAATCCGCTAATACTAAACCCAAGAGTTAAAGTTCCTGATAAAGCTAAAGAAAGCCCTATATATTTTCCTGTGATTATTTCGGACTTATTGACTGGTTGTGAAAGAATATACAAAAGAGTGCCTCTTTCCCTTTCTCCAGCCATACTAAGTGCTCCTAAAGTTAATCCCATAAGTGGCACTATCAGAAGAATTATATTGATTAGGCTTGCAGACGTACGACCAAAACCTGTGCTCCCATAAGTAGATGCCTCTGATAATGCTAACCACCCGATGGCTGAAGCAAGCCCAGCAAAAGAAATGGAATAAAGCAAAAGCCACCTATTGTGAATTGAATCTCTCAATTCTTTTTTAGTAATAATTAAGATATTTCTTAAATCCACACTATGCCTTATCTTTAATAAAAAACTCAAAATCTCTTATCGGAATTCTAGCTCTCATTAATATGTTTATTGGTTCAATTTTTGTTTCTTTACTAACATTCACAATGATTGATGAAGCATTTTTATTAACTATAAAGCCATGGTTTTTAAGTTCATTTATTCCTGTTTGGATATCTTCAGGGTTAAGATGCACTCTTGCCATTTCTTCTCTATTATCTTTATCCAATTCAATTGGATCACATTTTTTGATTAACCTTCCTTCGTCAAACACGAGGACCTTATCTGCAATACTCATTACTTCGTTAATACGATGCGATGCAAAAATAATTGTTTTTCCCTCATTCCTAAATTTTAAAACTAAAGATAAAAATGCTGATCTAGACTTAGCATCAAGATTTGCTGTTGGTTCGTCTAATATTAATATTGGAGGATCTGAAATTATTGCTAGAGCCAATGCAAGCCTTTGCTTCATTCCTCCTGATAATTGCCTGATTTCCTTTTTCGAATGCTCTAAAAGATTAGTGCTTTCTAAACATTTTTTAATATTACCTAAATGGGACCTGTTAAGTTTTGAATAAAAATGCATTGTTTCAGCCACGGTTAGATCTTCGTGTAAATTAATATTTTGAGGGATAAAGCCTATTAAATTTTTAACAGTCTTTGCATCTTTTTTTGCATCATAGTTACCTAAATTTATTGAGCCTTCATATGATAATAATCCTAAAATACAACGTATAAGTGTGGTTTTTCCAGCACCATTCTCTCCCCATATTGCTATTGATTCGCCTGCGCGAATATTAAAGCTAACATCATTTAAGGCAGCCAAAGAATCAAATTTTTTTGTTAAATTATTAACTTGTAAATCACAATTCATATATCTCTTCTTGGCCTCTAATAGCAATGATTTATCCTCAAAATTAATACGAGTTAATGCAAAAATACCCAATAAAGACATCAACATTCCTGCAGACAGCAATCCCGTATGGAAAGAAGAAGAATTTTTAGTTATTGGAATATTATTCATATTTACAGGCTTCATTAAGGGGGCATCATCTATTAATTTAGGCTGCGGCTTTACAATTGGTAGTGCTTTAGCAGCAAAATCTATCGATTGAGATACAGGGCTATGCCAGAACATACGCAATTCAGGATAATTATTCATTAAATCTTCAAATAATTTTTCAGATTTATAAGGTATATCTCCAACTCCATCAGAATTACTATCAAACCCTGAATAATCACTCCAATAATTTCCAATACCATTCACTGTCCAAATATTATCCTTAATAGTCCCGCCTCCTGCGATAGATACCTGTTCCTGATTCTCTTTAAAACTATTATTCTTGAATTGATTACGACGAACTGAAGGAGTTAGTTTGAGTCCAATGTCATTAAATAAAAAAGTGTTGCTTTCAAAAATCACATTGCTATCTATTTCTCTAGGAGAATTGTCGACCGAAACCCCGATTCTATTATCACTAAAAAGGTTCTCTTTCAGGGATGCATTATCCATAGCTTTCATTCCAACTCCGAAACCACTTGGACCTCTATTTTGCGAGATGAAATTATTTTGCATTTGGAGGTTCCTGCTATACATAAGAAATGCTCCTACCGAGTTATTTACTAATCGGTTTTTTTCGATTAATGCATCATCACAATACATGAAATGCAAACCATACCTGCCTTCAGATATATCATTTCCTCGAATTATCAATCGTTCCGAATACCAAAGTATTACATCCCTACCTTTTTTCACTATATTGTTTTCCAATAATACGTCATGACTAAACCAGAGCCTTATCGGATCTCCTCGGCGAGCATGATCTAAATCTTTTGTGTAGATACTGTTGTTAGCAATTATTGAATTTGGCGCTTCTTTAAGGTAAATCCCAAATAAAGTCTCCTCAAATTTGTTCCCGTCAATTATTGAATTTGGCGCTTCTATTGATAAACCTGAGTTTTCTTCATCAAGAACACTACCGCTATTTTTTATTACAAAGCCTTTTATCGTTATGTTCGGGGCCTTAATGCTCATTACACTGCCCTTGTTTCCCCCATCAATTATGGGCCAATCATGCCCAATAAGTGTTAAACTTTTTTTAATTTCAATTGGACCATTGTGTATCCCTCCATATACATTAATAATGGCTCCTTCTTTCACCTGTTCTATAGCATCAATTAATGTAGGATATGTTGATTCTGATGACATAATCACTGAATTGAGCTTTTCAGGTTCATGTTTTAAAGCGGGTATAAAAAATATCATCAAGATTATTAAAATTAAAACTATTTGGTTTTTCTTATTATTTGTAAGCACTTCCCGCCTCTAGAGCCTCAATAAAAGACAAGCTATTATTGGTTAATTCTTTTTTAGGGTTAGTTATAAATCCTGCCTCATCAGGAACTAAAATATTGCTAATATTTACTACATTAACTTTCTTTAAATCCTCTTTTTCGATAGCTAGCAATGGACCAATTGAAATTCCCATTCCAATTGCTACAAATTGTTTTATAAAATCCATGCTATCCAGTTCAATAGCAATATTATAATCAAGATTGTGTTCTTTGAATTGCTTCTCAATTAACTGTCGAGTATAGGAATGTTCTTCCATTAAAATTAAAGGATATTGAACAATATCTTTTAGGGTTATCATGGGTTGCTTTAGCAAAGGATGATTTAATGGGGTGATAAGTACTCTCTCATATTTAAATAATGAGTTGAAATTTACATCATTAGATTTTTCTACGCCCGGCAAAATTCCTACATCAACTTCAGATTTTTTTACCATTTGAAGGACATCATTTCTGTGTCCAGATTTTATATTTAGGCCAACAGACGGATTGATCTGCCTGAATGATTTTGCAACTTCCAAAATTATATGCGGAATAATATCATATGTGGCTCCAATTGTTACTGGGTCACTTCCTTCAATTTCTGCATTAGCAATTTTGATTATAGGATTTTTGTAGAATTTTCTATGAAAGAAAATGCCAAAAGTTACCAATACAACAGCAATGCAAGCAATATAAAAACCAGAACCTACATTTGTATGCACAATAAAATTGGCTATCGCCTTATTTCCTATTAAAGGAGGCGTAAATGGCTCTATAGCAGAACTCAGCGGTGCTGATGAATCTAGATTTTGACCAAAAAATCTTAACCAAAGAAATAAATCCAATAAGAAAATAAATGGGTACACTAGAATAGGCAGAGCTAGAAATGCAGCCCACCTATTATGTACAAAGACTGCTGCTGTAGTGCTTAGACATAAGGCTACAATCGCAAATACACTAAGATTCCTTTCAATAGTAGCTCCTTCATTTAACGTCCTCATGCCAATATAGTGATTAAGCAGGTCAAGTTCTTCAACATCTCCAATTATTTTATTTACAAAAACTTCAACTCTAAGCCCATCAGGGTACTGAGGTGCATCCATCTCCATTATCCAGTAAGGAAAGAAAATTGATATTAGTAAAAATGCCGTCGCCGTAAGCAGTAAAATTGTAGGTACAGGATACTGCTTACGTAATCTTTTCCTTACTTCTTCTTCTCTAAATTTTTTTAAAGCTTCTTGCAATATTCTTCTCTTACTAAAATAAGTTTATGATTTATGATTTATGGCTTAATTGATAAATAACCTGTCATTTCTAAATGTAAAGCTGAACAAAATTCTGTGCAGTAATAACTAAAAATTCCAGAATTAACTGCATCAAACTCAAAACTAACAGCTTCTCCAGGCTCAATGCTTAGGTTGACGTTATAACCTGCTAATGCGAACCCATGAGTTGCATCATGAGCTCTTTCAATATTCGTGATATGCCAGGTTACGTGATCTCCTTTATTTATCTCAATGCGTTCAGGATTGAAATGACTCCTTACTGCAGTCATAAATATCTCCACGTTTTTTCCATCTCTGACAACCCTCTCCTCTCCTATCTTGACTGCATTTTCATCAACTTTCTGTTCAGACGAATTCCACCCAACTTCAGGATAAACATCCCAAGTATTTAGCTTGTCTGCCTTAATAATTTGCGCATAATGAGGCTCCCCAATTCCAATTGGCATGTCATATAGCACCTGCATACTATCTCCTTGCTCGGCTATATCAATTAATTGAAAATTCTGGGGAAGTAATGGGCCTACTCCTAAAAACCTATCTAATGCCCACTTGTTAAGAGAGACCATATATTTACCATCTGGACTAACAGTATCCCCTTCGGCAAGAGCTATATGCCCTACGTTATATTGGACTGGTACTTTTCCTACCAAAGACCATTCATCTTCGGGGTTCTTGTCTGAATAAGGCCCTCCCATTGACCATCTAGCCACAGCAGGTTCCAAAAATAAGCTTGTGTAAGCATAACCCTGATTATCAAATTGGGTATGCAATGGACCCAAACCAACTTCAATCTGTGCCTCTACTACATCATCGAAATCTAAGATTGGAATTCCATAGTCATCTGTATTTTTCGGATTACTATCTATGGCCTTCATAATCTTATCAAAACTATAAATCGTTACATGAGGGTCAAGCTTACCTGAAACCACCATATAATCTCCTCCAGGGAAGACATCAACCCCGTGAGGACTTTTTGGTTCTGGTGCAAAATATAAAAGCCCTTCCTCTATAACTGTGTCCAGCGAGATAACATTAAATCCATTAATTACTTCTATTTTTCCTTGTTTAGCAATCTCTGCTGCCTTTTCTAAATTAATTATATGCAAGTAATCCATATCACGTTGTGATGCTCCTGCCTCAAACGGAGGATTTCCTTCTTCGATACCTCCTGTACTCAATTCTGAGTTAATTGAATTACAAAAAACCCATCCATTACTCACCTTTTTTCCAGAATCACAAATATCTTGCCAATATGGAGGTAACTCCATTGCAAATGAAGATTTTTCGTTGATTCGTCCGGCATCACGATCAAACTTCCAAAAAGTAATCATCCCTCTATAAACTTCGGCATATTCGCTAATTGATGCATATTCTGATCCGAGTGGAGCACCATATTGGCCACCTTCTATTATCCATTCAGAATTAGGAGTAACCATAGTACCTCCGTGATCATTATTGGATATTGGATTTTTTAGAATTTGCTTAGTCTCAAAATCTCTTAAATCTATAACCGCAACTCTTGCATTAGCTTTGTCATTTACAAATAAAAATTCTCCATCATAATCTCCGTCCGTTTCACTTAACCCAGGGTGATGAGTATCACCCCACCTCAATTCGTTATCATTGTAGTTTCCATTATTAATGACATCCAGAGAATCCTTGCTATAGCCCCATCCCTGCCAAGGCTCTGGAGTAAATACGCCAATTACTTTTAGTAAGCGCATTGATGGCATTCCTATAACAAGAACTTGGCCAGAATGGCCTCCTGACGCAAACATTACATATTCATCATGCTGCCCGGAAGGGACATAAGTTTTAACTGCCGCAGTTACATCCTCCGGGGTAAGTCCTCTTTCATTAGCAATTTCTGATACATCCTTATTAGCACCTGGTATAGCTACGACCTTTTCCTCAGTTGTTCCAGAACACGAATACAAAAAAAACATTAAAAATAACGGAAGAAATAGAAATTTCCACCTAAATAAATTAAATACTAATAAGTCTGATTTTATGTATTCTCTATGCATTTCTTCTCCTTACTATTGTTAGAAATGAATTATTTTAAACTTAATAAATATGAAACGAGTGAACTAACTTCACTATCTTTTAAAATGTTTTTATATTCAGGCATTAAATTGCTTTGAAAGCCATCAATAATGAAGTTGTTGGGTTCTTTTATTGACTCATAAAGATACTCTTGGGTGTTCATTCCTGTTACTCTACCTGAAGCCCTACTTGAAATACCTAACATTCCTGGCCCTACTATGACTTCTTCAGTTGTAGAATGACAAGCCGTGCAACCTATGTTAGTAAAGAGGTCCTTGCCTTCTTCGATTGCGATTGGATCTAAAGTTTCATTTGTTTTAGCTACATTTTGAGTTTTGTCTAGGGGCTGAGAAGAGCTTTTAACTTCTTGCGCTTCCTTTGTAGAGGTATCTAAGGTCTCTATTTTGTCAGCGCTGGCATTATTGCTTGCGCATCCTATTAAACTTATTAGTAGTAGTGATATTAATATAACTCTAAGTACATTTTTATTTATAAGCATATTTTTATTTATAAGCATATTATCTATCCGATCTTTTTAAGGCCTCCTAGAGTTTTTTATAGTCTTGGAGGGAACCTTGATTCTAGGAGACCTACTGGTTTACTTAGTGGTAATATTTTCTTTTTTTTCTGACTCCCTTTCTTTATCTTTTTCATTTTTATTCAGATTAACAGTCAAAATATCAGTTTCAGTTTTACTTAATAAACTTGAAGCAGTAGAACCCATAAGCAATTTAGCCATACCTCCTCTGCCATGAGTTCCCAAAATGATCAAGTCAGCACCTAAAGATATAGCTTTCTTTTGAATTTCATTAACTGGATCTCCAATAATTAAAGATAAATTATCAGAGCTTAACTTAAATTTTTTAGATATTATTTTTAATTTTTTATTAATTTTCTCTCTTGATTTTTCATTAAATTCAGTAGTTTCTGAAATATATGAATCGGCTCCTAAATGACTGTAATAGACATTCTTAAAAGGTCTAAGAACTGTTACGAATGCTAAATTTGATTTAAATGCATTTTTAAGGTTTTTTGCTGCCAAAATTATACTTTCGTATTTATCATCCAAATCAATTGCTACTAAAATTTTCTTATAGTACATTTTTTACTCCAATTTAATATCATAAACTACA
>Ga0066850_10001965_pt1 | contig 10508 bp, 8 predicted proteins | sample ETNtaG_4_FD_67282 | JGI IMG/M metagenome (GOLD analysis project Ga0066850, IMG submission 67282) | Marine microbial and viral communities from oxygen minimum zone, Eastern Pacific Ocean - ETNP201406SV67 | ecosystem: Environmental > Aquatic > Marine > Oceanic | place: Pacific Ocean: Eastern... | reverse complement strand
ATTTTAGGTTTTGGCAAATAATTATGAGATTAAAAAAGACAAAACTCTCAATACTATTTGGAGTTCTAAATATATTTGCATTATTCTTTTCATTTCTTTTTATAGAAGAGATATATAAGCTTCAATTTATTGAATTTGATTATTTTAATAATCAAGCTTTATCAAATCGACAAAAAGTAGAAGTCATAGAAGCTAAAAGAGGCACAATTCTAGATAGAAATTATATAGATATTTCAGAAAGTATAAATTCTTTTGATATTGGGATTTACCCAAATAAAATAAACGACAAAAAAAACGTCTCTGAGCTTTTATCGCCCTTATTAAAAATTGATAAATCAATAATTTTTGAAAAATTTAATAATAAAAATAACTATTTTTATCTAAAGAGGAATGTAGATTTTGATATAGGTTCAAAAATTAAAAACTGGAATTATGAAGGAATTAATGTAGAAAAATCTACTAAAAGAATATTATATTCTGATTCATTAAAAAAAATTGTTGGTCATGTAGACCCAGATGGAAATGGAATTGAAGGTTTAGAGCTATATTTTGATAATTCTTTAAAAGGAAAAGATGGAGAATTGAGATATGAGGCTGCTCCAAACGGTGATTTTATTCCACAAGGTAAAAGCAATATAATAGATCCAATTCATGGTGAGGATATAGTCTTAACAATTGATTCTGAACTACAGTATATTTCAGAAAATCTATGCATAGATGCAATAAAAGCAACTCAAGCATTCAAGTGTTCAGTGGTATTTGTAAATGCTGATAATGGTGAGCTTCTTATTTCTGCTGAAAAATCTAATACTAATAATATATATTTCGATATAAATTTGATAAGTGGTAGAGCTTTGTACGAACCCGGTTCAGCTTTAAAAATATTTACAGTAGGTTCTTTACTTGATAATGAACTAGTAAATGAAAATGATATATATTATGTAGAAGACAAAATTGAGATAATTGAAGAGTCTTGTAATGAGTTCTACGATGGTCTTAAAGGTTGTTTTAGAGATTTTTTAAATCATGAACCATATCAGCTAACAGTTAAAGAGATAATTGAAAGATCTTCAAACGTAGGCACCATTAAAGTGACAGAGGCTTCTAGTGTTACTGAGATTGAAAATTTTTTAATAAGGTTTGGTTTTTCTGAAAAAACAGGAGTTGAACTAACTGGTGAGGCCAAAGGAGGGTTTATTGACTATAAAAAATGTTTAACTTGTCTAAGCTCTCTTTCAATCGGTTATTCAGCACAAGTATCTCAATATCAAATGGTACGAGCTTATAGCATAATTGCTAATGGTGGTAAGGATGTTAAATTAACGTTAGTGCAAAAAGATATAGTTGAAAATAAAAGAAAAGAAGTAATTAGTGAAAATATGTCAGAAAGATTAAAAAAATTACTTATAAATGTTGTAGAAGGAAAAAATGGAACAGGAAAATCTCTTAGAAAAGAGGGTTATATTATTGGAGGCAAAACTGGGACAAGTAGAACACATTTAGAAGGTGTAGGTTATTCAGAAGAGAGATTTAACACTTCATTTACAGGATTTGTTGAAACAAAAGAAGGACCAATTGTTGGTTCAGTTCTACTTTGGGGGGCAAAAACTAATCCATCATCTGAATATGTAACAGGTGGTTCAACAGCAGCTCCAATATTCAAAAAAATCATTAGTTACTTTGTTCCTAAGGAATAGCTATGAAAACATTAAATATTGAGGAATTAAATTTCAATAAAGTAATAAACAGTACTCTTGATGTCTCTGACGATTCAATTTTATTTTTAAATAATAAATCAACAGAAAAACTTGATCAATTAATCACTGGAATAATTGATAAGAAAATAAAAATAATTGTAACAAGCGAAAATTGTTCTATCACGAACGATAAATTAATAAAAGTTAAAAATTATGATGAGATATTTGAAAATTTATTACAAAAAATATGTCCAGGTTATACAAATAAGAATTTCTACGGGATAACAGGAACGAATGGCAAAACAACAACAGGTTTCTATTTAAATCAGTTACTTAAGGCTAATGGATTGTTTATTGGTACTACTCAAGAAGATATATTTAAAAAAATCACTAATGAGGAGCACCTAACTACACCAAAATTATTTAACATAATAAAATTGTTAGGTCTTGAAGAAAATAAAAGTATTAAAGATGTAGTCATTGAAGTTTCCTCACATGCTTTGGAACAGGAAAGATTAAAAGGCTTAAAATTTAAAGTGTCTGGTTTTACAAATCTATCTCAAGATCATTTTGACTATCATGAAAATATTGATAATTATTTCAATTCAAAATTAAAACTTTTTAAAAATGATATTTCAGAAAAATTAGTATATATAGATTCAGAATGGGGGAGTAAGATTAATTCTTTAACAACAATTCCTTCATTTAGTATAGGAACCAATAATACAAATAATTTATATTTAAAAAATTTGAATATTACTAAAGATAAATATGATTTAAATTTTGAAATTGAAGGGGTAAATTACGACGTAACGGTCCCATTAAAAGGTCCACAATCTCACTTAAATTATTTAGTAGCACTTTGCATGGCTTATTTTTCAGAGAATAATGATTTAGATTCGTTATTAGAAGCTTCAGTAAAGTTGAAAAATCCTATAGGTAGGTTTGAAATTATTAAATATAAACAAAACAATGAAATAATCATAGATTTTGCACATACTCCTGAATCAATTTATCAAGTTATTAAATTTGTAAGAAATAAATATAAGAAGGTCATTGTCATCTTGGGAGCAGGCGGTGGCAGAGATAAAGAAAAAAGACCTTTAATGGGTAGCGCAGCTAATTTAGCTGACAAAATAATAATAACAAATGATAATCCTAGGGATGAGGAAGAAGAGGGAATTGCTAAAGATATATTAAAAGGCATAGATTTAAATAAAGATACATTAGTAATACTTGATCGTAAAGAAGCAATAATAGAAGGGATTAATAATCTTGATAAAGATTCTGTATTATTAATATTGGGGAAAGGTCATGAGAAAATTCAAGAATTTAAAAACTCTTCAATAAAATTTAGCGATCAGAAAATAGTTAGTGAATACATAAAGGAAAATTCATGATTGGAATAATTGTTGCGGGAGGTCTAAGCTTTTTATTTGTAATTTTCTCTACATCAATCGGAGTTAATTATTTCAAAACTAGAAATATAGGCCAACCAATACGTGAAGAATTAAATTTTCATGAGCATAAAAAAGGCACTCCAACGATGGGTGGTGTATTTATAATTTTAGGAACTTTTGTAGGGTTCATCTTGTCACATATTAATTTTTGGACTATTGGAAAAGGTTTCAAAATAGAATTGTTATCTATAAATACATATATATTTAATCTTCTCCTCTTAGGAACATTGATGGGATTTGTCGGGTTAATTGACGATTTTTTAAAAGTAAATAAAAATAGAAATTTAGGCTTAAAAGCGAGAAATAAATTTATCCTTCAAACATTTGTAGGTTTACTAGCAAGCTACTATTTTTATTTTTTAGACGATTCTACTATTTTCTATCTCTTTAGTGGTTTTGGTATTGATGTAGGTATTATTAAATGGTTTTTAATTATTTTTATTATCATTGGAATTACTAATGCAGTTAATTTAACAGATGGATTGGATGGATTAGTAGCGGGAAGTTCTTCCGTGTCATTTGGAGCAATATTAATAATTACTTTTTGGATATTTAGACATCCTGATTATTATTCTAATTTTGTAAATCCTATTTTTATTTCATTAGAACTAGCAGTTTTAATATCATCAATTGCTGGTTCATGTCTCGGTTTTCTATGGTGGAATACTAATCCAGCAAAAATAATTATGGGAGATGTAGGATCACAATTCATTGGTTCTATGTTCCCGTTAATTTTATTTGCGATTGGTGCTGATACGTTAATTCTCTTTTTCTGTTTCTTATATATTGTTGAAGCTATGTCTGTAATAATTCAGGTCGTATCATTTAAATACAGAGGTAAAAGAGTTTTCAAAATGACTCCTATACACCATCATTTTGAAATGAGTAACTGGGCAGAAACAACTATTATTGTTAGATTTTGGATTATAAATGGAATTGTTATCGTAATAGGGCTAGGTCTTTTCTATGGTGATTGGGTCTTGTTTGGTAATTAAGTGAAAAAACTAATTTTTGGATACGGGGCAACAGGAAAATCAGTAGAAGCTTATTTTCAAAAAAATAATATTGAATATTTTATATATGACGATGATAAAGAAAAAAAAATATCTAAAAACCAGAAATTTAAAGATACAAAAATTGAAGAGATAGATGAAATAATAATTTCACCAGGAATTAAACCAACTCATGAACTTTTAAATAAAGTAAATTCTCTTGGCATAGCTGTAAAAACAGATATTGATTTATTTAATGAAAATTATAAAGGCAAACTAATTGGTGTTACAGGAACTAATGGAAAGACAACACTTGTTAATTTATTAACAAACTTTTTAAACTCACAAGGAATAAAAGCTGTTGCAGTTGGAAATGTAGGTACATCACCTCTGGAGGTTATTGATAAAGAATTTGAATATGTAATAATAGAACTTTCTAGTTACCAGCTTTACTATTTAAATGATTTAGATTTAAATATAGGAATAATTTTAAATATACATCAAGATCATTTAGATTGGCACAAAAATTTTAGTGAATATTTAAATTCCAAAAAAAGAATTAAAGACTTCATTAAAAATGGAGATGATTCTATAAAAAACAACAATTTTATTGGTACTTTCAAACCTGGAGAAATAAATTCAAATTTATATAAAGAAATTAAAGATAAATCTATATTTTTTGATAACACTGTAGATATTTTTATGCAGGTTATTGAAAAATTAGATTTGAATTATGAACCTGCAAAGGAATATTTAATTAATAGCAAAAATACAGAACACAGATTTGAATTAGTTGAAATACATAAAGGTATTACTTACATTAATGATTCTAAGTCAACAAATTTTAATTCGGTATCAATGGCTACAACAAAAGTAAGTAACGCTATTTTAATAATGCATGGTTTAACTAAAAATATAAACTCTAAAGATTTAAATATTTCAAATGATATAAAAACAATAATTTTGCCAAAAGATATGAAAGTTAACTTGAGTGATATTCATGCAGAAGTTATTGAACTTGACTCAATATTTGATTTAGAAGAAAAATTAGAAAAAATTATACATTCTGGAGATACGGTTTTATTTTCTTGTGGCGGAGCAAGTTTTAATGATTTTAAGAATTATGAGGAAAGAGGTAATTTCTTCAAGTCAGTTGTATCAAATATTAAGGTAAAAAATGGTTAAATTAAGTCATACAGCATTTAAAAAAATTAATGTAGTTTCAGTGTCTTTCCTAGTTACTGTAGGTATTTTACTCAATTTATCAGCGTCATCTGTTAGGGGGCTTAAAGAATATAATGATAATTTTCATTTAATCAAGAGACATATAGGGTCAGTAATTATAGGATTAATTATTTATAATATTGGGAAAAAGGTGTCTAAAGAATATTATAAAAAGCTAGCTAGTACCGGAATGCTATCAATATCTATTGTATTATTTTTAGTGCTCACATATGGTGTGGTAGCTGGAGGAAGTAGAAGGTGGATTGACTTAGGTAATTTAAACATTCAACCTAGTGAGTTTGCTAAACCAATAATAATTCTATTTATTGCTTATCATTTATCAAATATTGAAATTGATAAATCCGATTTTTATAATCTAAAAAAGGCTTTGTCTTTACCAGCTTTGTGCTCTATTTTGATTTTACTTGAACCAGATTTTGGAACTACTTTAACAATCTCAGGAATTATTTTATTTCAGTTATTGTTCTCAGAAATTAAATTTATATACCCACTATCAATGATAATCATATCTCCAATTCCTACATATTTAGCAATAAATGTTATGGGTTATAGAAATGAAAGATTTACTATATGGAAAAATAAAATATGTGAAGGAACGAACATCTCACCAGAATTATTAGCTGATGAATGTTATCAACTATTTCAAAGTAAAGTAGCAATTAGCTCAGGAGGTTTATTTGGGTTAGGACCTGGGACTTCAAGAGCAAGATGGGGGAGTCTACCTAATTCGTGGTCTGATTTTATTGCCTCAATTGCAGCAGAAGAATATGGTTTCTTCGGACTTCTTTTATTAATAATTGCTTTAGTTTCTTTGATAATATCATTTTTTGGTCTTGGCTTAACTAGTGATAACGAATTTAATAGATTATATTTTGTTGGAATGGGGTCATGGGTTTTAATTCAAACTGTATTTAATTTAGGAGGAATAGTTGGCTTATTGCCAATAACTGGAATTGTTTTACCATTTGTTGCTTACGGAGGATCAGCAATGGTTTCTATTTTTATAGGCCTTACTATGGCTTATGCTGTAGATAGTAATAAGGATTTATGAAGAAAATAGCAATATTTTGTGTTGGAACAGGCGGACATGTGTTACCAGCAAAAAATATAATAATGCAATTAAATGAAGAGGGTATTAACTTAGAGAACTTCATTGTGATTACCGACAAAAGAGGATCACAATATTTAAAAGATTTAAATATTAAAATTTATATTCAAGATATATACCGTTCCAAAATAGGAATTATTGGTTATATATTAAATTTTCATAAAATAATAAAAACATTAATAAAAACAAGATCAGTAATTAAAAAAGAAAAAATAAAAATAATTCTATCTACAGGATCTTATATTGCACCAATCGCTTCATTATTAGGTTTAACAATGGGTATCAAATATTTTGGACAAGAGCAAAATATTTATGCAGGATTAGGTAATAAATTAACTTCTCTTTTACCGGGAATAATATTTACGTCATATCCTGATACAAAAAATTTATTAAACAACAAAGGTACTTATGTGGGTCCAGTTATCAATAAAGATATAATAAAATATAATAAATCTACTAATGACAATCTTACAATTGGAATTCAGGGTGGCAGTCAAGGATCCAATGAAATAAATAATTATGTTTATAAATTTTTAAAAAGAAACAATATTACTGATGTAGCTATGTTACATATCACTGGTAAAAGTAATTTAAACAATATATTAGATATTGATAATTATATACAATACGATTTTATTGAAAACATGAATAGTTATTACTCAAAAATAAATCTACAAATATCAAGATCTGGAGGGGGAGCTTTAGAAGCAGCTTATTTAGGTATTCCTCAAATGCTTATACCTTTTAAACATGGCACTACATCTTCTCATCAAATTTTAAATGCTGAATACTTAAAAAGTTTAGGTGTCGCAGTAATAGTTAATTCATATAGTGAATTTGAGAAAAACTTATTAAATATAATCAATAATTATAAAGATAGGAAAGAAGGAATTTTTAAAACTGTAAATATAGAAATTGGAAATACTGAGATAACAAAATATCTAAAGGAAGCTTTTAATGATCAAAAATAAAGATGTATATTTATTTGGTATAGGTGGTTCAGGGATGAGCTCTATAGCCAAATATTTAGTACAGCAAAATATAAATGTTTCAGGATACGATCAAAGAAAATCATTTGTCACTAACCAATTAAACCAGGATGGGATAAGTGTTGATTTCGAATTAGATAATTTACAATATTCTGATGAAACTCTTTATATTTATTCTTCAGCTATTGCAATTGATAAAACATTTTTAAAAAATCATTTAGATAGTAAGAATATATTATCTCGACCCGAATTTCTAAATTTCTTATCGAAAGAAAATAAAATTATAGGAATTACTGGTACTCATGGCAAAACATCAACCACAGCTTTGTTGGCTCATATATTTCATTACAACGAAAGGAATGTGTCATATATTTTTGGTGGTGCAACATCATTCCATGGTATTGGTGGACACTATGGGGATCAAGATGAACCAATAATTTTAGAAACTGATGAGGCATTTAATACCTTTAAAGATATAGAGATTGATGATTTATTAGTAACGAATATAGATGCTGATCATCTTGATTATTATAAAAATATTAATAATTTGATTGATGCTTTTAGGTATGTTATTGAAAAAGTTAAAGGTAATTTAGTATTAAATTATGATGATCAGATCTTAAAAGAATTAAAAATAAAAAAAGATCATAAAGCGTATTCATCATCAGAAAATACAGATATAAAAATTAAATATCCAAATAAAGTCATTATAGAAAATAAAGAATATGAAATAACTACCAAATTAATAGGGTCTCATTTTATATCAAATATTGCTGGAGCCATAGCTTTGGCGAATCAAAATGGTATTACTACGAAGGATGCTTTAGAAGCTATTAAAACATTTCCGGGTGTAAAAAGAAGAACAGAGTATCTTGGTTCTAGAAAAGGAATAGATGTATATGACGATTATGGACATCATCCTACAGAAATAAAAGCAACTATCTCAGCTTTAAAAGAACACTCTACAGGAAACCTCTATGTTGTATTTCAACCTCATAGATACTCAAGAACATTAAATAGTTTCAATGAGTTTAAAAAAGCATTAACAATGTCTGACCACTCTGTTGTTGTCGATATCTATCCTGCTGGAGAAAAACCAATACCTGGAGTGAGTAGTAAAAATTTTGAATCTAAAGATGTCAAATATTTAAAATCCATAAGAATGGTTCCTAGTTACTTGTCTTCTATAGTTAAAAAGAACGATACAATTTTAACCTTAGGAGCTGGAGATATTACTTTATTAGGACCACAGATATTAAAATATTTAGATGAAGAATAGAATTAAATTATCTAACGTAACAACCTATAAATTTGGGGGTTACTGTGATAACTTTTATACAATCGACAATGATGATGTAGGTTTTTTAAAAGAAGCATTTTCAAGTGATAATAACTTTATTCTAGGTAAGGGTTCCAACGTTGCTTTTTCTGATGATGGATATGATGGAAATGTAATAAATCCAAATTTTAAAGATTTGAATTTAGATGATAGCTTATCAGAAATAAAAGTCGGAGCCTCTGTGTTTTTACCAGATCTAGCAAGATATTATAAAGCTAATAATTTTGTTAATGCAGAATTCTTGATTGGTATACCTGGCTCTGTTGGGGGAGCAGTTAAAATGAACGCAGGAGCATATGGATGGGAATTCTCAGACTTACTTCTGAATGTCGAAGTATACAACTTCGATACAAACAAGATTGAAATACTGTTAAAAGAAGACCTCAATTTCGGATACAGATTATCTCATAATTTAGAGAGAAAACTAATACTGTCTGCAACATTGCTAGCTATTCAGGGAGATCCTAAATTAATAAGTAAAAGGCTTAAAGAAAACGTTGCTTATAGAAAAAAGTCCCAACCTGCTGCAGTGTATAACGCGGGTAGTGTTTTTAAGAATGCAGAAGATTACTCTGCCGGTGAGCTAATAGACAAGGCAGGACTTAAAGGCTACAGCATCGAAGGTGTAAAAGTAAGTAAAAAGCATGCTAATTTTTTTATTGCATCTAAAGGAGCCCACTCTTCGTCATTATATAAGCTCGTAAATCATGTAAAAGAGGTTGTAGACAGCAAATACGGTGTTTCTTTAGAGAAAGAGATCTTATTTATAGGTAAGTTTGATTAAAGATGAACTATGGAGAAATAGAAAAGAAGACATTTAAGACTTTTCTAGTATTTGCGACCATCCTAGTTGTAGGTTTTTTAATATTTTTTAATATTACTTCTAACATATATAGAGTATTCAATATTACCTATGATGATAGTCTGGATCTTAACTACAGTTCACTTGAAAGCTTGAGGGGAACGTCCATTTGGTTGATTGATGACACATATTTTGAAACTTTTTACGAACAGAACCCCACGGTTGAAAAAATCGTAATAAAAAAGGAACTTCCACGTACACTGATAGTGAAGGTAGACACTTCTGAAAAATTAGCATACATACAAGACAACAGGCAGTCTCCTCCTAAGACATTTATACTGCATAAAAATTTATACACACTTGAAGTTGAAAGGAACGAAGGACTTTTGGCTTTAACAATAAATAATGGACCCGTAGTAGATGGTTTTTTTGAAGAAGTAATCACATTAGTGATGACACTCAAAAAATATCCTATTAACTTAGCAAATATAACGATCAGTTTCGATGGAGAAGATGTTAAGTTATTACATTTTAGTTCTCAATTCTACCTGGGTTCTCCTTACGACCTTGGAAGAAAGGCAGCAGTATTGGGTTATTACCTATCTGAACAGCCCTGCGAGGGAGAAGTTAGGCTTGTTTACAGTGAAGACGGTAACGAAATAAAGGCTGTAACTAATTGTAAATAATCTAAATCTAAACTTTAGATATAGATAAAATATAAAAAAATTATTGTTTATATATTTTTATAATGATATTCTTGTACGAAAATAAGGATTAATTAAATATGGTTACAAAAAATACTAAAAAGAAAGAAAAGGGTGTGAACTTGAATATGAGACCAAGAAATTATTCTGCTGTAATTAAAGTTGTAGGTGT
>Ga0066850_10001958_pt1 | contig 10537 bp, 8 predicted proteins | sample ETNtaG_4_FD_67282 | JGI IMG/M metagenome (GOLD analysis project Ga0066850, IMG submission 67282) | Marine microbial and viral communities from oxygen minimum zone, Eastern Pacific Ocean - ETNP201406SV67 | ecosystem: Environmental > Aquatic > Marine > Oceanic | place: Pacific Ocean: Eastern... | reverse complement strand
AGTTAAAATAGAGTAAAGCCATATTATTGCTTGAAAACCATGCAATCTTTCTGTTTCGCTGGCGGTATTAATTTCACTGGGTAAGAATGCCACATAAATAAGGATTGCTGCCATTGATACTATGGTAGCCAATAAACCCCTTCCTCCATCAAGGATGCCAAAAGCTTTGCCTTGGGAATAATCGCCACCCCATTCTTTTGTGGCTTTAATCATTGCAGACCAGAATAAAAATATGGTGGTTATGCCCCAGTAACCGTAGATTAGAAACATTGCATTAACATCAGGAATGGAGGCCATATAAAATCCTCCAAATGCTGTTAAAAAGAGAGAAGATGACATGAGGGTGCGAGCAGAAAATTTATCAGCCAACATGCCTCCAAAAAAATAAGAGAACATTGCTGTAATACCATAAAATGCGTAGATATCACCTAAATTGGTGTTACTGAGATTAAAGATATCTAAGAAAGTAGGACGAAAAAAACGAGCTAAATGAAATGGTAATCCGAAGATTATTTCTCCGGCCAAGATCAAGATGATCATATGAATCAAGCGATTTTGTTTTTTTTCAGCTTGCATAAGAAATGAGTATTCCACAAAAAAGCGATAAGAGGTAAAACCAACAGCCAAGATATTATATTAAATGTTAAAATAATTATTTCCAAAATATAAGGTAAATTATCATTACATTGATATTGGCATTCTTTGCAACTGCTCTTTTGTATGCTTCCGTTGGTTTTGGGGGTGGCTCAACGTATAACGCCCTTTTAATATTAATGGAGATTGATTACACATTGGTGCCTGTCATTGCACTTACTTGTAATTTGATTGTTGTCAGTGGTAATTCTCTTAGATATTACAAGCATCAATGTATACCTTGGAAATTTACCCTTCCGGTTATTTCTATATCAATTCCGTTTGCTTTTATTGGCGGGAATACGATTCTTGAGGAAGAAATTTTTATCAAGATTTTGGCTTGGACCTTGCTGCTTTCAGGCATTTCAATGTTTTACAAAAATCGAGAAATTAAAACATTCTCGAGCAAATTAGATGCTCCTTTAGGAAAATTTTTAACTATCTTTATCGCAGGCATTTTAGGTTTTCTTGCTGGATTGGTAGGTATCGGTGGCGGCATATTTTTCGCTCCGATATTACATCTTACGCAAGCTCTTCCAACAAGAAATATTGCTGCGTTTAGCAGTATCTTTATTTTGGTTAATTCCATAGCCGGCCTTATTGGCCAATTAAGCAAAAACCAGAGTTTTGATATTCAAATGCACGAGATGAATTATATAGGGTTACTCATTGCGGTTCTTATTGGCGGGCAAATTGGGTCACATCTTAGTATCAAAAGAATAAGGCCGATTGTTGTGCGCCAATTAACTGCAGTTTTGGTGATTTATGTAGGATGTAGATTGTTATTAATATAAGATAAATATTCATTAATCAATCAAGCGCATCGCCAGAAATTGTTTAGGAGCTTGGCATGACATTAAAAATTAGAAAGTTTGTTGTTCATGATGAAGAAACTTTGATCGAAGGTTTCCGTGAAGCAAAAAAACCATTGAGAATGTTTGCGGTGGCAGCAATTATAGAAAACCCATGGTCTGGTCAGTATGTCACCGAATTGAAATCAGAAATTTTGTCAATTGCCCCACCTCTGGGTGAAGAATTAACTCAGCGTATTACAAAATTGGCGGGAGGTGGAGATAAAATAGAAGCTTATGGTAAGGCAGCCGTTGTAGGTTTAGACGGAGAAATAGAACATGCTTCGGCGTTGATTCATACTTTACGCTTTGGTAATTATTACCGGGAAGCAGTAGGAGCTAAGAGTTACTTATCATTTACAAATACACGCGGTCCTGCCAATTCTCCCGTAATGGTGCCATTAATGGATAAAAATGATGCCGGCAAGCGCTCTCATTACCTAACCATTCAGTTTTCTATTGCGGACGCACCTCGTGCTGATGAAATTGTAGTTGTTCTAGGAGGCTCTATTGGCGGTCGCCCTCATCATCGTATCGGCGATCGGTATCAAGACTTAAAAGATCTCGGCCATGATGCGGACAACCCTGCCTCGGTATAAGACTGCTAATAATATTGCTTATTACAGAGCGGGTAATGGCCCGATTCTTCTCATGATTCATGGCGTAGGCCTGAGATTGGAGAGCTGGGCGGCTCAAATACGATTTCTGAGCAAGAAATTCACTGTGATTGCAGTTGATTTGCCAGGACATGGCGAGAGCAATAATTTACACATGAAACCAAGCAATCTAGATGCATATGTTCAAGAGATAAAATTATTTGCCAATGAAGTCATTGAAGGTTCATGTATTGTTATAGGGCATTCTTTAGGTGCATTAATTGCCCTTAGTTATGCTGATCAATATGACCAAGAATGCGATGGAATTATTGCATTAAATTGTATTTATCAGCGTACCGACGAAGCCATGAGGCAAGTTCGATTACGGTCAAAAAAACTTGCTACAAAAGACATGAATCAAGAGATTGAAGCAACCATCAAACGATGGTTTGGAGAGAATCCAACTGGTTATTATTTAGAATTAGCGAATATTTGCCGACAATGGTTGCTTGAGTCTAATAAAGAGGGTTATGTTGAGGCATATGATATTTTTGCTAAGCAAAGAGGAGTTTCAAAAAGCAAGCTTGTAACAAATAATTTGCCCATCGCTTTCATAACAGGTACGTTAGATTCAAACTCAACACCTTCAATGACTGGTGATATGGCTAAATTATGTCCTCTCGGTATTGCAAGAGAAGTTATTGGAGCTGGGCACATGACTCAGATGACGCATGCTGAAGAAGTAAACGAGATAATTCAATCATTTGCTTTGAGTATAAAAAACTAAAAAAAGTGAGATAGGTTAGTGAGATTTTCTCTTTTCGCGCATATGGAACGAACAAATCAGAATCAATCTTATGTTGATTTGTATGATGAATTTGTGACGCTATGCAAACTTGCAGATGAAGGCGGCATGCACGCAATATGGACGGGCGAACATCATTGTATGGATTTTACGATTGCTCCGAATCCTTTTATTACTATTTCTGATTTAGCCAGTAAGTTAGCCAACGTAAGATTGGGTACAGGAACAATAGTTGCTCCATTTTGGCATCCTATAAAGTTGGCTGGAGAATCAGCCATGACGGATATAGTTACATCTGGTAGGTTAGAATTAGGTATTGCAAGAGGTGCTTACACGTATGAGTATGAACGATTAATGCCTGGGATGGATGCATGGCAAGCAGGAGGGCGTTTAAGAGAAATGATCCCAGCGATCCGTGGTTTGTGGGGCGGTAACTATGCGCATGAAGGCGAGTACTATAATTTCCCGGCATCAACTTCTACACCAAAACCACTGCAACCTAATGGTCCGCCTATATGGGTTGCTGCAAGAGACCCAAATAGCCATGAATTTGCTATTGCTAATAATTGTAATGTGCAAGTGACGCCTCTTTGGCAGGGATTTGAAGAGGTAGAAAGTTTAATGTGCCGCTTTATGGATGCGAAAGCTAAGTGCCAAAATTCAACCCGTACAAAGATAATGCTATTGCAGCATGCTTACATCAGTAGTAATCAAAATGAGCTTGAGCAAGCAGCCGTCATGTTTAGTGAATTTTATGCTCATTTTGGTGCTTGGTTTAGTAACGAAAGACCAGTTGATCAAGGGCTAATGAAAAAACTGACCTCTAAGGAGATCCAATCCTTGGATATTTATGCACCTGAGATTATGAGGAATAATCTTGCAATTGGAACTGCAGAGGATGTCATAGATCTCATAAAGAAATATGAGCATCTTGGTTATGATGAATTTTCTTATTGGGTTGATTCGGGGATGAGCTTTGATTTAAAGAAAGCTTCTTTAGAAAGATTTATTCATGAGGTTATGCCCGCTTTTAATTAATAGGTAGTCATATATGAGTACAAAAGAAGAATTGCCGCATTATCCATTATTGATAGATGGTGTCATCGATAACGGTTCAACTAAAGACATATTTCCCAGTATAAATCCACATAATGGCAAGGTATGGGCTACCTTCTCAGTGGCCAATAATAAAGATGTGAATCGAGCAGTATCAGTTGCTAAGCAATCTTTAGATAATCATGATTGGGCTGATATGTTACCTACAGAGCGCGGAAAACTATTGTTTAGGTTGGCTGATTTAATTGAGTTGCATGCATCTGATATTGGCGCAATCGAAACCAACGATAGTGGTAAGTTACTTGTTGAAACAGTAACTCAAACCAAATATGTTGCAGACTATTATCGTTATTATGCTGGCTTAGCGGATAAGTTAGAGGGCGCGACATTACCGATTGATAAACCGGATATGCACGTATATACCACCTGTGAACCTATTGGAGTGGTGGCTGCCGTTGTTCCATGGAATGCTCAAATGTTCCTCACTGCGACAAAACTCGCTCCAGCGCTAGCTGCTGGGTGTGCTGTTATTGTTAAAGCTTCTGAAATTGCACCTTGTGCCCTATTGTATTTTGGTGAGTTAATCAAAGAGGCAGGATTCCCAGATGGAGTTGTTTCAATTATCACTGGCGATGCAAAAAATTGCGCTATACCTTTAACCACTCATCCTGATATAGATCGTATTGCGTTTACAGGAGGCCCAGATGTAGCAAAACAAATCGTTATTAATTCTGCTGAAAACTTTGCCGTCACCACACTTGAGCTTGGAGGAAAGTCCCCCATCCTTATTTTTGAAGACGCAGATATTGAGGGCGCTATTAATGGAATTATTGCCGGGAATTATGGTGCTTCTGGACAATCTTGTGTGGCCGGATCAAGAGTTATTGTGCATGAATCATTAAAGGAGTTTTTAATAACTAAATTATCCGAAAGAGTTGATTCGATAATTATCGGCAATCCGACTGATTCGAGCACTCATGTGGGACCTTTGTGCACCGAGAAGCAAATTGAATTGATTGAGGTCACATTGAATAAAGCTTTAGAACAGGGAGCAAAAATACATTTTGGCGGCAAAAGACATACTCGGGAAGGTTATTATTTTGAGCCTACATTAGTAGATTGCCCCAATGAATCTATTATTACTCTTGAAACTGAAATGTTTGGTCCAGTTATGTCGATATTATCTTTCAAAACAGAGGATCAGGCTATTAAATTGGCAAATAACAGTCCGTATGGTCTGGGTTCTGGCATATTCACTAATAATCTTTCCCGCGCACATCGAGTTTCAAAAAAAATCAAAGCCGGCATTTGTTGGGTTAATAGTTATCGCGCCATTTCACCAATTGCTCCATTTGGTGGATATAATCAGTCAGGTTACGCTAGAGAGGCTGGCATGCAGGCAATTAATGATTACATTCGTACTAAAACTACTTGGATTAACATATCCGATGCGCCTATGGCTAATCCATTTGTTATGCGTTAGTTAATATGTATATTTTATACCTTTCCATCATTTAGCAATGTCTTGATCAGTGAAATTGCCATAAGAGCAATGATTACTGAAAATGGCAGAGCCCCTATAATCATAACCGACCGCAATGCATCCATGCCGCCAGCTAACAATAAGACACCAATAAGCACCGAGAACAGTAGACCCCAGATGACTATATGTTTCGACTGTTTTTGTCTTTGATTGCCTCCTGAGGCGAGTGTATTGATAATCAAAATACCAGAATCTGCCGAGGTTACTAAAAAAGTCACCAACAATATTACAATGATTATTGAAAGCATGATGGCTAATTTAGATGAAAGCATTAAATTAATTGTTTCAAATAATTGGGCAGAAATATCTGCATTAACAATAGCGCCCTGAGCAACACCAGACAGCTCAAGATCAACTGCGGTACCACCAACAAAGGCAAACCAAACTAAACCTATTAAGGATGGAACCATAATCGCACCGAGGACATATTCACGAATTGTTCTGCCGCGAGAAACGCGTGCTAGGAATAGCCCAACAAAGGGGGCAAACGCAATCCACCAAGCCCAATAAAAGATTGACCATGCGCTCTGCCACTCTTGTAAGGTTTTAGAAGGTTCAATACCGGTATCTCTCCAGACTGTAGTTGACATAGCTGGTAAGGCGATCAAGTAATCCCATGTGGTATAAAAAAAAGTTTTTAGCGCAAAGGATGTTGCACCAAATAAGACGAAAAAAACGACCAAGAGAGCGGATAAACTCATATTGATATTTGATAACCACTTAATGCCTCGCTTTAAACCTGACGCAGCAGATAAGCAGGAGGCACAAACAATCAACATTAACCCGGTTAACTGAGCAATTAGTGTCGGTTTTCCTCCATCATCAACTAACCAAGCCACACCAGTGATATTGAAAAGACCAGATGCAAATTGCGATATACCATAACCAATAGTCACACTAAGACCAACGATTGTGGCAAGGATAGCGAAGATATCTGCAGCATGACCAGCGCCACCGGTCATGGCACGACCAAAAAGAGGTTGTAGCGCACTCCGAATCGTTAAAGGTAGTTGGTGACTGTATGACAAGTAACCCAATGAAATACCAATTACGCCATAGCAAGCCCATGGCGTAAAACCATAGTGCAACATGGCCCATTTATAAGCATTGCGGACATTATTTTCATTTAGGCCAACGCTCAACCCTTTTATCGTATCTGGGTTGTTGGCGAAGTGGAAAATGGGTTCGGCCGTTGAGTAGGTGAGCATCCCCACACCTATTCCTGCGCTAAACATCATTGATAACCAGGACAATGTGCTGAACTCAGGAGTTTCATCGGCCATGCCTAATTTTATATGAGCAGTGCGTGGCCACAACCCAAGAACTAAACATACACAAGTGTAGAACGCAGTCACAAAGATATACCAACCACCGAAAGTTTCTGTAGACCAATTCTGGGCTTCTAGCAATATTTTTGCTGCATCAGAAGGCGACAATCCCACCCAAATTATTAGTGCTCCAATTAGAAATTTTGGCACTACAGCAACAATACGATTAAAGTCCTCATAGAAACCAGCTTGTTCCGTATTAATTGATTTTGTTAGTTGCTGCCGATCTAGTTGTGATTCATACAAACTTGTTGCTCCTCAGTAATGAGTTTAAGTAACACTATCAATTAGGCTAAAAGTTAAAAAAGAGGCAGTATTCCATTATTTTATAATGGATGCTTTCTTTATTATTCACCCGCACCAAGACGAGATTGTTCGCTTGCTTCGACTAATATCTGATCAGCTATCTGCGATAGTTTTCGATAGTTTTTAGTGTCAATATTTAAGCCATTTATGATTTTATCAGTATAGCTTTCTTTAAAATCATTTGCAGAGATCTTGAGAGTGGTTTTGTGCCTGTTGTTATTTTTATGGATCGTTGTATATGATTCAAGTGAATTAATCTCATTTCTAGAGCATATTAAATTTAAATCAGACTTATCGTTAGGCGATAATTCTTTTATTTTTATTTCTTTATACTCTGGATATTCTTGTTCTGGGCTGATGTTCGCAATTTGTGCTAAACCTCTTTCTGGTTCTGCCCACCAAGCTGATGCATGCCAACCATTTTGACTAAATTTAATGAGGTTAGGCAGGATAGTTACTGGATGCATGAAATCTTTAATGCTGGTGTGACAAAATTGTTCTTGGTGGCATTTTGCTAATGTCATGTCAGTAATAATACTGGCTACATGAAGAATGCTGTGACCATTATTATTGAATTTCAAGCGTTGTTCCTGGTTTTCTGCTAAGTCAGTTGATAGGTCAGATTTTTGTGGAGCAGAATTTATTATTTTAAGGAAATCAGTAACGCCTTCAAGATTATGCAATTCGAGCCAGTGAATTATGTATGCAAGATCTTCATAATCATATTGATGCCCATAATGTGACTCACAAGCACGATTAAGAAGGGCTTTGAGTTCATTGATTGAAATCCTAATGAATTTCATTTTCTTTGCTCAATTTTTCGTTTGGCATAACAGGGAAAAACCAATCATCTGCATATTCTTTGCCAATATCTCTGGTGATAGGCGCTCCTTGGAACATAGTATTTCGGACCCAGAGTCGAGACTTCGGATCAAATTTACCAACACCAAAGAAAGATAATTTGCATCGCAGTAAATGAATTGGCAGCATATTCTTATCAAGTAAGTTAGCTTGGATTTCACCATAAGTTGTTTTTGACATGGTTTGCATTCGGCGGATAATTTGTCGATGTGCCGGGAAAGCAAAAACGAATTCAGCAACGGTATTAATTTTTATTTCTGGTGTTAATGAATTCATTGTTGAATAACATTGTTCAACTGCTCGAGCAATTCCGATTAGTATTTCTTTTTCTTCGCCATTATCAATATTTCTATCGCCCAATCGGGGTTCCATTTTTTCTTCAGATCGATACCAGAAAACCGTATCGGCATCTTTTGATTTAAAATCATAATTTAAAGCCCACTTATACTTACTTTCTATTATGTTTTTGAGGTCTGCTAGACTCATTTCAGGAGTAAGTTCATATTTTTCATCTATAATTTCATTTTCTTCTATTGCCAATGCTTCCTTGGGATAAACTTCAATGAGTATGGTATTAATGATTTCCTGTGTTTCAATACCATAAGTGTTGGTTACATATTTAATGAGTTGACGCCAATCTTTTATTTCTGATCGTTCTTTTGTCAGCCATTGTGCGATTGAAGTGAGATCATTACTGGCATCTTTATTGATTTTTTTCTGTGCATTATTTTCTGTGGATATTTCTTGTAAATGCGTGCTGGCCCGTTTTACCAATAAAGAGAATTCATTCAGTTTTTTGTTATCTGGTTTGGTTGAAGAAATAATGTGCGCCAAAGCAAATTCTCTTTTTTCGATCCAGCTATTTATTAGTAAGGGATGTTTTATTAGAAAAGGAGCCATTCCAAGGCCAGTTGCATTTCCAATGCCAATGTATCGTTTTATGTCATCATTTAGTTTAACTGCAGTTTCTGGTGCACGCATTGAAGCAATATGATCAGTCTGATCTAGACTAAACTGTCTAATTAAGAAACAAGAAAACATTTCAGCTGAAAAAGGTTCAGAAAAGTCATTGTAGTGTAATCTTACTTTTTCCCAATCGGCCATGCCAAATTTACCACTGCCATAAACGGCGGTAGTGCGATACAAATAACCAACTTCATTGATTCTCTTTATAGATGGCTGTTCGCCGGAACTAAGCTGATCAATAACGTATTTAAAATTGCGGCTGCTTTTATTTGCTCTTGATAAGACAATGCAATTTGATGGCATTCTGCCTTGCTCTTGCAATGGAACATTTTGTCTGAGTATTTTTAATTCATTTTGATTAAACGAGCCATGTCTTAATGTTACCGTCATGTCCCATGCTTCAGCGATAACTCTATCTGTTCGAAGGTTGGAATCTAAAAAGTCCGCAAATACAACAAAATGGTAATTATTTTTTGGTGTTTTTATTTCGTAAATGGCTTCTCCAAAACCATCTTTATCAAGATTGAAAACAGAAAGATTGATGGTCCATTTCTCACGCGAAATTTTCCGTATTATTTTCCGCATAAAACTTAATTTATAGGGATAAAAACTGCCCAATCTTTTTAAGTCCATCACTGTCGATGGATCTCTTAGATGTTCTCTTTTTTCCGTAATTTCTTGAGATAGGTTGTGCATGCGCTTTAACTGTTTGAGGCAGTGAAAGACGAGTTAAAGAAATTTAACCAATTTTGACCCATGATTTTTTCAATATCTTGTGACGAAAAACTCGCGGTCTCAAGTCCGTTAATTATATTCTGGAAGCCGAGGTTATTCTTAAACCAATCGGGTTGTTTTGGCCAAGAAGGTTGTTCCGCATTACCTTCCCCGTAGTCAGGGGCTAGCGCCCATCTTCCGCTTCGCATCCACTCAAGCACTGTGTAGTCCCAATTGAGACATAAATCAGAACCAATACCAATACGATCAATACCCATTAATTCCGCTGTATCATAAACCATATTACAAAAATCCTCCAACAGGCAATCTGAGCCATTGGCCAGATGAAAAGGATAAAGACTCACTCCCAACATGCCCTCGGACTGACTGAGGTTTTTTAGGATGTCATTGGATTTATTGCGGAGTGCAGAGTGGAATGTAGTTGGATTTGCATGGGTAATGGCTATCGGTCGGGTGGAGAGCTCTATGGCTTGCAAGGTGGATAATTCAGCGCTGTGTGACATGTCTATGATCATTCCCAGTCGATTCATTTCTTTTATGGCTTCTTTGCCAAATCTCGTGATGCCCGAGTCTCTTTCTTCGTAACAGCCTGTTGCCAAGAGACTTTGATTGTTATAGCTAAGCTGCATGATGCGAACGCCCAGTTTATGCATTGCTTCTATTAAGTGGATGTCATCCTCAATGGGCGAGCAATTTTGGAATCCAAAGATAATGCCAATCTTACCTTCTTCTTGTGCAATCTTAATCTCACTTGCATCGTGAATCGGCATAATAAGATCACTATGCTCTATGAATCGTCTGCCCCATGTATTTATATTTTCAATAACTTCTTTTTTGTTTTCCCAATAAGCAATCGT
>Ga0066850_10001957_pt1 | contig 10537 bp, 6 predicted proteins | sample ETNtaG_4_FD_67282 | JGI IMG/M metagenome (GOLD analysis project Ga0066850, IMG submission 67282) | Marine microbial and viral communities from oxygen minimum zone, Eastern Pacific Ocean - ETNP201406SV67 | ecosystem: Environmental > Aquatic > Marine > Oceanic | place: Pacific Ocean: Eastern... | reverse complement strand
GCGAAGAACCAAGCAATCTCGTTACCGCCTGACCCTGAAGGCAGGAACATCAATGCTCCCATTGTTGCCACCACCATGACGGCGAAGTTCCATAACGTAACCCTGGCCCCGCCAAGGCGATCGGACAGCCACCCCCCGAACGGGTGGGCCAAAGCGCCCAGCAATGGCCCAATAAATGCCCACTGCGCGATCCCCGCTTCTGGAAATAGAGCCGACAGAAGGATCGGGAACACGGCCGCAAACCCGATGAAAGAGCCAAAGGTACCAGTGCAGAGCAATGCCAGCAGCCAGGCATGCTTGCGTCGGAAGATCACGGCCTGCTCGCTAAGGGTCGCGCGGACGCCCCGAATGTTATTCATGCTCAATGCGGCGGCGATAGTCGCGAGGAAGATCAACTGAATTCAGATGTAACCGGCGTTCTGCAACCAGACTTCGCTCGCTACTCCATGATTCATATAGGTCTGGGCTTCGCCACCCTTGAAGGCAAGGGCGCCGCCGAAGATCGCCAAGGGCACTACAGCCTGCACGAGCGCAACCCCGAGCTTGCCGACCCCGGCGTTCCACCCCAGAGCGGTGCCCTGCATCCGCTTGGGGAAGAAGAAACTGATATTGGCCATGCTAGAGGAGAAATTGCCTCCGCCAAGCCCACACAGGAGCGCGATGACAACGAACACGGCGTAGTCGGTACTGGGGTCCTGCACGGCCAATGCCATCCACAGAGTGGGAACCACCAGGGACACGGTACTGAAGACCGTCCAGTTCCTTCCCCCAAATACCGGCACCACGAAAGAGTAAAGAAGCAGCAGCACAGCACCCGAAATGCCCGGGGCGCCGGCCAGCCAAAACAGCTCGCCGGTAGTGAATTGGAAGCCGATCCGGGGAAGTTCGACAACCACTACGCTCCACGCCATCCACACGGTGAAGGACAACAGCAACGGCGGCATGGAAAGGATCAGATTGCGCATAGCGATCGCACGACCGGTCGAACGCCAGAAGGCATCGTCATCTGGACGCCAGCCCCGCAACCAGCGGCGGCCGACCGACACCACCTCCAGGAACTTGCCCTTGATCATCTGATCGCGAAGGACCGGATCCTGTTCGAGGATGGCCTCGCGCTCGCCCCTGGCAGCCGTCCAGGTCCAGATCATCACGCCGGTGAGCACAGCATACATCACCATGAAGGTGCTGCTGTGTACGTTGGTTGCATCGGCGGCAACACCGAACATTATGGGAAGAGTGAAACCGCCGAGCCCGCCAATGACCCCGACCAGGCCGCCGACACTGCCCATATTGTCCGGATAGTGGTCGGCCAAACTCCGGTAGACACTGGCCTTGCCGATCCCTTGGGCAATGCCGACGACGAAGACCAGAAACGTGAACAGCACCATACCGATGCGAACATCGAAGGAGACATCCCCCCTGATTCCGTGCACGGTAAATGTCATCGGTGGGTAGGACAGGAAGAACAGACAAATGATCGAAGCCCAAAACACCCACCAGGTCACCGCGTCGCCACCCCATTTATCGGAGAACCAGCCGCCCAGGGCGCGGATGACGCCGGAAGGGATGACAAAGAACAGAGAGATGAACGCCGCCATCGTTAGATCGAGGCCGTATGCCATCATGTAGTATTTGGGCAGCCACAGGGACAGTGCCACGAACCCGCCGAAAACAAAGTAATAGGCGAGACCGTACCGCCACACCCGGGGCTCCAGGAGCGGCAGGAGCATGTCGCCAAGTGACGGAAAGTTCCCATTCTTCCTGCGCTCCTCGAGTCGGGGATCGGGATAGGTACAAAACCAAAAGATGACGGCCATCACCAGCATGGCTACGGAGTAGATTTCTGGTACCGCGCGCCAGCCCATGGCCACGATGATCAGCGGCGCAGCAAAGATATTCAATGCCGCGCCGGTGTTGCCGGCTCCGAAAATACCCAACACCGTGCCTTGCCTTTCTTTCTGGAACCAGGCCGAGGTGTAGGCGATGCCGATGGCAAACGAGCCCCCGGCCAGGCCTATGCAGAGGCCAATGGCGAGGTACTGCCAATATTGATAGGCAAAGGCCATCCCATAGGTGGCGATGGCGACTAAAATCATCTGAATGAAATAAACGACGCGCCCGCCAAACCGGTCGGTAAGCAGGCCAAGGGGCAATCGCACCAAAGAACCGGTGAGGATCGGCGTAGCCACCAGCAGGCCAAATTCGGTTTCGTTAAGACCGAGCTCGGCCTTGATCTTGATCCCGATGACGGAAAACATAGTCCACACCGCGAAGTTGACGGTGAAGGCCAAGGTGTTCATGGCAAGGACGGTATATTGTTTCCTTGGTTCGAATTCGGTAACCGCGCCCATTTTTTTCCTCTAGTCCCTGAACGGCTGTCGTTTGCGGCGCAGTCCTGGAATGGTCGAACTCCAGGCGAAGAATGGAGCAGTGGCGTTTGATGCCATCGATCGAAACTTTGGCGGTTTCGACAAAGCGTAAAAATGATCTATTCGGTCGTGTTCGGTGGGGAAGATGGTGTGCCCGACTTGCATTTCTCTCATGCGTCCACCACCTTGATCGGCACGCCGACAACCCTCCGGGTGACTGCTTCCCGGAACCCGGGAGCGATCTAATTCTGTCCAACCACCGCGAAGTCGAGAAAATGTCTCAAGGTTTTCTCGAAACTCCTTATTTTTTCAATGCCACGTACCTTCTCATGGAAATAAAAGGCCTGGTAATGTATTTAAAGGGATAGCTAAAAACATGTACCAGTTTGGTAAAGGGCAAGTAAGCAAAGAAGATAAGTGCAAAGATGATGTGCAGTTTATTGACAAACGGAGCACCTGCAATCATCGAAGCATCCGGCTGTAATTTGAAAATGCCGGCAATCCAAGGTCCGGCCGAATAAGATATTCCAAAGACCTGTTCTACGGCGGATTGATAAAGCCCGAGACCACCGATAATAATCAGGAGCAGAAGGACGATATAATCATCCGGCGTACTCATTGCCTTGACTTGCGGGATGGTGATCCTCCGCACAAAGGCCCATGCCAACCCATACAAAAGAAGAATTCCGCCGCCGAGCCCCGCCCATCTGAAAAAATCAACCCAAGAGGCGAGGCTGTATGCGCCTCCTATAAGTCCTGTAAGGTGTGCTAAAAACAGGATGAGGATGCCCCAGTGCAGGCACAGGGACGCAGGGCCCATGGAGGCGCGGCCAAAGAATCCGGTGGAGCGGGTTGTCCACAGATAATCCCCACGGGCGCTCCAGTCCCACTTGCCTCTGTAACTACTCACAATTCCGCTAAAGCTACGGTATGTTATGCCACCGAAAAGCAGCATGATGGTGATGTAAGGCAATCCGATAAAAAAGAAGTTATCCCACATGGCTCTGCACCATTTGTTCTCGTTGTTTTGACAAAGGCTGTGTTTTTAGTTCGATGTTTATGACTTTCTCCAATGCCTCAAGAAGGTAGAGATATGGTGTTTTTAACTCTTCCAACTTGGACCGCATCGGAGTCAGGAACGGCAAAAAATATTCCTTAATGAATTTATCTCTTATGGGGTCGTCTCTTGATTCAGTCGTCATTGAAAGAAAATCCACCATTAACGGCAGGTAATCCGGCAGCTCTTTTTCACTCGGCTTCTGCCCGAAATGGTTGTAAATGCCAACCAGCTCTATCATGTATCCGTTTCTGTCGGAAACGGCGGCATTGGCGCACGTCTTGGGTTCGTCATAGGTATGACTTCCAAGGTACAGGGGGCATTTAGGGGCCAATTCAAACAGATCAATATAATCTTCTTCAGAAATAGTGTTTTCGCTTATGAACCTGGAAAGCAATCCCGCACTCTCTTTATCAATGCTTTCCAGCCTTTTAACTATTTCCTCGGCATCTTTCTTAAGATCCTCCTTATCCACGTCTTCCTCGGGCGGGCTGCACCACAATTCCGCGATGAGCCCATAAACGTCTTTCAATGTTTGCTTTCCGTCCATGCTACTCATGAGTTTTTGAACCTGTGTGATATGACTTGAAATAACTCTTTCTTCTCTTCATGGGCGACCAGGGATTCATCTGGTCAAAGCCAGCAAGGCCACGCTCGGTATATGGGCTGATGTCTGTTTCTTCGCGTTTTGCATTGGGAACCACAAAGCGTTCGTTGTAAAAAGCAAGGGACAATGCCCGTACGATTTCTTTTGCGTCCTCTTCGCTCAATCCCACTCTGTCGAGCACTTCCACATTGGGTTTGTTATCCACCCTGATGCTTCTTTGGTAGTGCCTCACCGCAAGCTGACGCAGAAGCGCCTTCTTCACGACCTCTTCATTCCCGGCTCCAAACATGCCGGCAAGATATTTGAAAGGCACACGGAACTTGTCCAATTCGTCGAGACTAAGAAGCGGGCCTTCTGACGGTTTTTCCATATCAAAGACATCCGTGCCCGAAGGAGAATTCTTTCCCGCACTGGTCACGATGGGAGCTAAAGGCGGAATATAAAACAAGCTCGGCAACGTTCTGAATTCGGGATGAAGCGGAAGCGCCAGCTCCCATTTCTTAACTATTTTGTAAATAGGAGAACGTTGTGCCGCGTCAATCCAATCGTCATTGATGCCGTTTTTCTTAGCCGCTTCTATTACTTCCGGATCAAAGGGGTCCAGAATGATGTCTCTTTGTGCCTCGACTAGGTCTTTATCTTCCGCCAGGGCGGCTTCCTCTACCCGGTCCATGTCATAGAAAATAACTCCAAAGGAGCGGATTTTTCCTACGCAAGAATGGAAACAAACAGGAGGCAAACCCGATTCAATTCTCGGATAACAGAGAATACATTTCTCCATCTTTCCGCTGGCCCAGTTGTAATAGGGCTTTTTATACGGGCAGGAAGAGATGCAATAGCGCCAATTGCGGCATCTGTTTTGATCGATGAGAACAACACCGTCCTCCTCCCTTTTATAGGCGGCTCCGGAAGGGCAAGCACCTACGCAACCGGGGTTGATGCAGTGATTACATATGCGGGGAAGATAGAAGTAGAAGCAGTCTTTGAACTTGAGCGTCGCTTCTCTTTCCTCGTCGCTCATGTCCTGAAAATTTATATCGTAATTCCCGGTAATGTGGGCACCACCGGCGTTATCTTCCCAGTTCACACCCCAGTTGATGGGAACGTCTTCATTTTCCGTGACCATGGATTTGGGTCTTCCGACCGGTTGCTGTTTAGATTGCTCGGAAGAATGCAGGTCATCGTAGGTGAAGGTATATACATCACCATCTCCGTAGTAATCCGCCATTTCAGGCACATGGGGATTGAAAAAGAGATTGGAGAGCATGTAGGACTTGCTGCCGTAGCGAAGTTTCAGCTTATCGCCATCCTTCACCCATCCTCCTTTCCACAAATCCTGGTTTTCCCATTGCTTCGGATAGCCGATGCCTGGCTTGGTTTCCACATTGTTCCACCACATGTATTCGGCGCCTTCCCGGTTCGTCCATACATTCTTGCAGGCAACCGTACAGGTATTGCAGCCAATACACTTCTCCAGGTTGAAGGACATGCTTAATTGAGCTTTTACTTCCATGGTTTTTTACTCTATTCGGTTGGTACTTTATCGAGTTCGCTTTCCTGATAAATCGGCCTATTCTCACTGCCCAAAGGCATCTTACGGATGATGACCCCGTGGTCGCGCTCAGACGGACTCGTTCCCCAATAGTTGACGTAATATGAAAATTGGGCGTAGCCACCAATCATCGTGTGTGGATTCATCAGGATTCTCGTGGTGGCGTTGTTGTTCCCGCCCCGCAGGTCAGAGCAATCGTTTCTCTTGGCGAGAGGCGAAAAGGGAACGTTTATATTCCGTTCCACCTGATGGTAGGTGATTGCCATGTTACGCGGCACCTGATGGCTTACCACCGCTCTGACAACTTCAATCCCGTTTTCGCAATACATTTCCACCCAGTCGTTGTCTATAACCTCAATCTCTGTCGCATCATCGGGATTGAGCCATACCGTGGGGCCTCCACGCGACATGTGCATCATCGGCCAATGATCTCTGAAAGAGCTGTGTATCTGCCATTTTCCATGAGGCGTGATGAAACGGAACACCTTTGACTTGGGACCGTCTTTATCCGGTTTGATGTCGCCAATCGCCACCATATCCAACGGCGGTTTGTTGGTTGGAAGTCCCTCTCCCAGTTCCCTGATGCCCTGGTGGTCGTAATAAACTTCCTGCCTTCCAGAAAGAGTGTGCCAGGGCTTCAGCCGCTCCACATTCATTGTCCACGGGGCGAAGGTTCTCTGTTTTCCGTCTTTATCGTGCAACACAGAACTCCACTGTGGCGTGGTATGAATTCTTCTCGGCTGTGAAATGATATCCTTGTAATGAACCTTCCTGTTTTTGACTGCGTCAACCATGTCGGTGAGAGGTAGCCCCACCTTCTTTTCCATTTCCTCGAAAAAGAGCCACGACAGCCGCCCATTGAGTTCGGGAGAAATCTGGAGAATGAGCTCACAGGCTTGCTCCGGTTTTTCGAAATACACGCGGTCGTTTTTTACATCTAAAGCTTCGTTGTGTTTGAGATCGTCCTCGACGATCGGCGTCAGGTCCGTGTACTGACCTTTGGAGCCATAGCCCTTGGGCTTGCTGACGAGCGGACCCAGGGAAACCAGTTTGTCGTAAACCTGGGTGTAATCCCTTTCAACAATGGCGATATTGGGAAATGTTTTGCCCGGAACGAGTTCCGTATCTCCATTTCGCCAGTCCTTAATCTCTCCCATGGACTGGGCGAGTTGGTCGGGGCTATCCATCCACAAAGCGTTGAACACAACGTCTTTTACGGGTTCAGGGAAATGTTTCTCCGCCATTTCCGAAAACTTCTTGGCCATGAGTTTGAATGCTTCCCAGTCGTGCTTAGCTTCCCATGGAGGCTGCGTTGCAGGCGTCAAGGGATGAACGAATGTGTGCATATCGCCAAAGGTGACGTCGTATTTTTCGTACCAAAAGGCGGCCGGCAGAACCACATCGGAATAATTGGCGGTAGAATCCATTCGTATGTTGAGATTCACCAGGAAGTCCAGTTTGCCGATGGCTGCTTCATCATGCCATTCTATTTCATTCACCATGCCTTCCGCTGGCTCTTCATCCCACAAAACATTGTTGTGTGTTCCGAGGAAATGCTTGAGCGCCAGTTCATGCCCCCGCATGCTGGTTCCTATGAGGTTTCCGCGATACACGGTAAGCATTTTCAGTTGGTTTTCAGGGGCATCCACATCATGAATGGCAAAATTCAACTTGCCATCCCTGAACTTCTGGGCAACCCAATCTTTCACCTCATCATCGGTCTTGCACCCTGCTTCGATGGCTTCCTTGTAAAGCTTCATCGGGTTCTTTTTGTCGACTTGAGGGAAGAAAGGCAGCCATCCCAACCTGACGGCAAGGGCGTTCATGTCGGCCGCGTGGTTGAAAGCAGGAAGCTTCTTGGCCCCCGTGGCCCACTGGGTGTCAAGGGGCATACTGTCGTATCTCCACTGGCCGGTGTGGAAATACCACAAAGAGGTGCTGTTCATTAGCCGCGGCGGCCTCGTCCAATCGAGGCAGCCACTGAGATTGACAAATGCCGCGTTTAAACGGGTGTGCTGGGTGCCGACATAGTGGTTGAAATTACCTCCGTTCACCCCGTTACAGCCGCAAAGGGCAAGCATCACCGCCTGGTTACGGTAATATATGGAAGCGCCATGGTAAAAGTGCTGGATTCCAGGGCCTGTTATGAACAGTGACTTCCCTTTTGTCTTTTCAGCATTATCGGCGAATTCCCTTCCCACCTGTATGGCAAGGTCTCTGCTCACACCCGTTTGCGATTCCTGCCAGGCCGGGGTGTATGGCCTCGGGTCGTCGTAGTCCTTTGGATAATCGCCACCTAGCCCTCTTGATACACCGGCCTGCGCCATCAAAAGATCGAAGGCGGTGGTTACGAGCAGTTCCTTGCCATCACTCGTTTTTATCTTTCTGGCGGGAACTTCACGCAAAAATTCTATTGCCTTCTGGCTCTCCCCTTTTGTCTTACCCATATCTATATTGAAGGTATCGGTAAAGTCGCTGAATGAGACCATTGCCTTTTGGTCATCATTTCCGAGAAGGGTGAGGAGTGGGTCAAACTCTTCTTGGGTAACAGCGTTTTTAAGTTGAAGGTTCCAGTTTCCTGTTGGTTCCTTCTCCCACCTGAAACCGATGGACCCGGTGGGAAGGTGCAGGTTCCCTGCACCATCGGTCATGATAAGTTTCCAGTCGGCATTCTCTTCCTCGGCGTATTCTTTAACGTCAGACGCCCGCAGAAACCGTCCCATTTGATACTTATCGCCATCTTCCTCCAGCACAACGAGGAAGGGCTGGTTGGTATATTGTTTTGCATACTCGGTGAAGTATGGCGTTTCCTTATCGACATAGAACTCTTTCAGGATCACGTGGATACAGCCCATAAGGAAGGCGCCATCGCTTCCGGGTACAACCGGAACCCATGTATCGGCATATTTCGTGACATCCGAATAGTTGGGAGAAATCACAACTACTTTCGAGCCCCGGTATTTCGCTTCGGAAAGAAAATGGCAGTCAGCGGTACGGGTCATGTTTATGTTTGAGCCGGCGACAACCCAGTACGTGCTGAGATACCAGTCGGAGCTTTCGCAGTTTTCCGTTTGGTCCGCAAACATGGTGGACGAAACATGCGGAAGGTCGTGATACCACTCGTAATAACTGCAATATATGCCGCCCAGTAAATTGTTATATCTGTGCCCTGAAATGAAGCTGAGCAGGCTCATTGCGGGGATAGGCGAGAAGTTGGCCATGTGGTCGGGGCCATGCTCTTTGATGGTGTGAATCTGGCCCGCCACGACCAGCTCAACTGCTTTGTCCCAACTCACTCTTTTCCAACCAGCCTTGCCTCTGGCGGATTTATATATTTTTGATTTTTCCTCGTCTTCAACAACGCTTGCATAGGCCTCGACAGGATCTTTGCCGCTTTTGAGTTCTTCGGTATAAAAATCCCACAGTACTTTGCGTACGTACGGAAACTTCGGCCTCAAGGGGCTGTAAGGATACCAGGAAGCGGTAACGCCTCTCTGGCAACCCCTGGGTTCAACATTCGGGATATCGGGATCAATCTGCGGATAATCTGTTTTTTGAAGTTCCCAGCATATAAGCCCGTCTTTTACGAAGACCTCCCAACTGCAAGCCATGGAACAGTTCACGCCGTGACCCGACCTTACGCTGTAGTCGTAGCTCCACCTTTTTCTGTAAAACTCCTCCCACGAACGAGAGTCCTCGCTTACGTTGAACCAGTTGCTGTTATTTTTCATGACATACCTTTTGATTTCTTTTTGATTTCCATGGTTTTTGAAATCATCTCACGTCCACTTTCTTCTTTCCCACTCGGAGTCCCACCAGGGTGAGGATAATCAACACCACTATGCCTATGAGCACAGTAAGCCAAAATTGAGGAGAACGACCGACGGCCACATCCGTTTGTTGCTCGGTGCTCTTCAAATATGCAATTACCGCTGCTACGTCTTCATCGCCTAATCCTAGCGACGGCATAGGCATATTGTCGGATTCCTGCAAAAGTTGCATTGCAATCGGGTCGTTTTCTTCAATCAGCCCCTCGGGATCTTGGATTTGCCGTTTGAGCCAATCTTCTTCCCTGCGCGTGGTTACGCCCGCCAAATCAGGCCCCACCAATTTCCCCTTACCGATGGTGTGGCAAGCCGTACAAAGACTTTGGAAAATTTCTTGGCCGGTCTCCGCGGCCTTACTATGGTTGGTCGGCCCCAACCAAATGGCGATCATAAGAACCCCTAATGCAGGAACCCGCCATTTTTTTGAAAACCCGGTAATCATATTTGCCAACCTTTCAAGTTTGAGACCCCGATCCGGGCGACAAACGAATCCAGCGCCAGATCAACCGCACGGACCATGTTTGGTCCTCACCAAGTTGGTTGCTAACTAATTTCACTACGTCACACCTATCTCAATGGCGTCAAGAGATTGACTCGTGCTTAACGGAAAAGCATGCCCGGATCGCAATCGACTCACATCCTCCTCACCGACGATCACAATATGAAAAGAAGCCGTAGCAAAAAATGTAGCGATAATTAATCGCATAGCAAAACCAACGGAATTTGCCCCTTAGAACAATATGATGCGCCTCAAGGAAAGACCGCAAATCTCTGAAAATCTTCGTGGGGAAAACCGAAAAAACAGTGCCGCAGGAACGATGAAGCTGTACGCATCCGGGCATTTTGATGCGACAATTAGCCGCGCTGCCAAGGTGGTGTAGGGGGGTGTTATCGCCGGGATCTGTGCCGTGTAAATGCGATCGAAGCCACATAAAGTGTCTACCATATGTCTACTATTCCCCAGAACGACCAATGGCCCAGAAGCGATTAAGCCTCTAAGCCATTGATTCCCTTGGGGGGCGCACAGGGAGCACGGGGTAGGGTGCATTTACCCTACGAATCTCAACGTAACTCCACGGTTCCAGCCGATTTTTTTAATCAACAGACGTCCGGGTCAAGGCCGCG
>Ga0066850_10001948_pt1 | contig 10581 bp, 10 predicted proteins | sample ETNtaG_4_FD_67282 | JGI IMG/M metagenome (GOLD analysis project Ga0066850, IMG submission 67282) | Marine microbial and viral communities from oxygen minimum zone, Eastern Pacific Ocean - ETNP201406SV67 | ecosystem: Environmental > Aquatic > Marine > Oceanic | place: Pacific Ocean: Eastern... | reverse complement strand
CTTCCCAAGGCATAGATATGGATGAGAATATTTCTTGAACATTTGCTACCATATCTTTAAAAAATTGAACTATTTTGTCGGGTATAGTTTTAAATAAATCTACAATCTTATCACCTAATCCAACTTTTTCTCCATCTTTACCTTCAAATGAAAATAAGCCATTTAACCATGTCCTTATTTTACTGAGTACTCCATCTGGTTCTCCATATATAAATTTACTTAATGACCATCCACCTTCTTCTGTTTCTCCTGCTTTTTTACCCCATGTAAACAAGCCAGAAATATACCCTCGTATTTTCTCAATTATTCCTTCTTTCCCAAATATAAATGTATTTAATGACCATCCACCTTCTTCTGTTTCTCCTGCTTTTTTACCCCACGAAAATAAACCCGTAAACCATGTTTTTACCTTTTCCCATATATCACTTACATAATTTGATAAAGTTGTCCACCCGGCCGCTATTCCTCCCGAAGCCCAAGCTAACTTTTCTGAAAACCATGTTTTAACTTGTGTCCATTTTTCCGATATGTACCCAGAAAGATTTGTCCATCCGGCCGCTATTCCTCCCGAAGCCCATTCCCATTTTTCTTCAAACCATTTCTTAACTTGTGTCCATTTTTCTGATATGAATCCTGTTAAACTTGTCCACGTTGTATCAACACCTAAAAACGTAAATACACTTTTAAACCAACCTACTATATCATCCCAGACTTCTCCTACATAAGTAGAAAGATTTGTCCATCCTTTAGAAATTGCGGCACCATAATCGAATGACCATAATTCTTTAAACCAAGTTACTACTTTGTCCCATGTTTCCGACATGAAGTTCGTAATACCTTGCCATGCCTTTTTGAACCATGTACCAATTTTATCAAAAGCTTTTGCTACTTTCTTTGCCCCAATAAGACCAAGTATTCCTCCGATAGCGGCGCCAACTAATCCTCCAACAAGTGTTCCGATTACAGGAACAACACTTCCAATTCCTGCTCCTATCATTGCCCATTTTCCAGCATTTTTAAACATATTCATAATACTACCATCTGCGTCTCCGGCGAAAAATCCTCCAAGAAAACCAGAAATCTTACTCACACCCCAATCCATAGCATTCATAGCACCATCGAAACCACTCTTGAGTGCCATTACCAATCCTGCAACTATTGCAGCCGGCCCCATAAATTTCATTAAGGTGGGCCCCAATAATGCTGTAAACTTCATTCCGATTCCTGCAAATGCTGTTTTAACTCCTGCAAATATAGTTGTGCCTAATGTGGCCAACATTTTCATTATTCCACCTTTTGCAAATAGACCACCTAATGATAATCCTTTTAATCCTTTAAATGCAAGTCTTTGGCTAAAGAAATCCATGAGACCACTCATGAATCCGCCACTTTCTTCATTTTTTTGTTCATCTTGCCAATTTGTAACTAAAACATCTTGTACAACAGCCTTTTCTTTTCCAGCTCTTGCTTCCTCTTTTCTTGCTTCCAGTTCAGCTTTGGCTACCGTCTCTTGTGATTGTAATGATGACCTACTTTGATTAACTAATGTATTAGTCAAAACAGCAATATTACTCAAATAACTGTTCGTATTTAGACCAGTAGAATGAGATGTTTCACCTATCTGGTCTGTGGTAATATTCAACTTAGTCAGATTATTAGTAATATCATCAAGCTTGCGGTTTTCCGCCTTTTTAGAATCTTCTGATTCGGCCATTTATCTTCCTTGTTTAGCTTTTTGGTTTTGTCTTTCTATTCTTTCGTTTTCTTCTTTTAACCATTGTTGTAATAATAATACATATACTTGTCTTTCAAACGGAACCATATTTTCAATATCAGAAAGACTCCACTTATGATGCTGAATCATGGCGAAGTTTGTTTGAAAATGATTCGCCAGGGAGTCATGACTCAGCGCTATCCGAAAAAAGCGTCAAGCCCCTGTAACATTACTGGTGCCGTTTTTTCACATTTAGGACATATCCATGTAATTTCTTTATTTAATTTGGGCATATCTTCAAAGAAATTTCTAACCTTAATAAATTGTTCAGAATTAAGTGATTCAATAAAATCATTTAATTCTTTTTTGGTAGCATCTCTTGTTTTAAATATTTCTTCACCTTCCCAAATATACTCAATAGATTCCGTAATTAATTTAAATACTTCATCAGCTGTTGGTTCACCCCCAGTAATATATTTCTGCATTGAATCAAGATCAGGATATTTTAATTTAATCCCAATATCTTCTGTAATATTTATTTTACCATCATTTACAGTAGAAGTATCAACTGTTATTTCACTAACATCAAGATTTACTTCACAAAGTTGTCCGCAGTTTTTTTCTTCACAGTCTATTGATTCTGGTTTTTTTAACTTAATTTGTATTTTATCTCCAACAGATTTTCCTCTAAGCTGAAGGAAAAAATATTCAATATCAAATGGAGCTAAGCTATTGATATCTATTTTACTTTGTGAACATGCTATTAAAACATCTTTTATTGCTTTAGTTACATTTGAGTTTTCACCTTCTAAAGCCATCATTAACATCTTTTCTTCTTTTACAAGAAAAGGTCTGTACTTAATTTTTTTCCCTGTAGAAGGGATTGTCAATTCATAAGTAGGCGTTGCTACTTTTGGTAATGCCATAATAATCTCCTATAATGCATTATAATTAAAAACCTCTATTAGTGGTTCCATCTTTTTGAAAATCTGCTATTCTATTACTTGTATAATTATCAGCTGACCGTTGTCCGGCAGTATCGGCTACCGCACTGCTTATCCAATCTTTATATTGTATTTGAACTTGAAATTCATAAAGTTCATCATTTTCCCAATTAATTTCTGTTTCTTGTAAGGATAGCGGCCAAGCTTCATTTAATCCACAGAAATAATTCTCTTTTCCCACAACAGCAGATTCTGCAGTTTCATTATAATGATATAATCGTATCTCACCCACCATTTTATCATAATATCGCATATTACGCGTGCCTTGAGGTTGTATATAATCTAACCAAATTTCCCAGAATTTCTTCACGGCAAAATCGTTTGTATTATAAAAAGTTAGTGTTATTGGTTCATATACGGCTGCGTATGGTTTCAAAACTTCTATACCATATATTCTGTCTTCTACCGTACTCCACCCCTTTCCGGGAAATTCAGCTGCCTTACATAGAAAAGAAATTACATCTGCTCCAGCAGCATGTAGTGCTGTTGGAGGAGTTATTTGAACCGAGAATTTATTTACTCTAGCTAATCCTCCTTTATTATCTACTTTTTGTAAAAAATCTATAGGATTTAATGACATAGTTTCCTTACGCGTGGATGTTTCTAAATGCGGCAGCACTTTCTGCCCAAACCATTGTTTTATTCATTTTTTTAAATCTTTCTACAGGCAAAAATATAGCAGTTCCCCAATCACTAGGATTAATAGTAACCATTTGTGATTTAATAAACATATTAAGATATCTTTTAATACATGGTTTAGCTCTTTTAAGTTTCGTAAAATTTCCCAAACTAGTATATGTTAAATGTAATCTTGTTGTTTCGTCTAATTCTTTATTATTTGCAAATGCTTGTAATTGATCTAATAATATAGCACGGTCTTTAGGATATAGATAATGAAAATTGATACCTAAAAAACCATCACTATATTTTTCAATTGGTAGAACCAAAGGAAATGTATCATAATAAGGAAGTGTTAATTTATGTTTTGGATTATATACAAAAAAATATAAAGATCCTCGCCTCCAAAATGTAGTTTTTTCTGATTCACTTAAAATTTGTCCGGGTTTTCTTATCCCTCTTAATGAACTTCTTACTACTTGTTGTTTAACTAATTTTCTAAACCACCCACCGGCCGCCTTTGTCCTTACTATTTCAAGACCCGCACGAATAACATTTGTAAACAAGGTTAGTAAAGGAAGGGCCATATTTTTTATCTTTCGTTATTGTTTTTTATACTAAAACTATTTAGTTAAACTGAGAGTATCTTCTGTTATTATACGCCATTCCCATCCTTTAGCTTCACAGAACGATTCGGCCGCCTTAAATTTGGCATTATTGATACCCCAAGTTTTAACTTCTTTAAGATATCGTCTCCTATGCTTTGGGTTTTCTTTTGGTGGCCGGGTCTGTTTTTTTGGTTTGATTTCTACTAAAGATTCACCCTTGAGTGTTTTGACCCAAAAATCAGGATAATATTTATGATATTTGTTGTCAATGGGGGATTTATACGGAATAATAACCTCTTCACTTGACCAAGATAACACTTCAGGTTGCCGATCCAGATAGTTCATAAATTTTAATTCCCAACCGGAACGATAAATAATTTTAGTATGATCCCCTTTGTATTTTTTGTAATTTTGGGGCCGAAATTTTCCTTTGTATGCCATATAAATATATAGATATTAATAATTAAAGTAAGGTAAAAAATTATGTCAACTCCACAACCATTAAATTGGCCCCCCGAACTAGGTACATCTGGAGGTTCTATCATGCATTGGGTTCATTTTCAAGCTCATGCTTTTAAAGGAGATGCTCTTACCACAGATATAGCACTATTTATTCCTCCTGATGCAATGTCCACGGGATATAAATCAGACTATAAAAATTTAGAAATGGGTAGTGGTGGTGCCACGGCATTGCAAGCTGCTCAAGCCGGAAAAGGCACGGCTGGGTTTTCCGAGCTTTGGGACACAGCTGCTGCTTATGCGACAGGTACTTATGGATCAGGGCTTGCCGAAATGGGCGAAAAATTTATACAAAATGCACTGCCAGAACAACTTGCCGCCATGGCATCACGGTCATCGGGTAAAATAGTAAATCCTAATATAGTTTCAGATTATCAAGGTCCCACTTCACAAAGGGAACACAAATTTACTTTTAAAATGATGCCAAAAAGCGAAACAGAATCTAAAACTGTAAGAAACATTGTACGGGGCTTTAAAGTGGCTATGTTACCTTCGGGAGGAGATGCAAACTCACCAACCGCCCCAATTGGTATGTTTGGATATCCAGATCAATGGCAAATAAAATTTACTATAAATGGTAGAGAAGAGGGCGAAGGCGAAGACTCTTCTATATTTAAAATAGGTAAATCAGTATTAACAGATATTGGTTTAGATTATTCTACACAAGATACTGTTGCATTTTATGAGGGCACATCAAATCCCGTAACAACTGAAATGGTATTAACATTTCAAGAAACTGGAATGATGCATCGCACACTTGCTGAAATGGGATTTTAAATAAGGAAACATAAACATGTCAGAATTTTTTTCACATTATCCAAAAATCGCTTATAATATTACAGGTGAAAAAGAACCCTCACGATTAAAGGCCGTTATTGATATTATGAATCGAGCAAAAATTAAAAATGTTCTTCTTAATGATATAGTTCAATTTGAGCCATATTCTGTACCTGAAAATGAAAGACCGGATGTGACTGCACATAAATTTTATGGAGATGTGAAATATACTTGGTTACTTTTTGCTGTAAATGAAATGCATGACCCAATTTGGGATTGGCCATTAGGTACAAGAGAATTTGTTTCTTTTGTAGAAAGAAAATATGGTACTCTTTCAGCTGCTCAACAAGGAATACATCATTATGAACGCGTTCTTAGACAGAGAGTTGAGCAAAAAGGTGAAAAGGATGCTATTCCCGCATATAAAATAAAATGTGATTTTACTACCTATAAAGATTTACCAAACAATGAAAGAGATATTATATATTATTATGAATATGAGGTAGCGTTAAATGAGTCTAAACGAGATATTAACATTTTGAAATCAGAATATGCCGCTATGATATTAGCTGAACATACAACTAAACTTTTATAGAGGATTATTATGTCTGAAGCAGATGATTTTGGTTATTCACAATTTTTCCGCCGAAAATCTAAAACAAGTATTACTATACCTGATGATGGTTCTGCAGCAAAAAGTAAAGATTTATTAGCTCCTAAAGAGGGAGGTGTTGGCCAAACTAATATACCTTGGTTTCCCGGAGATTATGAGATTAAAGCTTGTCAATTATATTCTGCACATAAAACAGGTGGTGGGTTTATAGATTTGAGAAGTACTTTTTCAGCTTTAAATATTTATGAAGATATGTTTTCTTCCGCTTTACAAATGGATATTACAATTGTAGATGGTATGGGTTTTGAGGAATGGTTACCGATTATAGGTGAAGAATCTATTTATTTAGAAATTAAAACAGCAAATTTAGAAGACATGAGTAAATCTGCAGACAAGATTTTATCTGCAGAAGAGGGTCCAGAAGCCAGTTCAGGTGAAAAGCCTCCGGGACCCTTTGTTAATTCTTCTAATGATGGGTTACTCAAATTAAATTTTTCTATATATAAAATATCCGATAAAAAAGAATTAGATTTCCAACAAGGAATGGTAGCTTATACACTGCATGGTGTTTCAAAGGAATATATTGATAATTGTAAACAGAAAGTACAAAGATCCGCTATTAATCCACTCACAAAAGAACCACGAAAAATATCTAATTTTGTACGATCTTTATATAAAGATTTCTTTAAGTGGTCTCCTAAAAAAATATTTATTGAACCTACAAAAAATTTAACTAATTTAATTACACCCAATTTGACACCATTTAAAACTTTTGAATTTTTAGCTTCTAGATCGGTGTCTGCGGGTCAACATGCAGTTGGTTCTAGTTTTGTATTTTTTGAAACTGTTACCGGTTATCATTTTGTTTCTATAGAAACATTGTTCGCGGGAGGTGGAATGGGGTATACTGAACCCGCAGATGATCCTCCGGGGGATAGTCCAAATGAAGGACTATACACTTTTCAAGAAAGTAGAAGTAAAGAATCTTATACATGGTGGCCGAAAAACATGCAAAACCCAGAAACAGACCCTTCTGGCATACAACAAAGAGCCTTGGAAACAATTGCGATAGATCATTATGAATTCACTTCTAATTTTGATGTGTTGGAAAATTTAACAAAAGGAATGTATGCAAATAAATTATTAACACATGATATAGTTAGAATGAAAACAGACTATGTAGATTTTAATTATATTGGAAAATCTGATCAAGGTTCTACTCAAAGTTTTGCAGAAACAAAAGATGGGCCAGCAGGAATGGTTAGTGTTTCTCCAGTCGCTAAAGACAAGAAGAGTTTTGATGATGGGTTTGCCCATTTAGATAAAGGAGATTTGTGTACATGGCAGCAACACGCATTAGGAGCACCTGAAGCACATATAAATTTTTATCCTACAAATTTAGGTCACGATTCAATACCACATTTTAAGAATGGTATTGGCACAAAGCAAGTAAAACATGGTGGAAAGATGGGGCCATTAAATATTGTACCTAATAGAGTTGAACAATGGATGCAACAACGAACTGCTCAACAACAACAACTTAATAATATAAAAGTACTTATTAGGGCACCTGGTCGATCATGTAGAATGGTGGGTGATGTAATAGATATAAAACTACCAACATATGATAAATCCAATAGAGGATCCGACAAGAAATATACAGCGTCAAAAGAACACAAATACTTAAGTGGAAAATATTTAATTACTAAATTACGACACAATTTTACTAGAGATAAGTATACGGTAGAATTTGAGGCAATAAAAGATTCCTTTAAAGAACCATTAAAAGGAACTGTGGCCGGATCATCTGCTATAATGGATGATGGCACAATAAAAATGAGTGAAGATGGAACGCGAGTAATAGGAGGTTTTTAGTATGTCTTATTTTATGGGAAAAGAAGGGTTTGTCTGGTGGCAGGGTGTTGTTGAAGATCGCCACGATCCTCTTTATCTTGGTAGATGTAAGGTTCGAATTTTAGGTTGGAATACAGAAGAAAAGGTACATCAATCTACTGAATCTTTACCTTGGGCGTATCCTGTTCAACCAATTACTTCTGCGGCTCAAACAGCTGTAGGAACTAGTCCGTTGGGTCCCGTAGAAGGCACATGGGTATTAGGGTTTTTCAGGGATGGTGAATCTGCACAAGAACCCATGTTTTTCGGTACATTTGGTGGTATTCCCGAAAGAGATGCAAAGGGTGAAAATTTACAAAAAGGATTTCTTGATCCTCGGCAGCCTGAAGGTGATGCAGATGCTGCGCCGCTGATGGGCCACCCACTTTTCAGAAATGAAATTCATCCCAGACAGTTAAATTTTAATACGCTTAGTAGGTATGCCGGTCAAGCTGTTCCCCGTGAACCTGCTACAATTATACATAATTCTGATCCTGACCCCACACAACATCCACAAGATGTAACAATATCTGAATATGTTAAACTCAAACAAGGCGCAAAAGCTACTACACATGAGGCACATGTAAAAGGTGAATATTCTAATTTTCCTGTAACACAATTAATTAAAGCTCCTTACGCGCAGTCCCCACCCTTTACTGTTAAGGTGGTTGAGAATCCTATAAGGTCTACATTTCCAGATACCGGATTGTCACCTTTAGATAAAAATATTCCAGAATCATTAATTTCTACTACACGAAATTTAAATTATCTTAAAGAACCCACTACTAACAGATTAGCTAGAGGAATGAGAGGTAATACACTTTATACTGATCCGTGGATTTCAGGTATTGTATATGAGAAGGCTGTTAATAGGGAACAAGGACAGGTAAATATTTCATGTGCATCAGGACGTACTTGGTCAGAACCTTATCCTCCTTGGGCGGCATTATATCCATATAACCATGTTCATCAAACGGAGAGTGGTCATATTATTGAAATGGATGATACTCCAGGACACGAAAGGTTACATTGGTATCATCGTACAGGTACTTTTACTGAAATACATCAAGTAGGTATTAAAGTAGATAAAGTAGTTAATAATTATTATAATATTATTTTAGGACATAGATATACACATATTGAAGCGGGTGATTGTAGTACCATTGATGGTAAACAAGAAGTATTTGTTAAAGGACATAAACACGATAAAATAAATGCTTCTTATCTTATTGATATGGGCAAAGGGCCATTTAGACTTAATAATCCCGGTAATGGAATTAATATGTTGGGTCATGATGTGGCTATTGAAGGACAAGATAGACTTAATTTAGGTGCTACCCGTTTTTATCGACATTCTAAATTTGCACACTCACATACAAAAGGTAAACAAATTGATAGAGTTGTTGGGGCATGGAAAATGCATGCTGGCTCTTTAAGTTTTAATACTGATGGCGGTGCAAGTTTACAAGTAGGGCAGGGATTTTCCGTTAATGCTACGGATTCTATAACAGAAACTATTCAAGGATTGATGCCGAGTGCAAAAATGGGATTTGCAAAGAAAACAACTGCTACCCTAGGTCAAATAGGAATAGATTCTTATGATAATGCACTTACAGGTGGTATTATTATGCAATTAGGATTGAATGGTCTTGGTGCAAGTATTTCAATGAAACCTTTAGGAGATATTGATTTAACTTCTAATTTGGGAACAACAGGTATTACGGCAGCCGCATTACTAGGAGACATTTCTTTGGAGACTGTAGCAGGAAGTATTAAAGAAGCTAGTTTATTATCTTCATTTGAATTGACTCCTGATGGTGCTGCAAATATGCAGGGATTACTTGGTGAAGTAAGCGTTAGTAGTGCAGGTAAAGTTAAGGTGAAAGGTTTGATAATTAGTATGAAAGAGGCATTAGATGAGATAATAGATATTATAACAGAGCATACACATCCGAGTGGTTCAGGACCAACGGGACCTCCGATGCCACCAGCACCAATTAAATTAAATTTATTAAAATCAATGAAAATAGGACAAAGTTTCGAATAATGCCATTAGTACCAAGTGTAATAAAATCAGAATTAGGAATGTCTTTTATGCAGCATCCTGCAATACCTTTAACGCCAGGACAAAATATAACAAAAGCATTTAAAAATTATTTGTCTATGTCGATGAATGCAGGAGCACAGAATTTTATTACTGTTGTGCCAGAGCCATTTGGAGTAAACATCGGCCAAATTTTTCAAGGACAATTACCCGTCGGTTTGACTATAGGTCAGGCAATAGGAGCACAATTAACTTCTATGGCAATGACATATCAGAGTACATTTCAGATTGGGCCGCCGGTTACTCCACCAACTCATGTACCTGCGTTAATGAAGTTGTTTACGGAGCAACCAGCTTCAGGAATGGAATTCGGACAAAACCTTGGAGGTGTTTTAGCAGATTGGGTAAAAACTTGGGTAGTAAGTGGAATGCTTCCCGGCACACCACCAGTACCATTTTCGGGACCTTTATCATAGAGAGAAATTATGGCAGGAGCAATACAAAAAGAAATTAATGAAGTTGTAGATGAACTAAACGCCGCGCCCAATAATCATTTACTTGCACGTGAAGGTATTTTAGATTCTATTACCTTAACACGGGAATTTGCTCAAACTATGTTGAATGCTCTTTGTGAAAAGTATGTTTCACCTTCGGGTAGTTATTCGTTACCGCAAATATGTGAGAATCTTGCACTACAAAGGGCTATATGTTATGGTGCTAGACAAATTAAAACCTCATTTAAAAAATTCGTGTTTCCTTCATATGAGGTTGTGAATGGAGCATTGGGTTTA
>Ga0066850_10001944_pt1 | contig 10592 bp, 12 predicted proteins | sample ETNtaG_4_FD_67282 | JGI IMG/M metagenome (GOLD analysis project Ga0066850, IMG submission 67282) | Marine microbial and viral communities from oxygen minimum zone, Eastern Pacific Ocean - ETNP201406SV67 | ecosystem: Environmental > Aquatic > Marine > Oceanic | place: Pacific Ocean: Eastern... | reverse complement strand
AGAACATTACAGGAGTTATCAAATGCATTGGCCGACGTAACTACTAAAGAAACAGTCGTTAGAACCAGAATGTCAAAATTAAAGGCAGATTTGAATAAAGCATACACTCCTGCGAGTGCAGCAGCACGTGCTCATGATCTAATTAGCCCTCCTCCTGCGAAAGCTTCTGAATTCCAGAAGTTCCATAACTCAGCAAAAGACGGAGTTGATATATATTGACATGGTTTAAGAAAGAAGTATCGAGAGAAGAAGCAGCAGTTGATGCATCTATTGCAGCAATTACCTCACTATCAAAAGAATTCAACGGCACCAAAGGAGATACAACAAAGATTAGATCGGCTTCATCCAAATTACCGGCATTATTAGACCAATTGGATTTGGCATGGGAAGAATTCTCAAATGAATTTGCATATAGACCCGGACCAAATTTCAATAAACTTCAAACCAAGCTCTCAAAAGAATTAAATACTCTAAAATCAAGTGCTAATAAATCTCTGGGAGAATATGTTGAGTCAATTGAAACAAAAATTAATGATTTGGGCGAAGGTGATTTAAGACATGTAACCGGGGGGTCAGCAGATTCTACAGCAGACATTTTATCTCGGCTAGAAACAAATTTACAAAATTTGGCTGCGAATAAACATCTAAAACAATTATCGAATGAATGTATAAATTTAAATTCAATTGCAAATCAACTACATACTCGAATTGATGCATTACTAAATACTAAAAACACCTTGAATACAGATGGTGCTAATGGAATGCCGCGAGTCAGAGATCTTAGAAATGATTTGCTCCAAAATTTGGCCCAGATAATCACTGAAGTTGGATCCAAGGATAAAATATTGCCTGCAGCAATCCGAAACATAAAAACAATTGTTTCAACTAATCCTGGAGACGGCAATAATTCAATATTAAATATACTCGCTACTTTGGATACAGCACTAAATAATTTAAAGCCAGATTATGATGAAATCAAAAAGTTATCGGATCAAGCTCATTCTATGGAAAAAGACTTAATCAATAGCTTCAGACTGAATGATGATGAAGACAGCGCACACAATACCACTGTAGTTACTCTTGATAAAGTAGCAAGTATCAAACTACCTAACGAATCAAAATCAATCCACAGCACTATGAATCAATTGAATAAGTTGTTACCAAATTTATCTGTTGCACGAAACAGCGACGATTTCAAGAACAATTATTCTTCGGCAATTGAGAATATTAAGAAAATATTAATTCGGTTAAGAAACTTACTAAAAGAAGAATTAGACACAATTGATGAAATCGGAGATGAATTAGACAAACTGTTTAATTCAACACGAACCAATATTGCGTACGGATATGATCCAGATCATGTCACGTCTGGGCTAAACTCTTCAACCGGCGATATGTACAAAAACAGTACAACTTTAACTAATTTGATAAAAAATGAGCGAATTCATTTCCATAAATTGCGAAGCATTATTGAAAATGATTTAACAAATATTGAACATATTGCTAATGACACCATTCCCGAAATAATAAGCGCTCATGCGTATGATGGCTCAAGTATTGATGATGGAAACCATCAATCAAATCTAAACGATTTCAAGACTGGTTGGGACCAAATTTTACATGCAGTAAAATCATTTGAAACTAAGTTAAACGAATTTGAACGAGAATTAGACAGATTCATAGCTCAATTAACTGCTACCACGAGATTTATGAAGAGCAAGGAATATCAAAAAGCCGGCCTTGATGATGGACAAAAGGATTTACTAAAAGAACTGGACAGAGATATGACTGTAATCGTAAATCGATTAAGTGATATTCATAGTAATGAATTTGGGAAAAAACTTTACGGCTAATTAAATGGCGGGCGAATTTATAATAACTAACACTTTGGAAGTATTACAATCATTCGGATTTTTTTATATAATTGTTCCATATATGATTGTATTCTTGCTGAGTTATGCAATTCTTAAGAAAAATAGCATATTCGGAGACAAAATTGCAACTGCATTGGCGTTCTTCATAGCTTTATTTGTTTTACCCTATACGGGGAATGCGACTGAAGCAATTTTCAATATCAAATTGCCTAAAGCAAATTTATTTGTTCTACAAGACTTAATGACGGAACTAATTGCAATTTTAGTTATCTTCGGATTACCTGTTCTATTATTCAAATTGATTGTAGTAAACGGCAAAAAATGATAAGCGGACAGTAGCAACCTTTTTATTAAAAGATTAATTTAGATATTTATGGTTCAACTTGTGAATCCTTTAGAGAACGCAATAAATTTATTGCAAGATTTCGGATTTTTCTCAGTTGTGCTACCTTTTCTATTAGTTTACGCGCTAGTTTACGGATTATTGGCTAAAACTGCAATGTTTTCATCAGGACCCGCATCATCCAGTTCAGACTCAGTTAATCAAGTAGTAGCGCTTGCAATTGGGGCATTTGTAATCACTTCAACAGATGTTGTAAATTCCATGTTAGGGATAATTCCTCAGGCTGCATTCTTATTAGTGGTTGTATTATTGCTTATGATGGTGGCAGGATTAGTAGGAGTAACTTCGACAGGATTATTTTCAGACGATGGAAAACTTACGAAATATACTGGACCTATATTTGCAGCAGTTATTTTAGTTTTCTTAATGATAATTGATGCCGGAGTTGAAGGAGGCATACCTATAATTCACCAATTAAACGAATTGTTAATTGGATCTCAGCCATTCATTTTACAGGGTGAGGCACTTAGCACAATATTAGGATTAACTTTTGTTCTTGGAATACCTATTGCAGTGATCTGGTGGATGGGTAAAAAACCGTGAAATGGCAGTCACAATAACATCCGGAATAGATGTTCTTAAAGAATTAGGATTTTTTGAAGTAATTTTCCCATTTGTTTTGTTTTCTGCAGCGACGTACGGAGTTCTCCAAAAAATTAAGATTTTTGGTGAAAGAGAAAGCCTTAACGCATTAATTGCAATAATGATTTCATTAATTTTGATTTCATTCTCACCGGTAGTCAAATTAATTTCGCTAGTTTTAGTTTATGGTGTAATGTTGTTTGCAGTAATATTATTTTTGGTGTTAATATTCCAATTCATGGGTTTAGAAATGAAAGATATTGCACATGCAGCGAAGCAATCTGAAGTATATGTTGCAGTATTTGCAGCAATGATTATTCTTTTGATAATCGCAATATCTTCAGCAATTCCTGAAATCCAAAAAGCAACTGAGCCAGATGCCCTAACTTTAGAAGAAATCAGTCAATCCGGATTACAAGAAGGTCAGTTATTGAGTGCATCTTCGAGCGGAGGAAGCACAGTTGAGAGAGGATTGGCAACGATTTATGATCCATCTATTTTATCAGTTATAGTTATGTTGTTAATGTTTGCCGGTGCAGCGCTTCTCATCGGAAGACCGGGCGTAGATAGATAACTATTTTTTATTAACTGTATCAGAAAGTTTTTTTACGTTTTCAGTAAATTCAGGAATAAGTTTTTGGAAAACTTTACCCATTGCTTGAATTTCAACATTGACGTCCCCAAGAGATTTATTGTATTCTTCAACCTTCCCAAGCATAGCATTTTGCGTATCATTCATTTTTTGATTCAACTCATCTAACTGTTTCTTAAAATCTCCGACTTGCTTGGTCAAATCTTCTTTCCAAGAAGTCAAATTTGATAATTCGTCCTTTAATTTTCCCGATTTTTCTTCTAAAACAGATTCTACAATCTTTTCAATGTCTTCAGTCATTAATTCCGTATGATTTTCGGGACCAGAAGGTGCAGGAATATCTGATGGCCCGGACAATTTGGGCGCAGGAACATCTGAAGGGAGCGGGGTTAAATCTGGAAGTTTTGGTGTGCTTGAAGTCGGTGAAAAACTCGGCGGTGTCGGTAATGAAGGAGAATTTGATTGAGAAGGCATATATGCCGGAGGTTTAGGCAGATCCGGAACTTTTGCTTTATCATCAGGTTTTTTATCAAATAACGCCATCATTTATTCTTAATTGGGTCCCAGAAATTTATATATCTTTCCAGAACTTTAATGTCTTGTTTAGTTGCAAAACTTCCAACAATTGCAGTCAATCGCCGAATTTCAGATTCCAATTCAGCCAATTTGCTATTATGATTCTTAAACTGACCATCTAAATCAGAAATGCCCGAGTTCGCAGATTTATGTTTCTCATTCAACCCGTTCTCAATTAGATTAAGTTGATCGCCCAAATTACCCAATCGATTTTCCAATAAAGTCAACCTGCGATTAATCGTCGCCAGTTCAGAATAAGTTTTATCAGTATCTTCTAATTTTTCCGGAAGACCACCGATTTCTACCATGATAAGTATTTTAATTGTCCAATATATTTAAGTATATAGTATGGCCGCATCTGAAAATCCGTATCGAATTAGAGAGGAACCAAGTCAGAGAATTCTAGAAGTTGATTACTCAAAAAGTGTAAAATCTCCATCAATTGAGTCGAGTGAAACAGTCATGGCAGATACGTTAAATAAACTGATTCGCTCCGGACGTGTAACTCAAATCGAATTCAAACAACAAGAAGATATAGTTTATCCGTCATCTCAAACCGAAATATTATATGAATTGGCGGCAATGATCCAAGACTTAGTGGAAAATGCTAAGGTTCTTGCGGAAGCATATGTAAAAACAATCGAGGATCCCGAAGATTATCCCGGAAGACTAGAATTCTTGAAATCTGTGGTTAATTATGGTTTCAAAGAAGATCCAATCGCATCTTATTTAAGAATTTTAGCAAGAATCGAACGAGAACAAAAAACCAGCGAAAATGTTTCCCGAGAAAGTGCGCAATCCCGTCAAGTGTTCATAACCACTTTAAATTCATTAAAAGATAGATTTGAGAAATTAGGATTGTTCAGATTATCAAAATCATATATGTCCGAACACAAACCAGGAAGCAGGTCAATTTACCAACGCATTTTCAATCCAATAATCAAACCAAATTTTTTGTATGCTAAATTGGTAACTAAACTACCTACTGGCGCCAGAGAATTAGAAGGTTATACTCTGAAAGATGGAACAAAAGTTTCAATTCTAGATTTGCCTGGAAAAGTTAGACCAATTTACCACATAGTTCCACCCGAATTAAATTTAAGTGAAGCGAAATATATGTTATTGGGAGATGCAAAGAGAATAGTTTCCGAACATAAGCCACAACGTTCGGAATTCATAGATCCACAAAAAACCAGAGAATTATTTCTATCTGTTGAAAAAGATTTACTTAAAGATTTGAGTACAACCAAGAAAATTAATTTAACTTCTTCAGATTATGAAACACTAGCTCAAATATTAGTTAGATATACTTTGGGCTTCGGAATAGTTGAAGTAATATTATCTGATGAAAATATTCAAGACATTTCGATAAATGCACCATCGAATCTAAATGAAGTTTCAATTGTTCATCAAAAATACGGTGAATGTAGAACAAACATAACTTTAACTTCCAAAGACACTGAATCCATGGCTACAAAATTAAGGCTTATTTCAGGTAGGCCACTTGATGAGGCAAACCCAGTTCTAGATACGAATTTAGAGCTACCTGGATCAACAGCCAGAGTCGCAGCAATTCAGCCACCACTGAGTCCGAAAGGAATCGGATTTTCATTTAGAAGACATAGAGAAAAACCTTGGACATATCCATTGTTTATCCAAAATAAAATGATTAACTCGATGGGCGCGGCATTAATGAGCTTCCTAATTGACGGAGGCAGAACAATTCTTATTGCCGGAACAAGATCTTCCGGAAAGACCTCATTTCTTTCGGCATCTCTTGTTGAGCTAATGAGATCTACGCGAATAATCACAATTGAAGATACTTTGGAGTTACCAATTTCAACATATCAAAAGCTAAAATATGATATCCAATCAATGAAAGTTCAAGCAGTAATCACTCAAAGCGAGTCCGAATTAACTGCTTCAGACGGAATTCGAGCAGCACTCCGATTAGGAGATTCAGCATTAATTGTTGGAGAGGTCCGAAGTAAAGAAGCAACAGCACTTTACGAGGCAATGAGAGTGGGAGCATTAGCAAATGTAGTTATGGGAACAATCCACGGCGATTCTCCATATTCCATCTATGACCGAGTCGTAAATGATTTGGGAGTACCAAAGACATCGTTCAAAGCAACAGATATAATTGTTGTTGCAAATCCAGTAAAATCTTCATCGGGTCTAGATAAGAAAAAGAGGGTAATCCAAATATCAGAAGTTAGAAAAGAATGGACGGATGACCCGCTAAATGAACACGCATTTGTCGATTTAATGCTTTACAATCCTGAAACTGACGAATTAGAGGCAACAGACGCACTTTTACAGGGCGAAAGTGTAGTCCTAAAATCAATCGCTTCAAAAATCCCTGAATGGGCGGGCGATTGGGATGCAGTCTGGGAAAATATTCAGTTACGTACCAAAATAAAAGATAAGATAGTTGAAGTTTCAAAAGAAAATCCGGAGCGGCTAGAAGCAGAATTTACAATAAACTGTAATGATAACTTCCATAAGATTAGTCAAGCTGTATTCGAACGAGAGGGCAAAACTGATCCAGATAAGATATACTCGGAGTGGGAAGCGTGGTTAGATTCCGAATTAAGAAATGGCGAATGAATTTGAAGCTAGACTGGAGAAATATGATAATCCTCAATCAAAAACGGCAGAATCTTACTCTGCAGCATATGATAAATTCCGTAGCGATAACAAGGTTTTTCTATCAACTAGATACGAAAAGGCCGCAAATTTTGCAGGCAAGATATTCAAAATAAAACCAAGTGAAAAAGATTTGCCAAATCTTGAGAAATACATCTCTCTTTCACATATTCGCGTTGATCCGGGCAGTGTAAATGCTTTAGCTATACTGACGGCCATACCGTTTATTTTACTGGCCTTTGCATCATTTTTCATTAATTCATATTTTTTCATGTTCGTATTATTTAGCGCCGCAATATTCTCGCTAATTTACTTCGCTAATATGCCGAAATACATCTTTGATTCGTGGCGAGCAAAGGCATCGGACCAACTATTGCTGGCAGTTCTTTACATTGTAATTTATATGAAGAAAGATTCAAATTTAGAGCGAGCAATTTTATTCGTGGCTAATCAATTACCGCCACCACTATCTTTAGATTTTATGAAAATATTGTGGGATGTTGAAACTGGAAGATTCCAGACAATTACTCAATCTTTGGATAATTATATGACTACTTGGAAGGATTCAGAACCTGCATTCGTAGATTCAATTCATTTGGTCGAATCGAGTTTGGCTGAACCTGACTCAACCAAGGCAAAGAAAATCTTGGAGAAAGCGACTGAAGTCATAACTACGGGTGTTCAAGATAATATGACTCATTTTGCCCACAATCTAAAAAATCCAATTCAAACCGTGCACATGCTAGGAGTTGTACTCCCGCTATTAATGTTAGTCATGCTTCCAATGGTTTCTTCATTTTTAGCAGATGCAGTCAAGGCCGGCCATCTAATAATGATTTACAATATTGTACTTCCGATTTCAGTATTTTTCCTCGGCAGAAAGATATTGATGACTCGTCCGGGCGGGGCAACAATAACTGGAGACGAGCAACTAAAACAATTAGCAAGCTCTAAGACAGGACTACTAAAATTCGCAAGTTGGGGTCTATTCTTATTACTTAGCGTACCAACATTTGCAGTATTATTAAGCTTGGCTCTATCGGGAGACTGGGCATATCAGCGATTTCAAAATCCAGTATTTTATTTATCCATAATATTCATTTTTGCAGCAGGACTTTCATCATACATTTATTTCCATTACAAAAACAAGAACTTAATTCAGTTGAGACAGAAATTATCTCGAATCGAAGACGAGTTCTCTTCAGCAATTTTTCAACTAGGTAATCGAATCGGTGAAAACATTCCTACTGAAGCAGCATTTGCAAAATTGGCAGAGTCTACAAAAGGCACCCAAGTCAACGAATTATTTTCATTAATCAATGCAAATATAACTCAACGCGGCATGACTCTAGAATCCGCAATTTTCGATCCAAAATATGGCGCAGTAAATAGCTTCCCTTCACCGTTGATTGAATCTGTAATGAAATTACTTATTGAGAGCTCAAAGAAGAGCCCCGCAGTTGCAGCAGATTCTATGACTACACTTTCATTATATCTTCAAAAAATGCACCAAGTCAAAGAAAGAATGTATGATTTACTTTCGGACAGCCTATCTTCTATGAAAATGCAAGTATCTTTCTTGGCACCACTAATGTCAGCACTAGTTGTAAGTTTATCTGTTTTAATTACAAAAGTATTGGTAAATTTATCTGGACAACTCGAAACGTTGGATACGTCGGGTGCAGCTCAGTCGGGAATCGGTACAGGAATAACTCGAATTTTCCAAGTAGATGTCGCAATCTCTCCCTTCTTGCTTCAAATAATTATCGGACTATACATTATTCAAGTAATTTACGTTCTCTCATACTTAGTATCCGGAATTCTTAACGGGGCCAGCAAAGTTGATTCAGAATGGACCTTCGCTAAAAACGTCTTATCTGGAACTTTACTATATTGTGCACTGGCCATCGTTGGAACATTCCTATTCTCACAATTAGCCTTCATAGTCACAGGAGTGCTCGCCTAAACTCAAAAACTATATAAAAAACCAGAACCAATTATGATTATGCGAAAGGGACAAATCAGCATGAATACTATTGTTTACGTTGCAATAGCTTTGCTCGTCCTAGTTCTTATTGTAAGTGTTACAACCGGAAGTTTTGGAAATCTGGCAGGCCAGTTCAAAGACGTAACTCCGGATGCACTAGAATCAGTTAAAACAAAATGTACTACTATGTGTAATACTGCAAAAACTGCTGTAGTTGCATCGGGAACAGATGCATTTGGAACGTCACAATACTGTAGCCGAACTTTCAATATAGATGTTGATGGAGATGGATCTATTTCTGATGATGAGAATCTTCCATGTTGGGGAGATCCAATAAAAGTTAACTGTCAAGCGACCGGAACAACAGCAACAGGAATAAGTATAACGCTTAATCCGCTAGATGATTGTTAATATGAAAAAAGGACAAATCAGCATTCAAACTATTGTTGGAATAATTATTGCCCTAACTGTTCTAGTCGCAGTAATTTTATTCTTTACAGGTAAATTCGCAGACTTAGGCGAAGATATAGACACAGTTCAACCTGATTCGTTAGCAACTACTGCGGAATGTAAGTTAGCTTGTGATTTGGCGAAATCTACAGGAGACCCAAAATTATGGGATGCTGAATCAGAAGGATGTATGGCAGAAGGCTACACTTGTGACAAACTAGATGAATAGTTTTTAATAAAACAATCTTATATTTTCCTATGCGAGGTCAGAACTCCCCCATTTCATATATAATTGTGCTTGTATTATCTTTAATCGCAATAAGCGTAATGTTCTTGGTTGTCAAAAATGCGTTCCAATAAAAAAGGAATCAGCTTCCAAGTTATTTTGATGATTGTTGCAATTGCCACTGGAGCAGTGGCACTACTTGTCGTTTCATCAATTTCCGAAGAGGCAGTAAAAAATGTAAATTATGGATGTTTAATCGGAAATTCATTTAAGAATATGATGGGTGATACTCAATATGATTCAGGAAAAGGTTATTGTAAGGTTGAATTATTAACAATCCGAGCACCGGATTTTTCTAGCAATGCCATGTTCAAAGATTGCGAGGAAATAATGTTAGACAAAAATAATTATGAGGCATCCATCGAACATGCATATAACAATCCCAAAGAAACTGTTGAAAAATGTGTTGCTTACCAAGTTATGGACGAAGCGGAAGAGTGTTGGGGGAATTATTTGTCGGGCGAAGCTCAGTTTGACGGAAAGTGTGACAGAGTGTGTTTTGCAGACGGATTCTCAGGATATGTTTTAGAAGGTAGAACTGGAGTAAAAATAATTCCAGACATCAAAGGTTCAGAATTATATTTCTTTCCCGGAACATTCAATTCCGAAAAGCTTGACTTGAGACTACTTGGAGGATTAATACCATATAATCAAGTGAGAAGTCAATATGGAAAAGCCATCAAATTAACCAAGCGCGACATGGGTGACAAAATTAAGATCGAATATGAAAAACCGTTAGGAAGCAGAGCAGTATATTCAATTGTACAACGAATTCCTGCAACTGCAAGTGAATCAACTTTATATGAAATTGCATCATTAATTGAAGAAGACCCGGAACGATCCGGAGTTGATGGATCATTTATATTTGAGTCTGAATCAAAAATTAATACTAACGAAGAATGGAATATTGAATATTATGAAGCCGACAATATAATACTACAGCGGTGGGAATGGAATGGCGCAGCAGTTTCTTTAAATAAAAGAGGAGTATGTTAAATTTATGAAGCGAGGACAAATGAGTTGGCAAATAATTGCACTATTGGTTGCAGTAATATTTCTTACATTGATGTTGGTATTTATTGCATCAAGTAAGACGGGCATGACCGACATAACTGACCAACTTGTTCAAAATCTTAGAATATAATGGAATTAGGAATTAGACAAATAGTAATGTTGATAATTGGATTAATTCT
>Ga0066850_10001938_pt1 | contig 10608 bp, 18 predicted proteins | sample ETNtaG_4_FD_67282 | JGI IMG/M metagenome (GOLD analysis project Ga0066850, IMG submission 67282) | Marine microbial and viral communities from oxygen minimum zone, Eastern Pacific Ocean - ETNP201406SV67 | ecosystem: Environmental > Aquatic > Marine > Oceanic | place: Pacific Ocean: Eastern... | reverse complement strand
CTATTCCAAGTAGGTATTCCCACTATTCGTTACCTCCTTCCATTCTGTCTTGTAATTCATCAGCATTAATTTCTTCTGATTCATCACCGAGCTGACCATTAATTATGAATACTGTTTCTTGTGTGGTCCTTTCACTGTCTTGGTACTCTTCAATCTCAAAGGATTGATATGTATCCATATCGTATTCATATTGATACTCGCTGTAGTATTCATAGACTTCGTCCATGATTTCCTCAGGAGTCATATCTTCGAACTCGTCTCCACGGCCATCAAAGATTTCATTAATGTTTACATTAACGAAGCCTCTTTCACGACCTGTCACACGAGCCCACTCTTCAACGTCTACTCTCATAGTTACGTTCATCTCCTTAAGACGGGATAAATTCCCGTCCATTATTTCTATTTTATTCCAAGTTGGAATTCCCATGCTTCCTCCTTAAGCAGTACCGTATACAGTACTAAGTTCGTAACAAGGACAGTCCTTATTACAAGTTCTCTTCAAGTCAGCGACCACTGGCTTCTTGCAACTTTCACAAACTAGTGCGTCAGATGACTCTTTAGCTTGGTCGTTCCAATTAATTGCATAGTCCATTAACAGTTCATCAATATGTCTGTATTGATAACCTGCAACATACATCCAGTCCTCTACCATATCGATAAAGTCTGTGTCTTCCCATGCAATATCTGGAATGATTGCAGATGTGAATGGTTCACTCACACCTTCCCAATCTTCTAAGACGGTTACTTCTATTTCATCGTCTACCTCACACGATTCTACAATGTTGCCTTCTGCATCTTGGTACCATCCCAAGGCTTCGTCGCCCCAAGCGTCCACATCAGATTGCATACCTGTTGAGTACCTTGTAGGGAGTTGGCCTTGTGTATAAGTCTTAGGCTTATTCACAGGGACATGGTTCGTGTTTGAGTACCATACTCCTTTAACCCACTGACCATAACCTTCATTGACAATGTAGGTCTCCTTACGAAGTTTCTTATTGGCTGATAAGAACACCATCTTGTTGAATGTTCCTATCATTTCACCAACAACCTCGCAGAAAGCAGGGTCATCAAATGCTACTGGCTTGATATTCTGCAAGAATACTTGGTTAAAGTACCTTGTATCTGACAAGTCAGACTTAGGTGATGGATGAAACACACTAGGCAGTATGCCATTGTGTGCGAACGTTGTCTCTGGGTCTACATAGAATGGATGGTTGTTATCCATACATACTGAACCATGAGTTGCTATCCTCATGTGTATCAATATGTCATGCTTCCCATGTTGTTCACATACTTCCTTGTATTTCTTCTTGAAGTCTTTCAGCTTCATAGTCTTATAGACTTGAACCTTTCCGTCTTCAATCCAACTAATTCCACCACCATCTGGGTTTTTCTTCCACATTTGGTTTAGTGTTCCAGCTTTTATTTTCTTGCCTACTGGTTGGCTAGCGATTACGCACATTCGGTAATCTCCTTTCTGGAACTGTTAAGTTCCCTATACTGTTTCCAAATCTTCATCTTCTGATTCGGCATTTACATCTGTTAAGTCTTTAGCTATTGCTGAGTACCTTTCAAATGCAGTTGTCCTAACATCAAATGAGTTTTGAACTATGTTCATAAGTCCAAAGTTACCCATACGCTTAATGACATACTCATTGTCATCAAAGTCAAGTATGTAACTTATTATGACTCTGTCCACATTAGTCTTTATATCTTCAATCCACTTCTGTAGATTCTCTGGTGGGGTATCATTCTCATAATCCCAATCCAGATTGCTTACAATGAAGTAGCTGAACTCATACAATTTCTGTATGAACTGTACAATTGATAGTATTGAATTCTTCCCAGTGTTACCTTGGAAGTATCTCAACTCAATCGTATCTTCATGCCTTGTATTTATTGCGTTGTATTTTGGATTCTCACCTGTCTGAGTTTTCTCCAAAGCAACTTGGAATGCTCTGTCTTTAGCACCCCTATATACAAGACTGTTCCACCTAGCATATGTATTACTATCTCTACCAGTTATGGCTCTAAGAACCTTGCTGTGTTGAGATTGCATTTCTTCTAGTAATGTAAGGAACACATACCTTTGAGGAACTGTCATTGAGTCCCAACCAATATGTATGTGTATTCCACACTCCCCTAGATTCCTTGCTAGGAAGTTCTCCTTGAAGTATTTCCAGAATCTTTCTGGTACTTCATCTTTCCAGTATTTATATGATAGAGGTTGGCTTACATATTCAACACCATATTGGTGATTCAATGAACCATCTCTCTTTCTATATAGCAGTTGGTGGTTCCCATCCTGCGTGTACTGTTCTGGATACTTATCTGGATGAAACAATCTTATAGCATTTTGTTGAACCACATCTACATCTCTATAGTCTGGTCTATTCTGCTTAGTATTGCATTCCAGTTCGACACCATAGAATGGTCCATTATTTCTGTACCATTCTGCTGTCTGTATATCGTATCCAATTGATAGGGATTCATATCTCTGCATGTATCCCTCTTGCCCTGATACCATTGTTAAGAATATTGGGAACTGATAATTCCAAGCCAACATATCTGTGTTGAACCTGTAATCATGCTCCCCTTCCTCTATAACTGGCAGGGTATATAGTTTATTTTCTAACCAATCTCTATTAAAGAGAGTTGGGAATTTCCTAAAGAATCTCCCATACTCATTGCTGAGATTGTGCAAATCTTCAACATGGTATGCCTCTCTATAACTATTATGGAAAGTATTCACTGGAGCTATCATCATATTCTTCTGCCCATCAAAGGCAACTTGTCCTCTGAATTTAGCAGGGATTTCTGAATAATGTCCAGCATTGCTTTCAGATTGCATTATTAATATAACGCATTTCTGACATACATTCTTCCTGTTTCTCCATCTAAGTCCACTTCGTGTCTTGATAGACCTAACAGGTATCATGTGTGTCCTTACTCTGTTGAAGGTATTACATATCTTACACTGTGTGTAATTTCTGTCTGCTTCAACATCCCTTAAGCTAACGAATCGGTTAATAGATGAATCAATAACCCATCTTGGTCCCATCATTACCTTAGTTATTTTTCCCTCCTCATTACTGAGGTATGGGACTACATCACGCCATCCATGTACTGTTGTAACTGGTGAACCGTTATAACGTAGGTCTGTATCAGGATTAATCTTGCACCTAACCATATAACCTTGGTTATCACTTATAGTTTCCAATTCATCATACATCTTGTATGCGTAATCTTTATATCCCCGTCCTGCTGCTAATATACCTTTGACAATATCTGCAGATATCTTTGCTTGCGCATAATGGTAGTCGTCTTCATACAACTCCCAGACATCATCTTCTATATTGTCGCTGTTATAATGACTGCCTAACTTACCCATAGCAACTTCGAAGAGTTCTTCTTCTCTATCTACTAACGTGTTAGCAACATATATATCTTCCATAACATTACGGCCGTTAGTTGAGACCGAGTCGTTAATGTCGTGATATACTTGGTGCATCACAAGTAATGCAGTTTTTAGCGGGACTTGGAGATAGAAATCTTCCATTTCGTTTACATCATCAGAATCGTAAATGATGTAATCTACTGGAAGTCTTCCCGTTGAAGTGGCAGGTAGCCTTCTTAAGGCTTCCTTCCATTCATTTCTGGTAAGAACTTTCATTCTATTCCTTCCTCCTTTGTATAGTCTTATTAGGTTCTATACATGTCTGTATTGTTTCCTTACCCCCATTAGACTCTCTAATAGGGGAAAAGGTTACAATATTTTTTCTTATACTATGCAATTAAATTGGCAACACATTTCTCTTCAAGTAAACGTGTACCTTTTCTCTCGCCTTTCATAAATGTTTGTCCATCACGTATAGTGGCGACAAATCCATCTATGGTCTCCTGTGTAAAGATAGCTGATAATACTGGCAGATTTTCTACCACCTTGATTACATCTAATTTCTTCTTAGGATTTTCATCCTCAGAGATTTGATATGTAATCTCACAGCTATCACTACAAAATGCTTGCCACATGGCAAGCCCTGTATCTGTGTCGTACCCGAGTATTCTTGTACTCATAGATACACCACACCAAGAACATTCTTTCATAATGTTCTCCTTTCTGTAGTAGTATCAGGACTTTCCTAATACCCTAGAGCCCACTGTTACATGGGCTCCGAGCTAATAGGTTTAGCTATCGTATGCTGGTACTACAGGAACATCTTCGTAGTGTTCACTGATACCTTCTTTAACCGCGCTTGCATAAGCGTCGATTGCTTCATGGTTTTCAGTACCATCAATCCAAGCTAGGCCATGTACTTCTAAAGTTTCGAATATTACATCCTTAACTTCATCCATCTCAAGAGAGTCTGTTGACTCCTTAAGTTGGAAGACAGCACTTTGGCATTCGCCTAGGACCACAATGTCAAGATTCAATTCCAATGTAGTCTCTTCGACTGCATCCAGAATCTCATCAGCTTTTGGTGCTAACGACATTAGTTGTCTCCTTTCTCCGAAAATATTACATCTTCGGTTACGTTTAACGGTAGGTGGAATGGTCCATCTACCATCTCATTATGAAAGTGATAGTTGAATGTTATGATATCAAAGTCATCATCACTCATACCATCACTTGCAATAATAGGTGTTGATGGTGGCACGAAGCCACCACCTCCATCCATTAGTAGCTCGGGCATACTTACCCCTTTCTTCCTACCTTGTAGTAGGATTCATCTATTAAAGAATCAAAGGTATCGTCATACCCTTTCTTCTTTTCTTTGCGCAGCTTAAGCTCTGCGCGTAGCTTTAATATAAGATATAACACTTGTTACATCCTTTCCTTTTTTGGTAGAACTCCGAACGCTTCAGACAATTCATCCATAAATGATTCATCATTCATCAATGTTGTCTGAGTTTCTTCTTCCACCTCCTCTTGGGTTTTAACCTTAACAAGAACATCTCTTGCTTGGGCTTTCCCCACTTTGGATTCGAGGCCTTCTCTGAGTTGCTTTGCCATAAGGCTAGTCTCAGATTTGACTCTCTCCTCCTTCTCTTCAGCGGTGTCACCCGGAAACATAAATTCCGAATTGATTAAACCACTAGGCTTAACCACCGCCTTTTTCTTCTGAGCCATTAGTTGACTCCTTCCTCTTATCTTTCATAGATAAGTCAAAGCCCACAGTTTCCCATGGGCTTTATTTATCTACGACCTAGCTTGTTTTTCTAAAGATAAAGTTCTTTAGAATGATATAGTAATCTTCAGCTAGTTCCTTTTCATCCTTAGAAGGATTAGCTGTATCCTTCCAGTGATTGTATATTAGGTCAAGAAATTCCGACATCAATTGGAATCGCATTTCTTTCCCCCTTTCTCCTATCTCATAGATAGGTCAATGCCCACAGTTTCCCATGGGCATTATCTACCTACTAGAAGGTACCTTTCAGTTCCTCCTCCTCTTGCCAGTCAAACCAATCATATTCTTGATTGTTCTCCCACTCGACGAGTAAAGGTTCTCTCCTTTCTTTCTCCTCGAGTTCAAAGGCGAGCTCTCGTTGCTCTTCTTGGTAATACCAAGAGTCCTTTGGACCCGGATGATGCTGCTTCCATCTAGGGTCTACATACCCATCAGGGTGCATCACCGGTTCGTCCTGAAACCACATATGCCAAGTATGTGCTTCGCAATAGTCACCATTGAAGACGCTACCTTCTTTGATAACTAAATCGCATTCAGAACATTCAGGCACATGAACCTTGTCACTAGGTTCAAATACCTCCTCGAAACTATCCTCTCGGATATCATGAGACTGCTGCGACCAATAGCGTTTATGGTCAACAATAGCCTTGATAGTCCTAAGGATATCAACTAAGAATCTGAACATTCTTAATCTCCTTTTCTCTTATCTTTATAGATAAGTCCAAGCTCACAGTCACCCATGAGCTTGATTTATCTACTCTGATTCCTTAAGTTCAACGATATAATAATCTCCGTTGATTAAGAAAACGCCATCAACTAACTCTGTTCCTCTTTCTTCAGGAGTGTAAATTTCACCAAATAGTCTGTGATTTTCTCCATTAGATTCAGGAACATAGTTGCTTATGGCTATATCCATCAGAGCTTCAGAAGCTACTCTGTTTCTAGTAGGATTGTGCTTACAACCACTAGAAGAATCAGACATACGACAGTCTTCTTTCTTAGTAGCAGTAACACTAGCTCTACTAGATTCATGAGTAGCTAATCTATTAAGGGCTTTTCCAAGTCCTCTCATAGCTCTCCTTTATTTATATTCGGATTTCTCCCGTCTTCGTTATTACAGGTGTCTTGGTTAGCAAGTAGACCATGTTATGGAACGGAGTCTAACCTGACGAATTTAATCCCTTTTTAGGCATTATTCCCTGTTCGGTATCTCATAAATACCAGTGAGCCCACCTGTGGAAAAGGGGTAACCACAGATGGACTCTAGCTATCTACGTACGATAGATACCATTGAGCTCTCAGTATCCCAAGAGCTCTAGCTATCTACTCTTCAAGTAGAAAGTCCATTCCAGTGAATTCAACATAACTCTTCATGGCTTTATCAGATGTCTTAGAGTAAGTTTTGTATATAACATTCTTCATCTCTACCATCTTCGTTCCATCCTTGAAGAAGTTAAGTTCCCTCATTTCATGGATTAACTTGACTAACATCTTCGTGTCAACCAGTGCATTATGGTGACCACTGTCATAGAATCCAAAGCTCCTAGACAGATTCTCAAGGGAAGATTCACTTCTGTTCTTACCTCTAATCATCCATTCATGCTTAGTGTCTATCCATGTACATTCTGGAAGTTCTAGTCCATAATGCTCAGCTGATTCGATAAGTACTTTCATATCAAATCCGAAGGCATTGTGAGCATAGATATGGGAGTCTTCCATAAAGTCAAGAATCTCAGGCCATATTTGGTCTAAGGTCTTCTCATCCTTTTGAGTCTCCCAAGTCATTCCATGATTCTTGTACCATCCACCACCTTGATACTCAATAGGCGGACGTACAGTCGCATAGAATACTTCATTGGTATTATCTATATTTACCAATGCAATAGAAATCAAGTCGTTCTTCTTCCCTGACTTAAAGTAATCAGGTTGGTTCGCAACTGTTTCTATATCTAGAGCAATCTGCTTCATCAGACTATTCCTTTCCGGTCTCTTGATAGTATGACTTTCATACTACAGATACCACTGAGCCCTCAGTTTCCTAAGGGCTCTAGCTATCTATCGCCTGTTATGTTCGATTACTATCTTCTTAACAAAGTAGTAACCACAAGCTATCAGCAATGGAAGTAACACAAGGTCTAATCCATTAAAGATATCGTCCCCTGTTATATCCAGAGCATTAATTAAGTCAGCTGGTGACTTCATTAGTTAGCTCCTTTCTTTTATGCACGGTCTGCATGCTCCTATGGCCATTGGGTCATGGGAGACTAAGTTCTTGCAGTCCGTTTTGTAGATTGACCTACACCTTTTGACGGTGTGTGTCATATCTTTCGAACTTCCAGTCCTCAATTTTGAGAGCTAGATATGCTGCAATTGGTGTTCCCACTATTACAGACATAATCATTAAGCTAAGTAACTTAATCATTAGTTCTCCTTTCCGGTATCAAGATAGATACCACTGAACCTCCTATCTCTAAGAGGTTCTAGCTATCTATATATATATTCTGTATCTCTTGCTGAGATTACTAGTCTTTATAATTGGATAGTTAGGCTCATCTAAGAAGTTGATGATAATCTCGGTAGCTAACTTCTCTTGATTCAGCTCCTCAATTGTCATATCTTCAAGATTTCTCCTGATATCCAATGTAACTTGATTGGTAGTCAAGTCTATATACCAAGGTAAGTGTCTATGTTTGCATACAAACTTTATATACAACCATATGAACCTTAAGTATCTAGTCATTGTTTTTCCTTTCTTTACCTCCATACATCTCTGACTTATTCATGGGGGGCCATTCAAAATCAAAAACATATTTACTTTAATCCCACTAAGCTCCCCGCAAATTTTTTTCTAGTTTTCAATGTAGAGGTGAGAACGTCACTCCCCTATCCCCTACTCTCCACCTCTCTTGTGTTATGATTTTGGTATGGCAAGACCAACGAAACTAACCAATGATGTTATTGAGGATATCTGTAACTGGCTTAAGTTAGGTTACTATCAAGAAGACGCAGCAACTATGGCTGGTATCTCTACATCTACCTTCTATGATTGGATGAAGAAGGGTGATGAGGGTCAAAAAGCCCTAGAGTCTGGGACTTCCTCTTCATTACCAGCAATACAGGAGGACAGTGAAATAGAGATTGTCGACATGTATTCGGAGTTTTCGGAGGCAGTAAAAAAAGCAAGAGCAGAGGCGGAAGGTGCGCATCTACGGAATATCCGCAGGGCAGCAGACAATGGCACATGGCAGGCGTCGGCTTGGTGGCTCGAGAGGTCTTTCCCTAAAAAGTGGGGTAAACGTAATACTCTCGACATATCGGATGGGAACGAGGAGATACAGTTCCAAATAGAATACGGCGATTAGTCAAGGTCTATACACACAAATCCTTCCCCCATACGTCATTTCGTCTATACACCCCTGTATACCTAAGAATAGGGTAAATTTCAAAAAAAATTTTCGATTAGGCTTGAGTAAATAAAGGCTTTAGTAGTCCGAACTGTACTAAAGATGCAATAAAATCAAGGAATAAAGGTATTAGGTTGGTTCTGATGTGTATCTACTGTGTATGTCTTGTTAAACCTATCAATCTTGTGTAATCATTGTTAAGGTTGTATCAGTAAATGAGGAGTTATTTATAGCGACGCTGGCTGATATCCTACAAATCCCTGAATTTTACAAGGATGCTAACTGTGTAGGAGAGGAACAGGACTTGTTTTGAAACCATATCTCATATAACTGAAGCATTTTTATAATGACTGATATGGTCACAGAAGAAAAGATGAATGAGTTAGAACGGATAGTAGTCAATATCGTTAAGAGAAATAAGTTAAATATGATAAGTGAAATACAGGAGTTAGCTCAGAATCATTTTGGTGAGGAAGGCTATCCTAACAACCATCAGATTAGATACATAATGAAGAAAGCTGGTATCAAGATGGATGGCAATAGTGGTTTCTTTGTTATAACAGATGACACTATAGAGATAGCGTCTAGAGTCTGTATGAGATGTGATAAGAATAAAGCATTAAAGAATTACCACAGGATAGCAAAACACCCAGTACATGATGGTTATCTATTAATATGTAAAGTTTGTGTCAAAGAAGAAAGTCAATATACATTTGGAACCGAGATGGAGATTAAAGGTGTCTATGCTTATATGGAAGTAATGTATAAACATTGTATAGACAAGACTATGTATGAAAGATTTTGGGAGAACGCTTACTCTTACAGTAGTTAAAGCTCCATATTGCAATCACATAAAGGTCTTATGCAACAAGTTTTGAATTCGTCTCTGGATAAGGGAATAAAGTAGTGCTTTATAAATTTATATAGTATGTAGGTACCCGCTGTATATAGGAAACAAGACCACAGTACATATAAAATTACAAAGAACAAATCCATAATTACATAACATTATTTATCAATACCACGAACGCAGAAACTGCGACTAGCCAACCACTGAATTCTTGTCTACCCATCTTAGTATTTATCTTCTCATGAACTTCATCTATGCGTTCATTAATCTTCTCTTGTCCTTCTAAAACCATCATTATTAATTCCTTTTGCGTCATCCCATTATTACCATTAGTCTTTACCATTATTTACTTCTCCTGATTCCTGTCCTTCTCCACAGACACAGACTGGAGAACAATTGCATTTGTCCATTGATAATTAAACATTAATTTTTTTTACACTGACAGTTCGAACAACAGCACGGAGTACAGCTACACTGTGTTTGTTGGCAGTTTCCCTTTGGATTCATGGATTATTCTTCTCTAAGACTTATAGTTAATAGCCAAAGTGCAGTTGAGATTAATATAGCAATTCCCACTATGTCTTTGGCACTTCCAGTTAAAGTAAGCCAAGCTATAAAGAAACCTAATAAGGTAAATATCTGTGCGATACTTTCTTTTATAGCTTTGATAAGCCACTTAGCAATCAATATAACCATTGATGGAATGTAGCCCAATCCTTTCTTTAACCACTTATATATAAACTTGAATATGTTGAACAATACATTGAAACATTTGTTGACTAAATCTATTAATGAGTTAACAACCATTCTGATTCCTGTTGTCATAACTTCTATCAGCTTGACTATTGTCTTATATAAAATTTCTAGAGTTTTCTTGATGACCATGTATGGTAAACCCAATAGGTTAAATATAAAACCCGCTACTTTGTTTATTATTTTCTTCATGAATGTTCCCATTTTAAATCATCGGATTCTTTTTACTGGTATTACAGAGGCCATAGAAGCAATTTGTGCAACAATTATTACAGGTACAACTACTTCTTGTGCTTTTTCTTTTTGGTCACTAGTCATATCATAGCCCACACTGTCAATTCTTATTTGGCTTACATCTACAGAAATTAAAGAAGCTACAGGATTTTCTAAAAATTGTTCTAGCTGCACCTCT
>Ga0066850_10001936_pt1 | contig 10612 bp, 7 predicted proteins | sample ETNtaG_4_FD_67282 | JGI IMG/M metagenome (GOLD analysis project Ga0066850, IMG submission 67282) | Marine microbial and viral communities from oxygen minimum zone, Eastern Pacific Ocean - ETNP201406SV67 | ecosystem: Environmental > Aquatic > Marine > Oceanic | place: Pacific Ocean: Eastern... | reverse complement strand
CCGCGAACATTAGGGTGACGACCATGTCGTCCGAGGACCTCAAATCCTCCTCGAGCGCCAAATAGAGCCATTCCATGGAGCAGAGTTCCTCGCCGTCCTGAGCCCTCCGGCGGCACTCCTCCACCGAATTGTGGATTGGCTTGGTCTCCGCTGTGACACCGTCCCACTCGTAACCCATCGAAGAGTCCGAGCTCGAGTTCAGCCACGAGAACGACCAGCCGTTGCTCTGCATGGCTTCCCTGTCGAAGTTGATGAGCAGCCAGGCCGAGGACGCCGACCAGCGCCCAGGACCCCACTCATCGGCGGCGATGGTGCCGTCAGCGAGCAGTTGGTGGCCATATGGGCCGTCCACAGGGCTTGATGGGTCGGGGATGAAACCACGGTCCTTGGAAAGCAGCCTGAGGAAGACACCATAGCTGTGATTTGCCATCCTATGCGCGGCGAGGTCGATGTGAGCCTGAGTCACGTTCTCGTCATCGAAGGTCAGGCACTCCAACACGCCACAGTTGACCCAGTCGGTGGGCGGCGGCGTCATCATCAGCGTATCCGGGTCGATCCTCGGGCTGGTCAGTGACGACTGCCCGGACATGAATGACCTGAAGTCGGTGGCTAAATCGAGTATGCCAACCACGGGCTCGCCTGTAATCTGGGAGACGAACGAGAGGTAGAACTCGGAGACCTCGTGCTGCCTCAGGAACTCGGCCTTGACGTCGATCTCCCTGAGTACGGTGAGGTTGAGTACCCCTCCCTCTGGTTCGCTGACGCCTTCGCCGTGGCCGTTGTAGCCGGCAATCATCGTGACATCGGAGTCCGGCTGGCCGAAGTAGGCCGAATCGCGGATGAAGATCCCGAATGCCTCTATCCCCCCGGCCGACGAGAACTCCTCCATCAGCACCGCGTTCGCGTCGAGTTCGGGGGACTCTAGGTCGTAGGACTCTATGTCTATCGGGCTCAACGCGGCCGAGATCCCAGGAAGCATCAGCATTGATAGCAGGATGATGACGATGTGCGCCTGTCTGCGCCTCGGAACGAGGAAGTCTGCGACGTGGGCGAAGTCGCGCATGCTGAGAGCCGTGGAAGACGGGTATTTGACAGATTTCGTGTGGCTCACAGCCCACTGTCTCTGAGTTCCTCCAGCGCTCTGCGCTGGGCTTCACTCAGTTCCTCGGGCTCGGCCAGCGTGAACTCGATGTCGAGTGGGCCACCAGAGTGGCCATGCCCCTGTAATCTCCTACGGTCACCAATCTTGGAGCCCTCAGGAACCTCAATCTCGACTCTCTTGCCCCCAGGGGTCATAATTCTGACCTTGCCCCCTAGTAGAAGGGTGCTGTATGGTAATTTTACCTCTTGAATCAACCGTCCTTCCTCCCAACGGCGTCCCTCCTCTGCATCAAGCCTCAGAGTAATGAGGAGGTCCCCGGCATCTCCCTCGGGGTGCTCGTGCCCCATACCCTTCAATCGTAGAAGATGCCCGTGCTCGGTGCCAGGGGGCACTTTGACTGTGAGCGTGCTCCCCCTAGTCTGCACGCCCGTGCCATTACATGTGATGCATCTCCGAGAGGTGCCAAAGCTAGAGCCTTTGCATTTCGAGCATCTTTTCATTCGCCGATGGCTGAACTTTACCTCTGTTCCACTAACTGCCTGATTGAGGGAGATATCTAGACCGGCCTCTATGTCCGCCCCTTTCGTTCGTTGTTGAGCGGGTTGTCGTTGGTTGGCATTCTGCTCAAAACGGAAGTCGAACCCGGGAGCTGCACTTCCTCGACCACCCATAAACTGTGAGAAAATGTCGCCGAGATCAACTCCGCCGAAGTTTGATTGTGAGTTGCTACCTTGGAAAATTTCCTCCATTCTACTTCTCTGGTCGTACTCGTTGCGTGCTTCTGCCGACCCAACAGCTTCGTATGCAGACTGAATAGCCTTGAATCGTTCCTCGGCAGCTGCATCACCAGGATTTCTATCAGGGTGATACTGCCGGGCGAGCTTGCGATATGCCCTCTTGATTTCTGCGTCAGTAGCGTCCTTAGAGACTCCGATGACGCGGTATGGGTCCTCGACCATTGAGTCATTCTGAACGCGACGAGCCTTCAACCTGATGAGTGAGACGCGAAAGGCGATGCGCTAATCATGGGTTTGCCTCCTGGAGCATCATGGGAGTTGGATGGGCGGTCTTCAGGAACTACGTAGGTCACGCCAAGGAGATCTATGGCGACGTCACAGACTACCCTCGATTCTTCCTAATGCCTCCCTCCGCAATGATGGAAGCCGACAAAGATGGCAGCAATGTGGTAACACTGCTAGCACCGGAAGAACACATAGACCACGAGGTCGAAATGGTGATCAGGTTAGGTGAAGATCTACAACCTGCTCAGATGTGCGTTGGAGTTGACACAACTAACAGGACTCGCCAGACACATGCAAAGGAGAAAGGATGGCCTTGGCTGGAAGGCAAGGGCTTCAGGGGCGCAGGCGTTCTTGGGACTTGGGCCGATTGGGATGACAGTCCCCTGGAGATCGGGCTTTCCCTCAATGGTGAGATCAAGCAGGAGGCTTCCACCGAGCTGATGGTTCATTCGGTTGAGTCTATTCTAGGGCATCTGAGGAATTGGTATGAGTTGACCCCGGGGGATCTGGTATGGACTGGAACACCAAAGGGTGTTGGACCAATGCGGACTGGGGACATGATCGATGCTTGGATGAAGAACTCTAATGGTGAAGTTGTGAGCAACCTCAAGGCTGTCTGCAAATAGGACAAACATTCAGATTCATTGCTGCAGGGGAATAGGCATGGACGCTGGCACCCGCCGAATCACCGGAACGTGGTTGGTCGGAGATGAGGGAGTGATTGAGCGTGGTGATTTCCTGATAAACTCTGATGGAACGGTCTCGGAGAGTAAGGGAGACGAGGATGTTGTGGAAAGCATTGACGGATCCATGCGGATGTTAACGCGATCCTTCCAGAATTGGCACACTCATCTCTCCATGGTTTTGAACAAGTCCATGGGAGAGGGGCTTCCATTAATGGAGTGGTTGGAGACTTCCATTTTTCCTGTTGAAAAGGGTCTCACTGCGGAATTTGTAGAAGTGGGTACCAAAGCAGCGGCAGCCGAGATGATTGCCACAGGAACTACGTTCGCGTGTGACATGTACTACCACCCCGATGTGGTTGGTAATGTCCTTTCTGAGTGTGGATTGAGGGCCAAGGTATGTGGACCGATTACGGACTTCCCCACTCCCTCGTATCCTGAAGGAGCGGGCCAGGCTCTAAGCAAGATTGAGGGTTTGATTTCAGAAGGCACTCGAAGTCCGGATAGGGTGGAGTTCGGGATCGGGACGCATTCCGTCTACGCCTGCTCGGAGGAGACCCTGCGAAAGGCCTCGGAGATTTCCCGCGAGACGGGTTGCACACTAAGCATACACACTTCCGAGACTAGGGAGGAGGTCGCTGACTGCCATTCTGACCATGGGATGTACCCAATAGAGTACCTTGACTCAATCGACTACTTCACCGAGGGTACGGTTTGCGCTCACTGCGGTTGGGTGACAAAGAAGGAAATGCGAATTCTATCTGGGCACGGGGCCCATGCCGTACACTGCCCAACCAGTAATCAGAAGCTTGCTTGCGGAGGTACCATGTCGTATCCAGCAATGAGAGAAGCAGGAGTAGATGTGCGTCTTGGAACCGACGGTGCAGCAAGCAACAACTCCCTGGACATGCGCGCGGAAGCTAAGGCAGCTAGCCTAGTGCAGCGCCATGATCACTGGAATGCACGCATTCTAGGCCCTCTGGAGACTTGGCAACTCGCCACCCGTGGATCGAGGGACTGGGTAACTTGGGATCTTAACGACGTGAGGATGCGTCCATGGGGTAGGTTTGGAAGGAGGCTGCTTCCAAATCTCATCTACTCAGGGGGCAGGGTGCTTGACGTGTTCGTGGATGGAGAGGCCTTGCGCAGAGATGGAGTGACCCTTTCGATTGATGAAGAAGATGTTGCAAGCCAGCTCGAGGTCGCGGTTGAGTCATACTACGGAGAAATATAGTGGGAGTGTGACGGTGCCGGGAGTAAGTCCAAAGGCATTCGTGACCGAGGAGTATCATGAGTGAAACCCCGAAAAATGCCGTTCTGCGTTCTGATGTTGATGCCTCGGCAATTGGTCTCTACGCCTCTTTGGGTGCTGGCGGCCTCATGCTCGCATACGCAATTTACAAGGTTACCGTGGCTAACGTTAGCAGTGACTACGCTTTCCTAACCCTTGGAGTGAGCACAGCCCTAATCGCCTTCAGCGTGATTGGGCTGCATGAGTGGCTTAGGCACAGCAAGGGGATTGACAGGGAGGAGGATCCGATCGAGGAGTACGCCGGAGCGGCCGGAGTCCTGATGGGTTCGCTATCAGCAGTCTGGCTCTCTAGGTTTGTCGTCTTCTTCGCAGGGCCTGAGAAGGGATGGATCGAGATCCAAGATGGGGAGATTTGGATGCCTGTTTGGCTAGCTGCACTACAGACCCTGTGTCTTCTAATTGTGATGGAGATAAGTACTCGTTCGATTATTAGGCACTCCCTGGGGACGCTGCCGCGGACGGTGGTGGTTCTAGCACCCATCAGTCTGGCTTTCAGTGGCGCCCCGATTTGGATGGACTACTCCGGCGGGGAGTTGGAGGTATTCCTGACTTTATCCTTCTTGCTTCTAATGTCGGCCTCCGTGGTTTACTCTCTGAGGCTTGATCGTTCGTCACTATACCTATTCTCTTCAGGGATGACTGTGGGCTTTCCCCTGTACCTCGCTTGGGGCACAGAGATCGAATATGCTAGTCTGCTGGTTCCTTTCATCGTGCTAATCGGAATTACCGCCACTGACCAGAGCCTCTCTAGGAAAATGGTCGAGAATGGCTCCGGTCTCGTCGTGGCGACAATCCTATTCTGCCAGATTGTAGCTACGGCCAACGAATCCTCCTTCGTTGTTGCAGGCATTATGGAGATTGCCTATCCCTTCGGGCTCACTTTCTGGCTGTGGGTAGCCCTGCTAGTCGGTTGGTTCGCCCCCACAACGATGCAGAGGACACCGGCCATGCCAATTGGCCTGGCTCTAGCTCTGGCACTACTGTCAGGCGAGTCGGCGTTGGTTGGATGGTCGGTCGGCATTGTGGCTTTCATCTACCTCGAGACCAGACCATACGCTAGGGACTGGGTTGTTAGGGGGACCTACGTTGCTATGCTAGTATCTTGGTTGGTCTCCTCGGCACTCGGGGCCGAAGAAGGGGGAGCTCTGCTGGATACCGGCGGGATTACCCTGACAGTTGTTGATGGTGCTGCCTTCGTGCTCTTCCCTGCGTTACTCCTTCTAGGGATATGGGGGCAGCACCGCGGCAGATTGGGATTCTTCGACGGGCCGTCCCTCCTACTACTCATGGCCTCACTGAACCAGTCCCTTCTTCGAAAGTCCCATGTGCTCCTAGGGGCGATAATCGCTGCCGCAGTCCTATTCCAACTCGACAAGCACCTGCGAGGTCATGACAGGCTTGGAATTGAGGAGTCGGTGCGGTCCGCGTTCATAGTGGCTCCAATGGTATTAGCTCTAGCGATAGAGGCAACCGAGGTAGCTCTAGAGATAGAGGCATTTGATGATTCATCACTCGCCTTCATCAGATCCTTGCCTGGGGTATCTGCATTAGTTTTGTTTGGTCTGTGCCGCTTCCGGAAGAGCCCCGATGAGAACCTTATGTTGAGGCCGGAGATGACTGCCATTCTGTTGCTAATACTGATTTTCCTCGGGATCAACCTTGATGAGCACTTTGCGGACCCGACCGAAGCGATCTGGCTAACACTCAGCTGCGTTACCGTCGCTGTCGCCCTCCTAGCAATCGAAGGTGGAGCGTTTGGCCCTTCGACTCCCTTGGATAGATTGGTCGGAATCTGCTATCTGATTCCGATTTCGGTAATTTCGGCTGTCATCGTAAAGGACGAGGGGGGGAACCTCATGGCGCTGGTAACTCGTGACCTTCTGATCATTGCCGCTCCGGTGTTGGTCAACTTCAAACTGAAGACGCTCACAGACCTCTCAGAGGAGGCCCGCGCACTCGGAACCGTGACGTTGCTGGTACTTCTGGTCATTGGCCTAACTGACATCTCAGGGGGTTTACTGGCTATTCCAGTTTATGCGCTAGCAGTACACAGGGCAAGCAAGCACGCCTCTACGGCAGTCCTGATCTCACTACCGGTTGTTGCAGTCATATACGCTTCGACTTTCCACAGCACATACGACGAGAACTCTGTTCTATGGCCGATTCTGAGTGGCTTGGCTTACCTCGGGGAAACTTCTGATCTGCTAATTATCGAAGTTCCACGCTGGGCGTCTCTTCTTCTGGCATCATTACCGATCATGGTCGCGGTGAATATGCCTGCAGAAAGGAACAGAGTTGGGGGTTCCAGATACGGACCCGAGCAGTTGTTCGGCCCAGCCATGGCAGGTATGTTCGCAGTCGCATTATTACTTCCAGACGAAAGGATGGCCCCCCTATTTATCGTGACGTTGCTCACAGCCGGAGCTTGGAAGAACGGGATAGTCAACTGGTTCTGGCTAACACCAGTGGCATCGTTCTGGGCCACTGATAACCTAATCTCCCTACTCTTTGATTCAGGGCTGGATTTCTCACCCTCATATTCTGCAATCGCACCCTTGGTTGGTGGGATTGTGGGCCTTGGGCAGTACATCCTGCTGGAGAACGGAGTGCTGCTCTCCAACGTCAAGGATCCCGGAGCGCTCAATGCCTCCACGAAATATCTGGGAGCTGTATCAAGGGGTTTCGGCTACCTTTTCACCCTGATGACTGGGGACATCAGCTGGGCCCTTCCGTTCCTGTCCAGCCTCGTTGCTGGCTTGGATGGGATCAGGAACGGTATTCCTTGGCTGTTGCATGTTTCTGTACCTGTGCAGACATTTACGCTCGCACTTTGGATCCATAATGGAGAAGGTGGAAATGCGATCGACGCCACTTTGTGGCCAATCCTAGTCGGGTTGGTGATGCTCCAACAATCATGGGTCAGAAGAAACCCCTTCCAGAGACTGGATGAGGACAGACATGGGAATCCATTCGATTTTGAGAAGAACACAGGACTGTTCGGATCGGGTTTCTTCTTGTTTTTCTCCCTGATTTACTGGATAGAGGAAGGAACCCCTGAGGTCTTCGGGTACTGCCTGATTCTGCTATCCGCTCATCACATGATCCTGGGATTCAGCCGTGATCATCCATGGAGGAGGATGTTCAGTCTGGTGGGGATGCCGTTAGGTCTCGTGATTACAGGCTCTTTCTTCGGTGACCTAGTCATGGTGATGATGCTGTTCCTCGCTGCACTAACTCTAATTGGTCAGGCAGTGCTTTACTCATCGAAGGGGGGGCTGGAGATTGGCAGCACCAAAGAAGGGGCGTCACCTATAGTTTCCAACATAGGTGTCCCATACGACATCGGGATCCCAGATGACGCTGGAGTCCCAGATGACGCTGGAGTCCCAGAAGATTTGCCAGAGGAAGACGCGTCCGAAGAGTTCAGCGAGAGTTCGGTGGTAAGCGATGTAGTAAGCACCCCCGACCCCAGGTTCGTGTCTGATGAAGTCCCATTTCAAGTCAGGCTGGATTCAACTCTGGTCGATCGTTTACAGAAGAGCGTTGATGCGGAACAATCCGTTGACTTGAGCAAGTGGATTCCTGTCTTGGAAGTAAATTCCAACGGTGTGATTGTGCTGAAATGGGAGAGAGCCGGTGCTGGTTCCGATGTTTAGATTTCCTTAGGGATAGTAGAGGAATGCGGCTCCAAGTATCACGTATGCCCCCAACAACATAGCTCCCTCGAGCCAATTCGACTTTCCATCCGACGCTACGATGTTGACTATTAGGACTGCTAGGAACGCTGAGACCGTCTCAAGAATCCCAAACTCGAAGGTCAGTGGGACACCTAGAATCCATGCCAAGAGAACCATCAGGGGGGCAACGAAGACCGCGATCTGAGTGGAGGACCCCATAGAAATCGCGAAAGAGAGATCCATCTTGTCCTTGGCGGCAACCGTGACGGCAGTGAAGTGTTCTGCAGCGTTTCCGAATAGGGGGAGGAGTATGACGCCGATGAAAAGATGAGGGAGGTCCAGCTCCTGTGCTGCCTCCTCGACAGAGTGCACGAGTAGTTCAGCCATCCACGACACTAGAGCAGTGGCCGTCAATAGGAGGATTATCGCGTCACGCTGACTCATGGTGGGCTCCTCATGGTGCTGTCCCTCTGTCGCGAACAGGTGCACGTGGGTGCGGAACTGGAATAGTAGGAAGAGTCCGTAAATCAACAAGAGGATTACCGCCGCTATGTGACTGAGATTCTCCACCCCCAAATCGCCAGCTTCCCCTCCTACTGCAGAGTGGAACACAGATGGCACTATCAAAACGATCATGGCGAGAAGGAGAAGGGAGCCGTTGGAGCTAACTTGTGTCTCAGAGAATCTCTGTTCCGTGTGGTGCAATCCGCCCCAGACGAAAGATAGCCCCATCACCAGTAGCAGATTTCCGAGTACGCTGCCTATCAGGCTAGCCTGAACTAGGTGAATCATCGTTGACTCGGTCACGGTTCCGGGACCTGCTTGATAGGCAGCAACGATGGCAAGTAGAGCGATAATCATCTCTGCCGCGTTTCCAAAGGTGGCATTCAGTAACCCCCCAAGGGACTCGGACGTTCGTAGGGCGATCTCCTCAGTCGCCTTGCCCATTAGGAATGCAAGTGGCATTATTGCAACTAGAGAGGAGAAGAATGTCAACGATGGATCTTTCTCTACGTAGGCGAAGTAGCATGCCATCGGAATGGATACTAGCAGGAGGTTCAACTTATTCTGTCTGGGATCGAGAGCTCGAATCCAACCCACTTCGCTTGGCATAATACAACAACGGCAGCGTGGATGAGAGGTCAATGTTGCGCCTGACTCGCGGAGTGTTCATGACTTCCGTAGGTGCGCGTGGAGTGTGGAGTGCGCTTGGAGGCTGGCACTGACTGGCACGCCCGGCACTGGCAAGACAACGATAGCAGCCGTGCTGGAGAAAAAAGGCATTCGCATTGACTCCGTCGAGAGCTTAGCGGAACGTCACGGGTGCATCGGAGAAGTCGATGTCATTGATGGTGCCCGTCCTGTTGACCTAGGGGCCCTGTCGGTATGTCTCCGAGACGAGTGGCGAGACTCGCCAGAATCTACCACTGTAATCGACGGGCATCTCTCACACAATCTGCCGGTGGACGGGGTGATTATCCTGAGATGCTCGCCTGAGGAGCTGAGGGTTCGCTTAGATGAAAGGGGTTACTCGGACTTGAAATCTACCGAGAACATCGAGTGGGAGTTTATTGGAGGAGCGTGGAACGAGCGTGAAGGGCACCTGCCGTGGGTGGAATTCGACACATCGGCGGACTCAGTTGAATGCATTGTTGCCACTTTGCACGACTGGATTTCAGATGGCTTGAAGCCGATGAGCCCCCGCTCAGCAATTGACTGGGTGTCAGTTCAGGAGGGGTGACATGTTCGAGAAGATGAGGGGGAAATGGACCAAAGCCATACAACCATTGGTCGTCCGACTTGGGGGATTGGACCCTAACGTTTTGACTTGGAGCAGCTTAGTTCTCGCTCTTGCCTCCTTCTACCTCCTAGCGAGTGCAGGCTTCGACGACCATGGCTCCTTGGCGATATTGGGCGGGATCTGCCTAATTCTTGTTGCTGGTTTGATGGATTCACTGGATGGTGCCCTTGCTCGTCATCAGGGGGTCGCTGGACCCTATGGGGACTTCTTGGACCACACTATCGACCGTGTGGTAGACGTGGGCCTGCTAGTAGCCCTCGGGATGAATGCAGCATTCGTGGATGATCCCAGTAGTGGTTTTATCGCGGGCCTTATGACTCTCTTCGGATCCTACATGGGCACGCAAGCACAGTCCGTGGGATTGGATAGGATTTACGGGGGATTCTCCCGTGCGGACCGTTTGGTTATCACTCTGGTCGCCCTACTGGTAGCAGCTTGGCAGGCCCGTACCGGTGTTGCAGGAATTGATGTTGGCGAGATTAACGAATTGGCCTGTTTAGCACTCCTGGGCAACGGGGAGCTGAATGGGATGACTTTCGTCCTTGCAATTTCTGCATGGGGTGGTCTGTACACCTTCATTGTCAGGTTCGTCAAAACCCGAAGGAGCCTGATGGAGTGAATGGCACTTCTAATGGTCCACGAAAACACCGCCCGACTGGGTCTGACCGGGGGCAATGGTTATCCTCTCCGCTACGCGCCTGAGCTGCGTGAAGCACCTTATCGAAAGAGTTCTCGAGCTTCAGGATGGAGAAACACAGGTTCCATCGAACCCAGAGTTCGAAGAAGCCCCTGATCTCGAGAATCTGCTGAAGTCGCTTCAACCGAAGATCAGGGTCTTCGGTTGTGGGGGCTGTGGATCAAACACAGTCGCCCGACTTGAGCAGGAGGGCTTGTTCGACGGAGAGTACGTCAAGGGGATGGCGGTAAACACGGATGCCCAGCATCTTCTCAGAGTTAGTGTGGAGAACAAGGTCCTGATTGGTCGCTCCGCCCGTGGCAGGGGGGCGGGAGGCGA
>Ga0066850_10001926_pt1 | contig 10635 bp, 9 predicted proteins | sample ETNtaG_4_FD_67282 | JGI IMG/M metagenome (GOLD analysis project Ga0066850, IMG submission 67282) | Marine microbial and viral communities from oxygen minimum zone, Eastern Pacific Ocean - ETNP201406SV67 | ecosystem: Environmental > Aquatic > Marine > Oceanic | place: Pacific Ocean: Eastern... | reverse complement strand
GGAATATATATAAGCACTAAAGATGATGATTTTGGGGGTATGCCCCTGTCCGAAAAATAAGGGGATGGCATATCTACAGCTTCACGAACTGAAAAACCCCTCTTTCCAGTCTAGGATGATCGTATCCCGAAATAGAGGTCTAAAAAGACGATATTTGTGATGTGATTTTGAACTTCTGTCACCATATGAGCACCATGAGGTGTTTTTTGGCTCGGTATAAAGAAAGATTTATTAGCTAACTTATTGAAAATATTGGTGCCGGAAAGTGGAGTCGAACCACCGACCTACGCATTACGAATGCGTTGCTCTACCAACTGAGCTATTCCGGCAATTATTGAAGTGGATTAGAGCCGTGCTTATTATCTCCATCATCACCCTTTTTTATCCACCAATAGAGTAGCGGAATAATACCAACAATAGTTATATATAATAATTGCCACCAACCCGATCTATCAACATCATGCAGTCTTCTTGTAGTAACGGAAATGTTTGGAATGAATATTAAAAGATTAACCGTTAGCTGAAGCATAGCAATATCTGTAATTCTTGTAAGATCAGAGAGTACGTATACATCAATATAATATGCTACATCCCTCAGCAACCAACAAAAGAGAATAAAGAACCAAAATTCTGAGCGACTTGCCCTGCCAGAAAAAGTCGCATATTTTGCCCAACAAGTTTTGACTGCTTCAAATAAATTCATATATTAATTTCTTATATAGTAAATTGTAGTTCACCTAAACGTTTAGTTAGTTTCATATTTTCTGCATAATCAATAGGAACACCAATTAATGCTGGGCCATTTTGTTCAAACGCTTCCTCGAGCGCAGGTTTGAATTCATCTGCAGAAGAAATGACCTTGCCCCATGCGCCAAAAGATTCGGCTAACATTGCAAAATCTGGATTATTAAATTCAAGATCGGAATGTTTTCCATTAAACTGATTCTGCTGCTTCCATTTAATGAGGCCATATTCACCGTCCATTAAAATAACAGTGACAATATTAAGTTTATGCCTAACAGCGGTTTCAATATCCTGAACATTCATCAAAAACCCAGCATCCCCACAAACAGCAATAACACGCGTATCAGGAAATGCGAATTTAGCGCCCATGCCTGCGGGAAAAGCAAAACCCATTGTGCAGAATCCATTAGAAATAAGACAGGTATTAGGTTCATCACACTGGTAATAACGAGCTATCCACATCTTATGTGCGCCTACATCGGATAAGAGTATGTCAGAGGGGCCGAGTATCTCGCGAATATCCCAAAGCACTTTTTGCGGTTTCATTGGAAACGACTTGTCATCCTTCTCCATAGCAAAATCATTACTGATTGTTTCTCTTAATTTTTGTTTATTATTAATATCGAAAAACGGTAATTTATCTTTGTATTTATCATTAAAAAGTTGATTCATTTGCCATAATGCATCGGCAACATCCGAAACCACCTCGACATCAACGATATAGTCTTCATCAATCTCAGCAGGCCAAAAATCGATATGAATAATTGTTTTTTTGATATTTTTATTCCAAAGCTTAGGCGCATATTCAACAAGGTCATAACCAATAGCAATAACCAGATCCGCATTATAAAGTGCAGCATTAACGTGATCCTGTCCTTGTAAACCTATCGTGTATAAACAGTGTGGGTCAGTTCGAGAAACAGCACCCTTCCCCATAAAGGTATTAACAACTCTGATGCCTGTTTTTTCAGCAAGTAGTCGTAATTGATTGGATGCCCGTTTTCTAACAGCGCCATTACCCGATAAAATAATGGGTTTTTTAGCATTTATAATTGCTTCAACAGCCGCCTTGACTGCTTTATGATCAGCAGCAGCGCGTCTTGTTTTGCGTGGCTCAATAATTGATGTGGTGGAGGTCGTTTCTTCTTTAGCAATATCTTCAGGTAATTCAAGCACAGTAACGCCTGGTTTTTCTTGTTCTGCAATCTTAAAAGCCTTCCTAACCATCTCAGGTATTGTTTCAGGTTTGTAAATACTGTGTCCCCATTTACTAATAGGCCTTAGCATTCCAATTGAATCCATATTTTGATGGCTTTCTTTGTGGAGCCGGCTTGTACTTGCCTGACCGATAATTGCAACCGTTGGTGCGCGATCCATATTCGCATCAGCTAAACCTGTAACCAAATTAGTCACTCCTGGGCCAAGTGTTGCAAGACAAACTCCAGCTTTACCAGTTAGACGGCCATACCCATCCGCCATAAATGCGGCTGCTTGCTCATGTCGACATAATACAAATTCAATGGGACTGTCCATTAATGAAATCATGAAATCAGCATTCTCTTCTCCAGGGACACCAAAGATCTTTTCAACGCCTTCAGCCTCTAAACAACGCACAAACAAGTCAGATGCTTTCACAATCTACCTCCAAAAATTTTATTTTTATTTTTTTGTTATTCACCCTGTTAATGTTAAAAAAATACTGGTTAGCTTTTACAAAAATTAAACATGGCCATATGAAAGCATAGCTTCGGCAACTTTTACAAAACCAGCAACGTTTGCACCCTGAAGATAATTAACTTTACCTCCGGACTCTTCCCCGTACTCAACACAACTATCATGTATGCTTTTCATCATTGATTGAAGCATATCGGCCAACTGTGATTCATCCCATGCAATGCGAGCGCTGTTCTGACTCATTTCAAGACCCGACACACCAACACCACCTGCATTTACTGCTTTTGCAGGACCAAAGCTCACTCCCGCATCGACAAATGCATCTACTGCCGCTTGTTCACATGGCATATTGGCAGCTTCTGCAACAAGTTTGACACCATTTTTTATCATCGTCGCGGCGTCTTCTCCATTCACTTCATTTTGTGTTGCAGATGGTACAGCTATATCAGCAGTAACACCCCATGGGCGTTTACCCTCATGAAAAACAATATTTTTAAATTCATCGGCGGCCTCTGAAATACGTCCTCGCCTGACATCTTTTAATTCTTTAATCCAATCAATTTGTTCTTGAGTCAAACCATCAGAACACTCAATAAAGCCACCAGAATCAGAAAGAGTTAACGGTTTACCGCCTAACTGCAAAACTTTTTCTGCGGCATGTGTAGCTACATTTCCAGAACCAGAAATAAGTACTGTCTTTCCCTCTACATCTTCTTTTATTTGTTGCAACATATTCTGCGCAAAAAATATCGCGCCATAACCAGTCGCCTCAGTACGCATTTTTGATCCACCAAAAGATAATCCTTTGCCCGTCAGTATGCCAACAAACTGATTGGTAATACGTTTGTATTGACCAAACATGAAACCTATTTCACGCCCGCCTACACCAATATCACCTGCCGGAACATCTGTATCTGGTCCAACATGTCGATAAAGTTCTGTTACGAAACTCTGGCAAAAACGCATTACCTCAAGTTCTGATTTCCCCTTCGGATTAAAATTTGACCCTCCTTTACCACCGCCCATTGGTAATCCAGTCAAACTATTTTTAAAAGTCTGCTCAAATCCTAAAAATTTAAGAATACTTTGATTGACGGACGGGTGAAAACGCAAACCTCCTTTATATGGCCCAATTGCACTATTAAATTGAACTCGCCAACCGCGATTAGTTCTAATATTTCCATCATCATCCGACCATGGTACGCGGAACGAAATTATGCGCTCGGGCTCTGCCATACGTTCTAGAATCTGCATTTCATGATAAATTGGTTTATCAGCAATATAAGGGAATATTGTTGATGCAACCTCATAGACAGCCTGAACAAACTCTGATTCGCCTGAATTGCGTTTCTCAACACCTTCCATATAACGATTAAAATACTCTTTAGTTTTTGTAGCACTGACACCTGATTTAGACACGGAGCGCCTCCCCTTCCTTTAATATTACAGCAAACAGTTAAAATATATGTTTATACTATTGATTTTATTTGGTTTTATTATAGTTTTAAAATATTTTTTACATCTAATATTAAGACAGTTTGAGATAATACCCAATTGTCTATATACAATTAAAATTAAGACTATCAGTTGTCAATGTTTTGTCAAAAAAAACGAAGTGATGGTATGTCTCTGAATTAAGCCTGACCACCCCGAAAAATATCTTTTTAGCCCTTGGATTGCACCAAAAAATATATTATCTAATACAGGTGTAGTGCTTGGTAAAAATTATTCAAACCAATTGTTGAAATTTCAGATTCGCGTCAGAGAGAATTAGCAACTTTAACTTCAGTCAAAAAGGATAAAAACTAATTTTAGTTCTCTATATTTAAATATTTTTTTGCTAGATTCTTTGCGTGATTATACTGATTAGGAAATAACTTATCGTCATTTAATAGCCCTTCAATTCTTTTTTTAGCGTTGCTACTGCCATTTTTAGATGCCACATAAAACCACATTGATGCAATAATAAAATCCTGTTTTATGTGCTCTCCATTCTCATACATAATGCCGAGATTGTATTGAGCATCAGAAAATCCTCCTAATGCAGCTCTTTTAAACCATTTATTAGCCAATCCTAAATTTCTTTCGATACCTAACCCAAGATAATAATGAATACCAATATAGTTTTGAGCAACTAAATCACCATTATTAGCTAGCGGCTGCCATAAAGCATATGCCTTTTCATACTGGCCCTTATCAAAAAATAACTTTGGGTCGTCAGATTGAGAACAAGATAAAGATGATGTTAAAAAAATAATTACGAAAAATAATCGCATGCATCTATGAGTGCGATTTAAGTAGAGAGCTCCAAAAAATTATGCTTTTGCTAGCGCCTGTTCAATATCGCTTAACAAATCATCGATATGCTCAATACCAACAGACAACCTGACAAGATCATCAGATACGCCCGCTTTTGCGAGTTCCTCAGGAGAAAGTTGTCGGTGTGTTGTGGTTGCCGGATGACATGCTAGTGATTTTGCATCTCCTATATTGACAAGACGTGTAATTAACTCGAGCGCGTCAATAAATTTTGTGCCTGCTTTTACACCACCCTTAATACCAAAACTTAATATACCAGCAGCTTTATCATCGCAATATTTTTTTAGTAATTGATTATCTTGATGATTAGAAAGTCCAGCATATCTAACCCAATCGACTTTGTTATGTTTCGTGAGATAATTGGCAACCTCAAGTGCATTTTCACAATGGCGGTCCATTCTCACGGCTAATGTTTCAATCCCTTGAAGAATCATAAAACTATTCATCGGTGATATTGCCGAACCAGTATTTCTTAAGGGAACAACTCTTGCCCGCCCAATATAGGCTGCTGGTCCTAAAGCTTCTGTATAAACAACACCATGATACGATGGGTCTGGTTCATTTAATCTATTAAAACGACTTTTATGTTCGGCCCAAGGAAAATTACCAGAATCAACAAGAACACCACCTATATTACTACCATGACCACCCATATATTTTGTTAATGAATGAACCACAATATCGCAGCCATGTTCGAAGGGTCGGCATAAGTAGGGTGTTGGTACTGTATTATCAACAATAACAGGTATACCCTTACTATGCGCTAACTCAGAAATCTTACCAAGATCTGCCACATTACCGGCAGGATTACCAATAGACTCACAAAAAACAGCCTTTGTTTTGTCATCCACTAATTTCGTTATTTCTTCATAATTTGGTGCATCGATGAAACGTACCTCTATTCCCATTTGAGGAAAGGTATGGGCAAATAGATTATATGTCCCGCCATACAAACTACTTGTTGATATAATATTATCTCCAGATTCAGCAATAGTTTGGATCGCGTAATTAATTGCCGCCATACCTGAAGACAATCCTAATGCTGCAATACCACCTTCCATTTCTGCTACACGTTGTTCTAATACCGCCGTCGTTGGATTCATAATACGCGTGTATATATTTCCCTCTACTTTCAGATCAAATAAATCAGCTCCATGTTGAGTACTATCAAAAGCATATGATGTTGTTTGATAAATTGGGACGGCAACTGCCTTAGTTGTTGGTTCTGGGGAATAACCACCATGAACAGCTATTGTTTCTAATTTCATGATAACCTCATATTTTTATATTTATTATTATTTAATTAACTATTATTTTGAATTTTTAACACGAACAACAATATCAATACCTTCCTGGACTGTATCTTTAGGTAATGTGGGTAATGAGCTTATCTGTGCATTATTAAATTCAAAATCTGAAATTTCACCAGTATCTACATTATAGTAATGAGAGTGTGGTGTTGTTTTAGAATCATAGTAAATTTTGGAAGAATCAATAATAACGCGTCGAACAAGTCCTTTATCGGCAAATAGATTCAAAGTATTGTAAACAGTTGCTCGAGAAATACCGCACTTATTATTATTAAGTGACGAAAAAATATCCTCCGCAGAAAGATGCTGGTCCTTGACTAGAATAAATTTAGCAATCTTAATTCTTTGATTTGTTGGTTTGATATTTAGAGTGCATAGGACTTTGTGAACTGATTTACCGCTCATATTCATATTATTTACATTATCCAATACCTGATCCATTGACTCATTATATTAGATGCTCGCAATAAAGTGGAGTCAAAATAAGAGTGATTATCGTTTATTAAGCAGGTTCTGTTATATTTTTTCTATTTTCAAGAGTGAATTTAGCAATATCTATGAAGGATGCTTTCTTGAATAAATGATCGGTCAATAATTTAGCTGAAGCCGGGGCTTGTAGTATTCCTTTCCGAAAATGACCCGCATTGATGTAAATATTCTTGAAATTTGGAATTATACCAATAACAGGTTTGCCATCATCAATTGCGGGACGTAAACCTGCCCAGTGTCCTATAAGTTTTTCGTCTACTAATTGAGGAGCAACAGAATATGCCCAATCCAACAATTCCTGTTTAACTATTTCAGTTGTGTTATTAATAAAACCAACATCCTCCATTGTGCTACCAATCAGTATTTGACCATCCAATCTTGGAATTAAATAATGCCGACCATCCAAAATAATTTTATCTATAGTATTATTATTTGTTTGTACACAAACTATTTGGCCGCGTATTGGTTTTATATTAACGGTAGTATTTATATTCTTCAGAAATAAGTCGCTCCATGCTCCTGTTGTAATTATGAGATTATGGGCATGTAATTTTTTATCATTATTTAATTTTACGTATTCAAATTTATTATTCTTAACTTCGATATGTGAAATTCTAGAATTTTCAAATAGGTCAACCGAGAGAATTTTTAGGCTTTTATATAATGCATTTAATAGTAAAGGTGGTCTGACTTGATATATTTCTGGAAGCAAAATAGAATAATCTGGAATATTTATTTCAGGATAATTTTTATTTATCTTATCTATTAATGTAATTTTATTTTTATTAGACCACTTTTTGGTTTTTTCAGAATGTTCTTTGTTAATAATTATTAGACCGGATTTAATTAATTCAGCATCAATGTCAGTTTCTTCGTGTAGATTAAGAATAAAATTTGGGTAAAGTATTTTTGCTTTCTCAGAAAGAAATGTAGAATCAGAATTTTCATTCCAAGGTCGCATAGAAGATAAAATCCCGCCGGCTGCCCTAGATGCTTCATTCCCAAATTTCTGACGGTCCAGTATTGCGACGCTTGCTCCTCGAGTTGCAATTTCTCGTGCTGTTGTCATGCCAATAATTCCGCCGCCAATGACAATATAATCGTATTTCATAGAAGTACTGGATTGTAATTGTAGATGAGATTTCTTTTCTTGATATAAATCAAGCCCATTGCTACGAAAAATATTTTTAATACTAAATGATTACTATAAAAAATTACTGTACTGTTCTCTTAATTTGACTCATTAATTCTCTTGGCAGAGAAAAAACGACATTTTCTTCAATTCCAGGAGATTCTTTAATAATAGAAGCGCCTAATTTTTCCAATTTAGTTATTACTTCTTCCACAAGAATCTCTGGTGCAGAAGCGCCAGCTGTTAGTCCAATATTTTCTTTTTCATTTAACCACTTGTCTTTAATTTCTGTTGCATCATCGATGAGGTAAGCTGGTACACCTGCTTTTTGTGAGATCTCCATTAATCGTGATGAATTAGAACTATTAGGGGAACCAACAACTAGAATTAAATCACACTGCCGTGCTAATTTTTTTACGGCATCCTGCCTATTTTGTGTCGCATAACATATATCTTTCTTTTTCGGGCCATCAATGTTTGGAAAACGCTTTCTCAATGCATTAATAACCTCAGACGTATCATCCATAGATAATGTTGTTTGAGTTACAAAGGCTAAAAAATTTGGTTTTTTAACTTCTAACTTCATTACATCTTCAACTGATTCAACAATATACATTCCGCCCTCACCGCTTTTTGGTTGATACTGACCAACCGTTCCTTCAACTTCAGGGTGACCTTCATGTCCGATTAAAATACATTCCCTCTCTTCATCTTGGTACTTACCTACTTCCATATGGACTTTAGTAACGAGCGGGCATATCGCATCAAATACCCTTAATCCACGACGTTTAGCAACATCGCGAACTGCTTTTGATACTCCGTGTGCACTAAAAATAACTGTTGAATCATCAGGCACTTCATCGAGTTCCTCAACAAATATAGCCCCCTTATCCCGAAGTGAATTAACTACATATTTATTATGTACAACTTCGTGACGGACATATACGGGCGCTCCAAATAGTTCTAAAGCTCTTTCAACAATTTCAATTGCTCGGTCAACACCCGCACAAAATCCCCGTGGGTTTGCAAGTAATATTTGCATTTAATTCTGCCTATAAATAAATATTAAATTCATTATATAAAAGTTTAATAAAGACTAAATATATTATAGTGTAGCCGTAGTCCGATCAGTAAATAAAGTATCTAAAACTAACATAATTGCGCCAATTGTAATTGCTGAATCAGCTACGTTAAATGCTGGCCAATACAAACCTTTATAATAAACCTCAATGAAATCTATAACATATCCTAATGTAAGCCTATCCCATAAATTCCCTAATGCGCCACCAAGTATAAAAGCTAATGAAAATAACAGCCATCGACCTTTTGCTAGAGAATTGTACATCCATACAACAATTACTATACTAATAAAAGATGAAGCGCCTATAAAAAACCAACGCTGCCAACCGCCAGCATCACTTAAAAAACTAAATGCTGCGCCTGAGTTATACATTAAAGTCAGATTGAATCCATCATAGATATATTTTGGTTCATGCAATACCAAAGATTGTACTGCATAAAATTTTGTCACTTGGTCTAAAACAATAATTACAATCGATAATATTAACCATCTAAACATAAAACACCCTTATATCAAGCATATAACCTAATTTCTCCATTTTGAGAAATATTGCTAATACAACGTGAGCATAATTCCTTATGCATATCATTCTTTCCGATGCTCTCATGCCTATGCCAACAACGTACACATTTTTCATATGCATAGGGTTTTGCATAAATAAATAAATCAGAGATATCGGATTGAATTGCGTCATTATTACGTTTTTCTAATGGATAGATATTCGTGCTTGAACAAATTAAAACAAACCTTAACTCATCTTTAATAAAATTAAGCTCATTAAAGAACTCTTCATTACAATAAATATTAACTTCCGCATCTAGCGATGAGCCAATCGTGCCATCACTACGCAATTTCTCAAGTTGTTTGTTAACCTCATCGCGGACTAAAATAATTTTTTCCCAACGAAATTTTCTAGATTTTGAATTTATATCTTCTGCTTCTATTTCATACCAATTTTCTAGAAAAACTGAAATATCTTTATCACCCGGAATATATTTCCATATTTCATCAGCAGTGTAACTAATAACGGGTGCCAACCATCTAACTAACATTTGCACTAGATGGTACATAGCTGTCTGTCCTGAACGTCTGATTAAACTATCTTTGCTTGTTGTGTATTGTCTATCTTTAATTATGTCAAGATAAAATCCGCCCATCTCCACAACACAGAATTGGTGCAACAACTGATAAATTAAATGAAATTCAAAATTATCATAGGCGGTAATTATTTCTTTTTGTAAAGATAAAGCATGTTCAATAATCCATTTATCTAAATCCAGCATATCTGAGAAATCAATACTATTTTCCTTTGGGTCAAAATCATTTAAATTTGATAAAAGATAACGTGAAGTATTGCGAATACGCCGATAAGCATCAGCTACTCTTTTTAATATTTCATCGGAAACATTCATTTCGGCCCGATAATCTGTTGCTGCAACCCATAAACGTAAAATATCTGCGCCATAAACATTCATAATTTTTTGTGGAGCAATAACATTTCCCTTCGACTTTGACATTTTCAAACCATTTGCATCAACAGTAAAGCCATGGGTTACTACACTACGATAGGGTTTCTCATTTCTGGTTATTGCTAATGAGGTTAAAAGTGCTGATTGAAACCAGCCGCGATGTTGATCAGAGCCTTCTAAATAAAGATCAGCTGGATAGTCTAAACGTTTATCGTTATGTAGTACTGCATCATGAGTAACACCCGAATCGAACCAAACATCGAGTGTATCCATAACCTTAATATAATCCTTTGAATCATCATTAAGTATCTCAGCTGAATCTAAGTCAAACCAAGCATTAATCCCCTTCTGCTCAACCAATTCAGCGACTTTTTTAATAATTTTAGATGTTTCAGGATGTAATTCTTGAGTTTCTCG
>Ga0066850_10001915_pt1 | contig 10681 bp, 9 predicted proteins | sample ETNtaG_4_FD_67282 | JGI IMG/M metagenome (GOLD analysis project Ga0066850, IMG submission 67282) | Marine microbial and viral communities from oxygen minimum zone, Eastern Pacific Ocean - ETNP201406SV67 | ecosystem: Environmental > Aquatic > Marine > Oceanic | place: Pacific Ocean: Eastern... | reverse complement strand
ATAATAAATCAATAACAAAATATTTAGAAAAAAATAATTATATTGTCAGAGGTTCTTTTAAACCAACTGACAAACTACTTTATTTAGAGTTCTATAATTATTAATCTAAACTTAATATCCATTCTTTAATCAATTGCAAACCCTCTTTATGAACCATTGATCTACCAAGTTCCGGCATCATAATCCCGGGGTCGGTTGATTCAAATCTATAAACTAATATTGATTTATCTGGGAATCCAGGCACAATGTCATATTTAAGATGCCCCGATCCCCTCCCAGCTGCTACAGGAGTTTTATTAATTCCAAGAGCCTTTAAGCTAGTTTCATGGTAATCTAAATATAATCCAGTATTATTAGCTGGTCCCATTTTATTATGACAATGTGCACAATTAATATCAAGCCATCCTCTTGTTCTATTATTTATATTCATAGACAGATCATCCCATTTATCAACTTTTGGAATATCAATAAAATCTGGTAAATTTTCAAAAAAACCTAACTCCGCCCATTTCTTAATTTGATTTTTAATTTCAGTTCCATAATCATAATCACTATTTATATTTCTAGCTTTAGGACCAATAGGTGAAAAATTCATATAATTATCAACATGACAACCTTTGCATTGATTCATGCTTGGGATTATATAATCAATAGATTCTTTTATACCATCAAAATTAATCCAAGATGCTTTTTTAATACCTCCCACCAAATCTAAATATGCTTCAGTTTCACTTTCATTCCAAATATAAGGTAATCCTATCCACCCATCTTCTTCATGAATCAAAATTCTAGTCTCTTTAAGGCTCATACCTTTACTGGGATTATTAAAATCATATGGATAATAAAAAGTTTTTGAAATAATTGTTCCAATTGGAAAACCAAAAGAATCAATCTCATTATAAACAATTTGTTTATTATCAGGGATATATATACTTCTATGCTTCCAAGCATAATCAGTAAATAGAGGATTTATAAGTTCATATGGGATAAATTCATCAGATGTTATTAAATCATGTGGATTACCTACATAAATATTATAATCTGAAATTTTTTCATTAAAATCAGATGATGAAAATAAATATGAATATAAGAACATAGAAACAAAAAAAAATAACTTATCTTTCATTTCTCAAAGGGATATTTAATCACTTTTATATTTGGGTGGACACAATCATATGGATTTAAATCTTGTGACATATTATTAGTATCCCCTGCTAAATCCAAATTTACGAAGTTAGCATTTTCATTATTTTTAATACAAATTTTATACTCATCTTTTACAAAACCATTTTCAATAATATTTGAATCAACAATACCATCATAGATAATATCCGGGATATCCCTCCAAAAATTATATGCCAATAAAAAACCAATTGGTTGTTTCAAGGAGAAAGAAGGAAATTGTTTATCCCTGTGATATAAATTATCATATAAATAAATAGATGTTGGATATGGATAATATAGAGAATCACTTATTTCTTCTTCTGTAATAAAATAACTAACTATTGATGTATTAGCAGTTTTATTATTTGAAATAAAATTATTAAAAATTTCTACATTAGATGTTGCTAAAATCATAATCCCTGTACCAGTAGGAACTTTAGCAACAATATTTCCTTCAGGTGCAAAATTATTAGTGTTATTATTAATTATTTTATTATTAAATACCCTAACGTAACCACCACTTTTCACTAACAAATCAGGTAAATCAAAAACTAAAATTCCACCTGAGTTGTCATGGCTATAATTATTATAAACATCTGCACTGATTGAATTTTCTATTTCTATGCCTGCAACATTGTGGTAAGCTTCAGAGTTTCTAACTATAATATTTTCAGATTGGCCAACATAAATACCTGCATCTGATGCCCCAATTGCAATACAATTATCAACTAATACATCCTTAGATTTCACAGGATATAATGCATAGCTTCCATTTGTTTCCATGGGGCCACCTGTCCATTGAGCTTTTATATTAATAAACTTAATTCCATCAGTATCCTCAACTTTAATTAAATCTCCCTTACTATTTTCAATTGTAAAATCTCTTAATGTAATATTACTACTATTTATAATTTTCAAACCTTCAGCTCCTTCAATTTGATTATCAAAATTAAGGATAGTCGAATCAATACCATAGCCTGAAATTATAATATTATTAAGATTATCACCCCAAATACTTCGGTTTATACTAACTTTACCTTTAGGTAAATAAATAATATCGCCAGGTTCTGCAAGAATAAATTTTTCTTGTATGGTTCTATAAGCATTTTGGTCAGCTAAAATCAAGCTAATGCAGATATATAAATATATAGTAAATTTCAATTTAATTTTCCAGATCTCATTTTCATCTATTTCTTTCAATGGCTTTTCTAATTGTTTTTTTCTTATACCAATAAGTTGATCATAATCTTTATCTACACTTTGAATATTTTTTCCATTTAACTCTCAATGATAATACCTGTAATTTAATTACATTTATTGCTATATAAAAAAAAAATAGAAAATATATTTGGATTATAATGGGGAATAGTGTTATAATAATGGGTAAGTGTGGGGAAAATTCCCAACCGTTTAAAATAAAACATAGCACGTAGGAAGTAAATCAATGTCATTTACAGGTGAATATCGCAATTCTGTTGATCAAAAAAACAGACTAAGTATTCCTGCTAAATTCAGGAGTTCCATTAGTTCAGATAATGATAAAACTTTTGTACTTAGCAAAGGTTTTGATGAATGCCTTTTTTTATACCCATTAGAAGAGTGGAAAATTGTTGAAGAACAACTTTCATCTTTAAGTAGTATAAAAGATAAGCATAGAAATTTTATCAGAAAAATTACAAGACATGCTAACTATGTTAAATATGATTCTCAGGGCAGGATAGCCATTCCAGATTTATTGCTTGAATATGCAAATATTTCAAAGGATGTTTTAGTTATTGGAGTTGTAAAAAAAATAGAGCTATGGGATCAAAGCACTTTAAATAATTATGAAAAACAAAAAGATTTCTTATCAGATGAAGATTTTGAAGATCTTGCAGATAAAATTAATTTTTAGTTTTATAAAATGAACTACCACATCCCCGTATTACTGGATGAGGTCATAAAACTATTAAACATTAAACCTGAGGGGATATATATGGATTGTACAATTGGTTTTGGAGGTCACTCAGAATCAATTATAAAAAAGTTGAATACAGAAGGCCTTTTAATCGGGCTTGATTTAGACCCTTATGCTCTGAATAAAACAAAAAAAAAACTTAGTCAATTTAATAAAAATATTTCTCTGCACAATTGTTGTTACAGTGTGTTTCCTCAAATATTAGAGAAATTGGGTATCAGTAAAATTGATGGTTTTCTTTTTGATTTTGGCATCTCCTCCTACCAAATAGATTCAGGGCCTAGGGGTTTTTCTTATATGAGAAATGCACCTCTCGATATGAGATTCAATAATCAGGATTCTAAATTAAAAACTGCAGAAAATATTATCAATTCAATTAGCGAAAGTGAATTGTCAGCTGCTTTAAAAAACTACGGAGATCTACGAGAACATTCAAGAATCTCAAAATGTATAATTACAGCAAGAAATAATAACAATATAAACACAACATTTGAATTAAAAGAAGCAATACGCAATGCCTTACCATATGAAAATATCAAAAAAATATCAGTTGTCTTTCAAGTAGTTAGAATTCTTGTAAATAATGAAATCAATACTATAAAAAACACACTTAAAAAAACAATAGGTCATTTAAAGATTGGAGGCAGAATAGCAATTATCAGTTTTCATTCTATCGAAGATAGAATTGTGAAACATTTTTTTAAAGATCAAATTATATATAAAAATTCATCCTATGAAATTGAATATGAAGATATAGGGACAAAAATAAAAGTATTAACAAAGAAACCTTTGATTGAATCTAAAGAGAATCTAAAAAAGAACCCTAGAAGCAGGAGCGCTAAATTAAGAGTTGCAGAAAGGATGAAATGAAAAATAATAATAATTTTTTCAATTTTTTATTTTATACAATAACAGTATTGCTATTATCAAGCTTGTTTATTTTAAAAATAACTATAAAAAATGAATGTATTGAATCGCAGAATAATATAGAAAAATCAAATAATATGTTAATGAAAAATACAGATATAATAAAGGAGCTACAAAGTACAAGAGATTACTTGATGAGCTATCAATATATAGAAAATTGTTTATCGCAAAAAATGGTTGCAGCAGTACCTGAGACTTTGATTATAAATCTAAATAAATAATGAGAAAATTTTTTCACATATATTCTAGACGTATAAATTATTTAACAATCATAATCTTTATTTTTAGTGCAACTATACTTTCTTCTTTTTTTAAAATACAAGTTGTTGATAGAAATAAAATCAAAAAGAAAGTTGCAAACCAAGGATATCGCAAAGTAGAAATTTATGGCAAAAGAGGTGAAATAATTGATACAAAAAATAACAAACTATCTGAATCAATCAATAAATATGATTTTTGGGTAAATACCAACAAACCATTTAACAAAGAAAAAATTTTAAAATTATTCTCAAAGAATTTTAACAAACCAGATAGCCATTATATGAAAATATTAAGTAAAAAATCTAATTATGCAAAATTAGAAAAAGATATTTTATTTTTAGAATCTAATGAAATTTTAAAAGAAATAAATGATATTGATGGGCTGAATTATAATAAAAAAAGCAAAAGATATTATCCCTATAATACACTTGCCTGTCAAACACTAGGATATGTTGATTTAAATGAACAAGGCAAAGGTGGAATTGAAGAGAATTTTAACACAATACTTAATGGTGATACAATTCAAGTTGAGCTTAAAAAAGGAGCAAAAGGTAAATACTACAAACAAAGTTACAACTATGAAGATAAAATAAAAGGAAATGATATCCAATTAACGATAGATGTAGAAATACAAAAAATACTTCAAGAAGAATTAATTAAAACTGTGAAAAATACAAAATCTAAATCAGCAAATGGAGTTATAATAAATCCATTCACTGGAGATATTGTAGCAATGGCATCGATCCCTGATTTTGACCCAAATAAATATTATAAATACGATATAAAACATTATAAAAACAGAGTCATATCAGACTCATACGAACCTGGCTCAACTTTTAAAATAATTCCTGTTCTTGCATCCTTGAAAAATAATGATACCTCACTTAACAATAAATACTATTGTGAAAATGGGACATTTAATCTTACAAATAAAAATAAATTACATGATCATGAACCGCATGATACTTTATCATTAAAAGAAATATTTATTCATTCAAGCAATATAGGCATATCTAAAACTGTAAGTGAATTAGAAAATATTAACATATATAAATTATGTAAAAACCTTGGTTTTGGAACAAAAACTGGTTTGCCATTTCGAAATGAATCAACTGGCAAATTAAGAAACCTTGATAATTGGTCCAGAACGTCTAAAACATATGTGTCTATTGGTCAAGAAATTGGAATAACCAATATGCAATTAGCTTTAGCATATTGCGCAATTGCTAATGGTGGATATTTATTAAAACCCAATATAATTAAACGAATATACAATAATGATGAGATTGTATATAAAAGAGTTATAAAACCTATAAGACAAGTAGCAAGTCTAGAAGAATCTAAAAAATTAATCAAACTATTAAATGAAGTTGTTGATTTTGGAACAGCTAAAAATCTTAACCTTAATGGATATAAAATTGGAGGAAAAACAGGAACAGCCCAAAAATTTGTAAATGGCGAATATTCTAAAAATGAATTCATTTCATCATTTGCATCAATTTTTCCTTTAAATAAACCTAAATATATTTTAGTTGTGTCTATAGATTCACCATACTATGGAAAACATTGGGCAAATGAATCTGCAGTTCCACTTTCTAAAAACATTATAAACAGAATAATAGTTAATGATAACGCATTGTACCAAAAAAACAAAAATGTAATTCTTGTTGGGAATAAAAAAATAAACACTCAAGAAAATGAATTATTTCAAACATCTATATTTCCTACTAAGAAAACATATGATGATGAAAAAGTTCCTAATTTTAAAGGAAAATCACTTAGAGAAGCCCTGAAAATATCAAATTCAATTGGATTAAAGCTTGAACCAAGTAATTTAAATGGACGAGTAGTTTGGCAGTCAATAAAGCCAGGAACAAAAGTTATCAATGAACAAGTATGTAAAATTAAACTTTCAATATAATGAAACTATCTAAAATTTTAAAAAACATAGAGCATTCAGGGAAATATAATGATATTGATATTTCAAATATCACTTATGACTCAAGAAAAGTCAAAAAAAATAGTTTATTTATTGCAATTTCAGGTGAAAATGATGATGGCCATGATTATATTTTAGAAGCAATTAATAGTGGAGCATCAGCAATCATCGCAAATGGGAGGGCTCCTATTACAGATATTGTTCCAATAATACAGGTTTCAAATCCACGAAAAGCCATGTCAAGAATTGCATCAAATTTCTACAACAATCCATCTAAAAACTTAAATATAATAGGTGTTACAGGGACAAATGGAAAAACAACTACAACACAAATCATAGATCATATAATAAAATTTAGTAGAAAAACAAGTAGTTCCCTTGGTACGCTTGGATTCAATACTCCATCTGGAATCATTTCTACAGGTTTCACAACACCGGAGTCAATTGAATTACACCAAATACTAAAGACAATTTCAGATGGTGGAATAGAATATGTACCAATGGAAATATCATCACACGCAATCGAATTATACAGAGTGAAAGATATAATCGTAGATATTGCAATTTTTACTAATTTAGGATATGACCATTTAGATTTTCATAAATCTAAAGAAAATTATTTCCATTCTAAATTAAAATTATTCACAGGATTAAATAAAAATTCAACAGCATTACTTAATTATGATGATGTAAAAACTAAGGAAATTATAAAAAAAATTAACTGCAAAATTCTAACTTTTGGTTTTAATGAAAATGCAAATTTAAATATCGCAAAATATGACTTAAAATTAAACAGGACATTGATTTCATTTGAATTTGGGGATATATCTTTCTCAATAAAAACTAATCTAATTGGAAAATTTAACATTTCAAATATTTCAGCTGCAATATTATGCTGTATTAAAATAGGGATTCCTATAAATACAATCAAAGAGTCATTTAAATACTTTGATAATGTACCAGGAAGGTTAGAAACATATAAAACCTCAAATAACAATACTGTTATAATTGATTATGCCCATACTCCAGATGCGTTTCAAAATATTTATGAAAATATGCAAATTCTTAAACAAAAAAACCAAAAAATAATATCAATTTATGGATGTGGCGGTAATAGGGATAAATCTAAACGTTCAATGATAGGAAAAATTTCTGATAAATATTCTGACTATATTTATATAACAAATGATAATCCAAGAAATGAATGTGAAAATGAAATAATAAAAGACATTTGCAATTCAATAAATATTGAGAAATATGAAATAATCAAAGATAGAAAAAATGCCATTCTAAAGGCTTTATCAACTATGAAAAATTCTATAATTCTCATTTTAGGTAAAGGTGTAGAAAAATATCAAATAATTAAAAATAAAAAAATTCCACATTCAGATATTGAAATTGTAACAAACTATATAAATGAGAATAGAAATTAAAAATAAAAAAAAATTTACAACCATGTTCAATAAGATGTATAATAATATCGCAATTGAAACAATAAATGGTATAGCTATTGATTCTAGAAAAGTTATGCCAAATGATATATTCTTTCCAATTAAAGGAAAAAATTATGATGGACATGATTTTATTAATAATGCTATATCTATTGGAGCAATATGTTTTAGTGAGAAAAAAACAAATACTAATAAAATCATTTATACTAAATCTATAATTAAAGAAATAAACTCTATTTGCAAAAAATGGAAAAAATTATCAAAGGCTAAAATAATTGGAATTACAGGTTCAAATGGAAAAACTACCACGAAAGATTTATTGCATCATATTTTTAAAAACAAATATTCGACAAGTAAAACAATAGGGAATTTCAATAGTTTAATTGGATTTCCAATATCATTTCTATCAACAGGTTTAAATGATGATTTTTGTATTTTGGAATATGGCGCAAGCAAACCACATGAAATTAAAGATTTATGTGAAATAATAAACCCTGATTATAGTTTTATAACAAATATATCTGAAGCACACATTGAAAATTTTAAATCATTTAAAGAATTATTTAATACTAAAATTGATCTTTATAAATATACTAGTGATAATGGTATTTGTTTCATAAACACTGATAATATATCTATTGATAAAGTAAAATTAAAAAGTAATACAATAATATTCAGCTTAAAGAATAAGCCTAGTATAGTTTTTTCAAAAAATAAAAATTATTTAAAAATAAATGATATCCATATCCATATTCCTAACCATCTTATTCATATTGTTGACAATATTTTAGCTGCATACATAATATCCAAAAAATTCAAAATAAATTCAAAAGATATTAACAAATCAATTGAATCATTCAATTTGCCAAACGGCAGAGGTAATATAATAAATTTTTCTAACCATAATCTTATTGATGACTCATACAATGCCAACCCCTCATCAGTTAGATTAGCAATAAATCGAATCAACAACATTAATATTAAAGGTAAAAAAATATTAATACTAGGTGATATGTTAGAACTTGGGAAAGATTCTATAGGAGAACATAAAAAAATAGCTTCTGAAATCAGAAAATCAACAATAGATGTTATACTTACATATGGGAAATTATCTAAACATATAAATAAAAATATTACTCAATCAAAATATTCAAAACATTATACCAGTAAAGATAAACTTAGAATCGACTTAAATAATATAACATGTGAAAATGATCTTATATATATAAAAGGTTCACGTGGAATGCAATTAGAAAAAATTTATTTAAACACACTATGATTTACTACTTATTATATCAAGATTTAAATATTATTCAATATATATCATTTAGAGCAGTAGGTGCAGCAATAACTGCTCTAATAATAAGTTTCCTCATCGGGCCCAGAATAATCCGCACACTTAACAATCATCAATTCGGTGAAAAAATCCGAAAAAATGGGCCTGAATTACACCTTCATAAAGAAGGAACCCCATCGATGGGAGGGATAATTATTCTATTATCAATTATCCTTCCCACGATCCTCTGGGCAAAATTAGATAATCCATTTATCATTACTATTCTTACATCAATAATATGTATGGGAATTATTGGTTTTATAGATGATTATTTGAAAATAAAAAAACATTATCCAGATGGCTTAATTGCAAGATATAAACTTGGAGGTCAAATCTTATTAGGGATATTGATTTCTTATATTATCTTTCAAGAAAATATAATTATCAACTATAATATAATTGCTGACAACAAAAATATTGAACTAATTTCTTCCTCAAATATTTCAATTCCATTTATTGCAAATGGGATATTTGATATAAAATTTCTGTATATACCTCTAATAATTATTATAATAACAGGAACATCAAATGCTATCAATTTAACAGATGGTTTAGATGGTCTTGCGACAGGATTAGTAGCAATTTCGACATTAGTGTTTGCAGCTATTTCATATGCTAGTGGTAGAATTGATTATAGTAATTATCTTAATATAATTTTCATACCTAACAGTGGTGAATTGTTTATTTTTTGTTTAGCAATGATAGGAGCATGTATTGGTTTTTTATGGTTCAATGCGCATCCAGCTAAAGTATTTATGGGTGACATTGGCTCACTATCACTAGGAGCTGCTATAGGTACTTTAGCCATACTATTAAAAAAAGAAATTCTATTAATTATTATTGGAGGAGTATTTGTGATAGAATCCATATCAGTAATATTGCAAGTATCATACTTTAAAATAACAAAGAAAAATAGTGGAAAAGGGAAAAGATTATTTAAAATGGCGCCACTCCATCATCATTTTGAATTATCTGGGTGGAATGAAAATCATGTGGTTGTAAGATTTTGGATTATAGGTATTATATTGGCTCTATTATCACTAACAACATTTAAAGTACAATGAGGAATATTGAAAATATTAAAGAGAATATTAGGAATAAAAATATTACTATTCTAGGAGCTGGGATAAGCGGGAAAGGAGCATCAATTTTAGCTGATTACCTTGGAGCTAATGTGCTGTTAAGTAATAATAAACAAATTAAAACACTTAAATCAATAAGCGATAGTATAACTGTAGAATATTCTCATTCAGATAATTGCCTCAAATCAGACTTAGTCATAATTAGTCCAGGGATAGACATAAGAAAATCTTCAATCATAAAAAAAATAATTAAACACAATATTCCAATAATAAGCGAAATTGAATTTGGTTTTTGGTTTACAAAATCACCAGTTATAGCTATTACTGGTTCTAATGGAAAATCAACTGTAGTCAAATTAATCTATGAAATTTTTCATAAAAAATTCAAGGAATCTATGTTAGGTGGAAATATAGGAATATCATTTTGCGAAAATGTTTACCAAGAATTAAATAATGATTGGGAATCAACAATTCATATTTTAGAATTAAGCAGTTTTCAGCTACAAAAGACTATTAAGTTTAAACCTGATTTATCTTGCTTATTAAATATTACAAAAGATCATA
>Ga0066850_10001907_pt1 | contig 10697 bp, 13 predicted proteins | sample ETNtaG_4_FD_67282 | JGI IMG/M metagenome (GOLD analysis project Ga0066850, IMG submission 67282) | Marine microbial and viral communities from oxygen minimum zone, Eastern Pacific Ocean - ETNP201406SV67 | ecosystem: Environmental > Aquatic > Marine > Oceanic | place: Pacific Ocean: Eastern... | reverse complement strand
TTAAATTCAAAGTTTGCTTCAGTTGTAGCACCTTGCAAATCTAATTGAGATAAAAAGTTTATAAAGTTATCTTTTGAAGTAAGACTTCCCCATTCAACATCTTTAAGTAATGCCTTATGGTCTGATACCCATTTTTCATTTTTCTTTTCCCATTTCCTCCACTCGGTATTGCTCATTAATCCAGTTGATGTACCAGAATCACTAACATTTGTTGAAGTATAAGTTTGTCCACCTTCTATTGCTGTTTTAATTTCAGTAATTTTTTTATTTTCCATGTCATTGATATAACTAGAAGCATCTATTTCTTTTTTGTCTTTACCTAAAAGGTTTCGTATCTCATCTGCTAAAGGACTTGAAACAGTTTTATCTATATCTTTTCTTTTCTCAGACCAATACTCATTACCTAAGAAATATTCATTTTGTTTAGGTTCATTTAATGTAAAGTCTTTTCTATTGAAAGTAAAGCTCTCTAATATTTTTTCACCTTTATCATCTAGTGCAAACTCACCATCATCACCTTTTTTATAATTTTTAGTAAAATTATCTTTATAAGAATTAATATATGAAGTAAGAGCATTACCATCAGTTGCTGCATCTGAATCAGAAAGTGTTTTAAATAATACAGGATTCTCTGCCTGTGCAATCATTAAAGCTGCAGTATTCATATTTTGATTTGCTGCATTAGTATAAACAGATTTTAAAGATTCTGCTTTAGCAAACTCTTCATCATATGTTTTTAAATCTCTAGCATATCTTGTTTTAGCTAAATCTCTAACAAGTGTTTTGTTATCTTTAAACTCTTCCATTGCCATTTTAAAATTTGCATCTCTATATTCACTATCTCGTTCTGCTACTCCTGCACCAACTGACAATACATCTCCCCAACTTATAGCCATATTATTTCTCCATTCCTAACTCTTCTTCTGAAGGTAAATCTTTTACTCTTGAAAGTATAGAAGAAGGTACACTATCTTTTCTGATTTCTTTTACTTTTTTAGCAGAGATTGTTTTATCAACATCTTCGCCATCTATTATATCATTATCCATTCCTTCATAAATAACTGGGTCTATTTCATATTCTTCTGCTATTGCTATAATTAAATACATAAGAGGTTCTAATAATAACAACATTAAATCTGGATTAAACTTACCTTCTGTTACTCCTCTATGAGCAATAACTTGAGCAATCTCATCAACTGGTTGTCCATTATTTAATAAGTTAAGTAATTCAATAAGTGAATCTTTTTGAGTAAGGTTAATAAAAACTTCTTTAATTGCATCATCAACTTTATTTATTGATGCAGGTTGTTCCCAAGGAAATTTTTGGTCGGGGCTTTGAGTTAATGATTCACCCGGCATAGGTGCATTAAAAGGATTTCTCCCTGCCTGTTCCAATTTATTTTGTTGTTCTTTATCCATTATTCTCCTAAATCTTTTTTTATTTCACTATGTTTGCAATTACATTCTTTGCAACATTCAATTGTAATATCTTTACCATCTCCATCTTTATGTGTTTGCATACAAGAAGAATCACAATGACAATCATGTCCACAATTTCTACACATATCAATCCAATATTAAAGAAGTTATTTTCTTTTCACCCATATATATCTCAATGTTTGCTTTTGATTTTAAACATTGAAAAACAACTCTATCCGAAGGACTCTTATCCTTCATAGCATATCTTTTTGCTTTAAGACATTTGCTTAAGCTGTCTTGAATTCTGTGTTCTATAATTTGGTTATCTACAATAAGTAGTAAAGCGAAAACAATCTCTATCATTAGTGCGTTCCCTTTCCATTACGAATTAATTTCTCTACATCTTCACTTAATTTTTTAGTTCTTTCTTTTAAAAAATCTATGTTAACAGCATTATTTCTCATACCCTTAAGTTCTTTTTCTAAATCTTCTAATAATCCACTCATATGCTCCACAAGCATGAAAAGTTCTGCTTCCCCACTTGACTGACCTAATTCACCCCGAGGGTATTTGATTCTGAATTCTGTATTTTCAATTAAATCTTTTTCAAATAGTTCTAATTTAGTTGAGTGCTGATTGAGCTTTTCATTTATACCAAAGTATGCCCAAGTTCCTATTGCAACTAAAGTTATAAGACTAGCCACAGTCTTCATTGGCATTTGAACTTTGGCTTCGTCTGAAATCTTAAATGCCATACTTCTATACTGGTTTTATATCCATATTTAAATTAGCAAAATATCTTTTTTGTGCTTCATTAAGTAATGTACCACCTGCATAAGACATAGAAGTTCCAGTCCATGCTGCATTAGTACTATTTGGTTCAGAAGCTTTAATTGAATTTGCAATCTTTAATCCTGCTATATCATTATTTTGTCCACTATTTAAAGCATAGTCTAAAGCTGCATTTTTAGCATTCTTTGTTTTAGAAGTTCCACTCTTAGAATTTAATAGTGAATCATTTTTCATAAACATATCACCATCAACTGTAGGTTTTGTAATCTTCATAGCAAAGTTATGGTCTGCTGCTTTAAAAGTATTTACTAAATTATCACCAGTAAATTCATAACCACCACTAACAGGATGTCCTGACCATTTAAAATCTGCTGATAAACTTTTATCAAGAACACCAGTACCATCTATACCATTGTTTCTTAAATATTCAAAAGCAGTTCTATCATCTAATCCTGCATTTCTTAATGTATTAAGATACTTACTTGAGTCTCCCTTCCAACCTTTAAATGCTCCAGAAATTTTCATAGCATTTGCCTGTGCTTGATATACAAATGAATTTGCTACATTCATATTACCAAGAGCCATACCACCTGTTTGTGTAATTGTGTTAGGATTAATCATTGGCAACATAACAGAATCTACTGCTCCACCAATTGTTTGTCCAGTTCCTAATACACTTGAAGCATGTTGACTCCACATAGTACCTTTACCTGCTTGACCTGTGAATACTTCTGCAGTACCTTTAAATAAATTACTAAAACCTTTAGAAACTCTACTTCCTATTGTACCTTCACTTGCGAAACCACTAAATGTTTTCCCTATTGTTTGTGAAATACCTTGAGCAGTACCTTTAATAAAGTTTGAACCTTGATAAATTTTTTGTCCTACTTGTCCCATTGTTTTAAGAAAAGGATTCGTTGAAGCATTTTGCCAAGTTAAAGATTTAGCACCAAACTTAGTCCATAGTCCACCTGCGGAACTAGTAAATCCGGGCATGAGATAAGGCATAGCCATGGACAATCCTATCATACCGATAGGTCCAAGCTTATTACTTATCTTTCCATATAATTCAAAAGCTTTGCCACCTACTTGTTTAATTCCATTCCAAACATTTTTACCAATTTTAGCTATACCTTTACCAATTCTTTTAGCTGCTTTGGTAACACCTTTGGTTACTTTTCTAACTGCTTTAGTGGCTCTTTTAAATACTCTACTTATTGCACCCATTATTTTTCACTCCTTGCGATTGCGTGTCCTTGTTTTTTAACATAAAAATTATTATTTTTCATACCAATTCTTATCCAATTAATTTTTGTTTTATCACCTTTTAATTCTGCGATATTATGTGATGTCCATCTATGTACAGGAAGAACATCAAATTCTTTTTTAACAACAGTATCTATGTGCCATACTTGTTCACCATTGTTCCACCAAGAATCATCTTCTATAATTCCTGTTGTCTTAAATTTATCTGCCGACTCTTCATTCATAAAAGCCCAACTTGTATAAGCAAAAGGAACTTCTCCTCTTCTAAAGACTCGGTATTGACCTAACTTAATTGCAGGTAAAATATAATCTAAGGCATGTCCAACATTACCTTTAAACATATTTTTATAAGTGTCTGCTTTTAAAATTAAGTGCAATGCAGACTGCACATCATTCATATATTATCTTATATTGATTTCCATATATCTATTGCCCATTTACCTAAAGTTTTTAAGTTATCAGCTTTAACTGCATCTGAAGCTGCTTCATTACCAAGTGCTGCTTGGGCTAGTACACTTGCTCTGTCTTCATCATTCTCTACTGCTTCATGTTCCCATTTAGCTGCGTCTCTCATCTCTTGCCAAAGAAAAGATAAACCTTGATTACTTAAATTAAAAGCATTCATTGCATTAGCTTGATTAACAGAATTTTGTCCTGCTGTATTTGCAGTATTAGTTTGTCTTCTCCATTGTACATTAGACTGTTCAACTGCTATTGCATTTTGTGTATTGAACTGTTCTCTTTGAAATCCTAAGTTTGCATTATACTGGTCTATTTGTGAATTAAGTTGTTCTTCTAATCTCTCAGCTTCTAAAGTATTACCTGCATTTATTTGTGCAACTCTATTTGCTTCAGTTGCATTGAATTGACTCATTGCATCATTTCTTTGTGCATTACTTTGATTAACTGTACTAGCCAAGCTAGACATAAATTGATTAGTTTGATTTGTACTTGTTGCATTAAATTGTGCTGCTGCATTACTTGCCGCTTGATTAGACAACATAGCTTGTTGTTTTTGTTGTGCATTAAGTACTGACATTTGTTGACTATTACTTAAGTTAGTCATGTCCATATTTAAAAACGATTGAGCATTAAGAACTTGTGCTTGTTGATTATTATTTAAGTTCGCCATATCAAGCCCTGCTAATTTTGCTGCGTTAGCTAAAGTTGCTTGTTGTGTGTTACCTAAGTTTTGTTGTTCAAAAGTTCTAAATAAATTTGAATTCGATATTACAGCTTGTTGTGCATTATTTAAATTAAGAACATCCATTCCTGCAACCTGTTGAGCATTTGCTAATGCTACTGATTGCTGATTGTTCATTCCTGCTAAAGTCATTTGCTGTGTTAACTGACCTTGTGTCATAGCAGTTGATTGTAAATTAGCAAGGTTAGTTAATCTAACTTGTTGTTGTTGATTAGCTGTTGCCATTACTGCTTGTTGTGCATTAGCTAGATTAGCCATACCCATTTGTTGAGCATTAGCTGTATCTACTAAATTAGCTTTTTGTGCATTTTCTGCAGTTGCTAATTCTGCTTGAAACTTTTGTTGTTTAGTTAATACTTCTGCTTGTTGCTGATTATTTAAATTAGCCATTGCAGTTTGTTGCAACATAGAAGCATTTGATTGTGCTATTGGAATAGCTGATTGTATAATAGAATTAATTAATGCATCTCTTCCAACAGAAGAACGACTCATTCCTCTTTGTGCTAATTGTGCATCAACACTATCAACAGCACTTCTTGCCCATGTAGGTACTGTACCTTTTTCTATTCCATCTAATAAAGTTTGTAACTGTGCAGAAACTAAAGTTGTTGTTGGTAATGCTGCGACTTGTGCATTGACTGAAGTTGGTTGATTAACAATAACTTTAGTAACTTGTGCAGGATTATTTCCTACTGCTGCCGCAATACTTCCCGGTAATGTAGCTGTCTGTGCATTTACTGTTGCTGCAGTTCCTGTAATAGAAGAAGCTAAAGCACTAGATGATAATGTTCCACTAGCTGCTTGAGCAATTGCTTGAGTAGTAGGTGTTGCTGTTTGACCTGCTACTGTTGCACCAGAAGATAAAGTTCCTGTTGCTCCTGTTACTTGTGCTTGACTTCCTAAAGTTCCTGAAGCTGCTGTACCAACTTGTGCAGTACCTTGAGTACCTGTCATTGTTCCTGCAGTTAAACTTGTTGGTTGTCCAATAGTTGTTGCACTTACTGGAGTTGCACCTGTAATAGTTGGAGCAGTTAAACTTGCTTGACCTACTGCTGTAGGAGCAGATTGAGTTGCCCCACTTAATAATTCGTTTTGTTGTACTTGTTGTTGAGTATAACTTTGTTTTGCTGCATCTGCAACCTCTGGACTTTTAACTTGCTCGGATAAATATTTGTCTATATCTTGACTTCTTTTACCGATATCAGTTGCTTGTCCCGGTTGTGCTGCCTTTGGTAAATTTTCAAATTTTCTTACTGCCATTATTTACTCTTTCCATTTTTAACTAAGTAATCTTCCATCCAAACTACCTTTGCTTTTATTACTGCTATATCCTGTTGCATTATTTGTATTGCATCAACCTTTGCTGCAACAGCATCTAGTCTAGTAGAGAACACACCCCAAGTTATTCCTATTGCTAGGATTAAAGGTGCATAAGATAAAAAATATTTAAGGTCTATTTGCATGTTATTCCTATTTCATATTAGATAGTGGATTTTCCAAAGCTATCTGAATTTGTTTAATTACTTTTTCTTCTAATTCTTTCATATCTCTTTTAATTTCTTTTATTGTTTCAGTCAAATCTTTTTGATTTGCTCTTGAGTCTTCTTTAACTCTTTGTTCTACATCATTAACAATTGATTCTATTCTTCTAACATCTGACTTAATATCAGTTTTTAAATCAGCTACAAAAGTTAATTCATTTTCAAGAACAGCAATTCTTTTATCTATGCCACTTAAATCTGGTGCAGTATAACTTTGGATTTTTTCTTTCATATCCATATAATCTTTATATACTTCAAAGCCACCCCATAGTCCACCAATAAGTGAAGTTACTATAGTAATAACTGCAAACATTTTTCCACCAGTAAATTTTATTCCTGCAAATTCTACTTTAGCCATTACCTTCCCTGTCCTCTATATTTTTTAAAACTTCTTCTCTTGTGTTTATTCATTGTACTTGTATTTGGTCTTCGCCCTTGTGAACTTCCTTTGGGTATTGCAACATGTGCAACTTTATTCCAAAGCCCTTTAGCTTTAGCCATTATTTATATTGACTATCAACTAAAGTATTATGAAGACCATTACTACTACCGAATAAAAAATATTGAGCAATATTATTAGTAGGTATCTTACTATCTGGTAATGTAGTATTAGTAAAAAAACCTTCTATGTCTGGAAGATTTTGTTGTGTACTAAAAAAATCTTTTGTATTTCCTAATACCTGCATTACCATTAAAGTTTTAAGTTGATTGTTAGAATCATATTTACCTTTATCGCCCATCTTTTTAACAATCTTATTTGCAGCTTTTTGCTTTTGTTCTTTCTTAGCTACTACTTTTTTTACTTCTTCTTTTTTAACTTCTTCTTCTTTTTCTTTGGCTTCTTCTTTAACTTTTTCTTTTGGTTCTTCGACTTTTTCTTTGTCATTAGTTTCAGTTACCTCCTCTTGAGTTTCTTCCACTTCTTCTATTGGTTCTAAATCTTCTTGTAAATTTTCTGATTCAGTTGCAGGTTCTGACTCAACTTGGACTTCTTCGGTCTTCGTTGTTTCATTTTCGAATGTCTTATCTTCAGCATTTGCCTGTACATTTTCTGGTTCAATAGACATCTCCATTTCAAATTCTTTTTCTAATTGTGCCACTTGTATTTCTATTGGTTGTTCATCTATATCAGTTGAAGGCATTGGCATTTCTATTTCTATTTCAAAGTCCATAGCGAAATCCATTTCCAATTCCATTTCCATTGCAACTGTTTCGAAATTAATTTCTTCTTGTTGTTCATCATTAGGTTCAAAATTAAAAGCACCTGTTTCATCAACGACATCATTGTTATCAAATATATTTTCAACTATATCTATAACTTCTTCTGGTGCATCTATATTTAAAGCTAAAAACATTTCAACAGATGTTATTGTTTGTGTTACTATTGTATTAACTACATTGTATAATATATTAATAGTCACATCATCAAACATTGGACCAACTGAAAGATTAATATCTCTTCCACCAACTTCAACAATTAGTTTTGTTAGTCCTCCAGAAAAATCAAAACCTCCTGAATATTCCTGATAACCTGTTGTTACACCTGTTTCAGAAAGTATATCTGTTCCTGCAAACTTTTGCGTATTACCATCTTTACCAGTAATATGCATATAAATTCTATCTTGAGCATCTGACTTATTTACTTTAATAGTATAGTTTGTTTTACCACCATTATCTATTTCTAAGTCTGATATATTAATGGTTTGATAAAAGGTTGTACCCATACCACTAACACCCATAGTACTCGTACTGTTACCGCTTCCAGTTATCATTGCACATTTATCTGTACCTAACTGTCCACATGAATTACCACTAGGCATTGTAGCAGGTCCTTGACCGCCCCAATCAATATCCATATCACCTTCATACTTTGATGATACATAACCACTATCTCCATCTAGTATATCTCCAGAGTCTTCATTAGTTACTGTCGTAGTTGTTGTATCAGTAACTGTTGTAGTGATAGTTGTTATCCCAGTACTATCTTGACTAACTTCTTCTGTAATAGTTTCTTCAATTACTTCTGTTACTCCGGGTTCACATAAACCTGTAACACTTGTCCCACATTCTCCTCTTGCTTTAGAACAAAGCAGGGATACCGAAAGACATAGCCCCAAGAATAACAGCACTTTTAACAATGTTATTCTTTTGTTTTTTAGAATTCTTTTTATCATCTGATAAGTTATAATCATCTTTAATTACTTCAACATCATCAATGTTATTCCATTCTTTTTCATTTTGTTTTTTATCTGCAATTAATTGTTTAAACATTAAACTCTTAGATGGAATCTTATCTATATTATTTTCCCAACTTACTTTTGCTTCATCTCCAATTTTTCCCATATAAGGACAAGGTGTTCCACTCATCCACATTGCGTCAAAAACTCTTGGGTCTTGACAAAGAGTACTAACTGCTGCAACTTTCATACCCATTGCATATAAACTTCTTGATAATTTAATTCTTTCACAATTCTCATCAGTAATAGTCATACCAGATGCAATACCAAGTACTTGTGTTTGTATTGCTGCACTAGCTGCTGTCTTACATACATCTGAATTATTTACTACAACACTAGGTGCTGAAGCTGTAGGTACACTCTTATCAGTTACTACAGTAGATGAAACTGTATTAGTATCTGCTCCAAATGATTTTGTTGCAAATAATAAAAGTAAAAAAATAACTGTTACCCATTTCATTTAATTAATAATTTATACCAATACCATGAAGTTGGGTTACTTTTGAACCATTAGCTTGATTTGCCCATTCTGCTTTCCAACGAATATCTGTACCTGAAGTACAAGTAGTTTCGCCTAATCTTACTTGTTTTACTCCTGTAGAATAAAGAGGTGTAATTGCAGAATATGAACTTGCTTCAGTCCAATTTGTTCCACCATTACAAGTAAAGTATATTTTTAAATCTGTTCCAAGAGTAGCAGTTCCACTTAAATCTTTGTAAAGCATTGTTCCACCAACTTTTGTTTTAGCTGAACCTACTGTATTTGTATTTTGTATTGCTGTTCCAGTTGCATTATTAAATGTTGTAGTAACATCTGTTCCATTAGTATTATATCCTGCTACATCTCTTAAATAAATTTCGTTTGCATATCCACCTGCATTATCGGTACAATTAACTTTGTAATATCTGTAAGCTGTAGTATTAGTAAAAGTATATTTTTCGTAAGCAGTATATTGTCCTAAAGCACCACTGTGAGTTTTTAATGTAGTGTAAGAAGAATTATCATTTGAACCTGCAAAAGTAAATGAACCCCAATAAGGTCCATTGCCATCTGTATATGACCATATCCCAACTTGATTAAGTACAAAAGCATTACCTGAACCAAAATCTAGTACTGCATTTTGTGGAAAACCTACAATTCCAGATGCTCCAACACTTCCTGCACTTGAAGCTCCATCTCCATCAAACCAGTTAGCCGCAGTACCAGTTGATGCTGTATAAGCAGCAGAACCAGTTGTATTTGAATTATTAAATAAATTTGTAGCAGCAGATAAAGTTATAGTTGTTGAACCTGCACTTGCTACATGACCACTTGAAAGTTGAACATCAGTTTTTGTTCCTAATACATCTGTAGCGAAAGTATCTATATATTGATTTGGTAAATTAAAAGCCGCAGAGCTTTCGTTAGTTGCTTCTCTTAAAGCTACTGCAGTTATATCTGATTTAATTGGTTGTAAATCTGTTGCGGCAACATGTTGAGTTACACTACCTGATGAAATTCTTGCATCTGCAAAAGTACCTGAAGTAACTTTACTTGTAGGTAAATCTGCTATTCTAGCATTTGCTAATTCGCCTGTTGTTATTTTACTAGCATCTAAATTAGGTATCTCTGCTGCATCTAAAGCTATCTGAGTATTTTCTATATTGTGTGTTACTTTTGTTTGTGCCATAATTTTATATTACCTCGCTGTTGCAGGAATATTATTTGTTCCTACTATTGTTTGTCCAAATGCCATATAAACATAAGTTTCTCCATCAGTACCCATGTGAGATGCGTGAGTTCTTACTTTGAAACCATTTGAAAGAAAGTCTACTCTGTTAGTTGATGTACTTTCAACATCATCTTCACAAGGATATATTCTGTAATTCTTGTCATTATAACCTAATCTTTTGTTGTCATACATTTCCCAAAGTTGTGCCGAATCTGTTGATGCATTTTTAAAAATTATGACAGAGGGTTTAAAACCACAAAATTGAAAATGATTATCTCCTGCTGTACCATTACCAATATATTTTCCAAACTTGCTGTAACCAGTTTTTTCTGCAAAAGCATACATAATATAAGTATCTTCACTTCCATTTATTGCACTATTTGTACCAAGAGTAATAAGTGTAGATGTAGGAGTAGTGTCATTCCAATAAGCAGTACCTCCTGCTTGTTTTCCAGTATCATTTAAATTCAAAATTTTATTATTACCCAGACTTACATGATAAACTTTCCAATTATTATCTGAGTTT
>Ga0066850_10001904_pt1 | contig 10704 bp, 9 predicted proteins | sample ETNtaG_4_FD_67282 | JGI IMG/M metagenome (GOLD analysis project Ga0066850, IMG submission 67282) | Marine microbial and viral communities from oxygen minimum zone, Eastern Pacific Ocean - ETNP201406SV67 | ecosystem: Environmental > Aquatic > Marine > Oceanic | place: Pacific Ocean: Eastern... | reverse complement strand
CATCTCATAATTACACCAAATCCTCCTGGACCAGGATTACCTAGTGAAGATCCATCAGAAAAAATATTTATTTCTTCCAACATTATTTTCTAACCACCTATCTGAAACATTTCAATTTTTTTATTATTACTACTTGGCGAAAGCTTATGTCGAATTTCAGAATATCTGTCTTTTCTATTCAACCAAACATTGGAAATAATTTTTTGCAATTCTTCTTGAGTACAGCCTTCTCGTAAAGGTTTTCGTAAATCTAATCCATTATTTGCAAATAAACAAGTTACTAGTTTTCCATCCATCGTTATTCTTGATCTTGTACAGGTAGAGCAAAAAGGCTGAGAAACAGAGCTTATAATACCAAACTCTGACGAATAATCTTCTAGAATATATCTTTTTGCTACTTCACCTTGATAATTCTGATTTATAGGCTTTACTTTATATTTCTTTTGAATAATTTCTAATATTTCTTCAATGGATAAAACTTGAGATAACTCCCATCCATTTAAATTTCCAACATCCATGTATTCAATGAACCTAACAATATTTTTTGATTCTCTAAAATAATCTAATAATTCCAAAATAGAATGTTCATTCACTCCTTTTTGCACTACACAATTGATTTTTATTTCATCAAACCCTTTCTTATTGGCCATTTCAATAGCAGACAAAACTTTATTAACATCATAATTTTGATCACTCATTTTTTTAAAAGTAAGATCATCAATTGCATCAAGCGAAACTGTAATTCTATTTAGTCCTGATTCAAATAAAGCGTCAAGCTTTGGTTCTAACAAATATCCATTGGTAGTCATAGCAATATCTTCAATTCCCTTTATTGAAGATAGTTTTTTTATCAAATCTTCAATATTTTTTCTTACCAAAGGCTCTCCACCGGTAATTCTTATTTTAGAAACACCAATATTTGCAAAGCTTATAGCTATTTTTTCTATCTCATCAAAATCTAAGAGTTCTTTTTTTGGTAAAAACTTAAAAGCTTCTCCATAAACTTCTTTAGGCATACAATAAGTGCATCTAAAATTACATCTGTCGGTAACAGAAATCCTAAGATCTCTTACAGGTCTATTAAATTTATCTAAAATTTTATTCATAGTTTATATAATTTTATCTCTTATAAGTATTTTAAGAAATTTATCTATAGACTTTCTTCTATGAGAAATCTTATTTTTTTCTTCTTTTGACATTGATGCAGTAGTCTGATTGCTTCCAATTGGTAAAAATATTGGATCATAACCAAAGCCATTTTTACCTTTTTTTTGTTCAGCAATATATCCATCCAGTATTCCTTCTGAATAAATCGGCGTTTCTGCAAACCCTACACCACAAATGACTGAAACAAATTTTGCTTGACGCTTTTTACTTGGAACATTAGATAATTTTTGCAATATCAAATCGACTCTATCTCGATCATTAAGATCCACTCCGCCATATCTTGCTGAAAAAATGCCTGGTTCACCATTTAATTCTGCGATTTCTAGTCCAGAATCTTCTGAAACAGTTGGGATTTTTGATAATTCAAAATATTTAGTGGCCTTTATTAATGCATTTTGATGAAAGGTATCACCTGTTTCTTCAACATCAATTTCAATAGCCAGGTCATTTAGAGTTAATATTTCAAATTTTTCTGCAAAAATTTGCTCAAACTCTCTAATTTTTCCCTTGTTGGTTGTAGCAACTAAAATTTTCATAAATTTATAATTAAATATTGTGTTTTTTTTGATAATTACAATAAATTACAATAAATGCTATAATTCTTTGTGGCTAAAAGAGTAAAAAAACTTACAATGTATTTAGATTAAATTAAATTTACAATTTATCTGAATCCAAAAATTATATGATAAAGAAGAGAATGAAGTCTGTAATTAGAGCTGGAATAATATTTGCCCTTTTACTATTTGCCATGGCTTGTAGCCCAGAGAGCCCTCAATCAACCTGGGATGCACATGGTCCAGTGGCAGAGATTCAAAAAAATCTATTCTTATTTGTTTTTTGGATTGCAGTGGTTGTCTTTATTATTGTTGAAGGGGGTATTTTATTTCTTACTTTCAAATACAAAAGAAAAGACGATAAACTACCTGTACAAACTCACGGTAATTTAAAACTAGAAATCACTTGGACAATTATACCTGCAATTATTATTGTAATAATTGCAATACCTACTGTAATGGCTATATGGGATACTCAAGTAATGCCAGAAGAAGAAAATTCTTTGGTAGTTGAAGCAGTTGGACATCAATGGTGGTTTGAATTCAATTACCCAACTGAAGAGGTTGTGACTGCCAATGAATTGCATCTCCCAGAAGACACTGACGTAATAATAAAAATTGGTTCTCAAGATGTCATACATTCATTCTGGATCCCTAAAATAGCAGGTAAGGTAGATATGGTCCCGAACCACGAAAATGAACTATACATAAAGGCAGATGATCCAGGTTTATATTATGGCCAATGTGCTGAATTCTGTGGGATAGTACATGCTATGATGAGGTTTAGAGTTATAGTCCATACAGAAGAGGATTATCAAAATTGGCTACAAGAAATGAGAACTCCTCCAGAAAAATTAGCTAGCGGATCAGATGAAGATGAAGGACGAAAGTTATTTGTTGGAAATTGTAGCATGTGCCATAGTTATGATTCATACAAAAAAGGTGCTTACACTAAAGAAATAGTTTCTCAATACAACCGTTGGGAAGAATGGAAAAATGATAAAGAAAATTCTTCAATTGTTTCAGCTCCAAATCTTACTAATTTTGGAAATAGAATTACAATAGGTGCTGGAATAAAAGAAAACAATTATGATAATTTAGTCAAATGGATTGAAAATCCAGACGCAATAAAACTCGGAACAAGAATGAAAAATCATGCCTCAATTTATAAAAATGAAAATAAATTGACTAATGAGCAGATAAATCAAATAGCAAAATATTTATTAAGCTTGAAGCCCTCAATGGAGAGTTCAGCTACATATAATAAGTAGAAAAGGAATAAATTGAGTACAACAAGCAAGCCAAAACAATTTCAGCTACCTAGGATTTTTCCTAGGCCAATGGGTCATTATGGAATATGGTCTTGGGTAGGAACTGTTGATCATAAAAAAATTGGAATTATGTACGGCATAGTTTCATTTTTTTGGTTTATTATAGGTGGGATTGAAGCATTATTGATTCGTGTTCAGCTTTCACATGCAGAAACTAATATTATTGATCCTGAGTTATATAACCAGTTATTTACCATGCACGGTACAACTATGGTATTTTTAGTTGTAATGCCACTTTCTGCTGCATTTTTCAATTGGCTTGTCCCCTTGCAAATTGGAGCAAGGGATGTAGCTTTTCCTAGATTAAACGCCTTGAGTTTATGGATATTTATTTTTGGGTCAATTCTTATGAACATAAGTTGGTTTACTGGAGGGGCTCCAAATGGAGGATGGTTCGGATATCCACCAAACTCTACTATTAATTTTAATCCTGGTAATGGTATTACATACTGGGTTCTAGGTCTTAACGTTCTAGGAGTCGCATCAATTGCAGCTGGTCTAAACTTTATAGTGACAATAATAAATATGAGAGCGCCTGGAATGTCTATGATGAAGATGCCTGTATTTACTTGGATGACATTTATCACATCAATTCTTATAGTTTTAGCTATTCCTATACTTGGAGTTGCAGGGATTCAAATGACAGCTGATAGAGTATATGGGACCAACTTCTTTAATTCTGAGGCAGGTGGAGATCCTGTTTTCTGGCAACATATTTTTTGGCTTTTTGGACACCCTGAGGTCTATATTTTAATTCTTCCTGCAATGGGTATTGTTTCTGAAATTTTACCTACTTTTGCCAGAAAGCCTCTTTTTGGATATAGCTTTATTATTTTCTCAGGAGCAGGAATTGGTTTTATGGGATGGTTTGTGTGGAGTCATCACATGTTTACAGTTGGCTTGGGGCCAGCTGCAAATACTGCATTTACCATATCAACGATGTTTATTGCCGTTCCTACTGGGGTAAAAATATTTAACTGGATGGCAACTCTATGGGGAGGTTCCATTAGATTTACCACAGCAATGTTATTTTCAATTGGTTTCATTGCAATGTTTACAATTGGAGGACTATCGGGTGTAACTCATGCTGTTTCACCTTCTGATGCGCAACAGCAAGATACGTACTACATCGTTGCTCATTTTCATTATGTACTTTTTGGTGGTGCTATTTTTGCAATCTTTGGCGGCCTTTTCTTTTGGTGGCCTAAATTTTTTGGATATTTCCTAAATGAAAAACTGGGTAAAATTATTTTTATTCTAATGATGATAGGATTAAATCTTCAATTTGCTCCAATGCATTGGTTGGGAATGGATGGGATGCCTAGAAGGATTTACACCTATGCTGACAATATGGGTTGGGAGTTATCCAATATGGCTGCTACTTTAGGAGGATTTACTATAGCTCTGGCAGTGGCTTTGTTTATCTATAATGTAATTTACTCTATGAGAAACAAAAATCTTGCTTCAGGTGATCCTTGGGATGGCCGTACATTGGAATGGTCAATATCATCACCTCCGCCTCATTACAATTTTGCAAAAATTCCTGAAGTAAGTCATGTAGATGATTGGTGGTATAAAAAATACCCTAGCTTATTAGAAGGAAGCCCAAAGGGAGATTTAACTCCAAAAGCAGAAGTAGAAGACACTTCTAAAGTAAATGAAGCAGATATACATTTACCCGACTTATCCTATTATCCAGTACTTATTGGAATTGGATTGTCTTTAGCTGCACTGGGAGTAATGTATACTTATGCATTAGTAACAATAGGATTAATATTAGTAATTTGGGGTTGTATAGGTTGGTCGACTGAACCTGTTAACGAACCCAATGAAAAGCATCATTAAGAAAGAGGAATAATGTCTAGCGATAACATCACAGTACATCACGGTGAACAAATAAATAACTCCACTGGGATTAGTAATAAAAAATTACTAATGTGGGCTTTTTTGGGTTCAGATGTAATGTTTTTTGGAACTTTTATTGGAACATTTATGGCATATAGGAATAAAAGCCTAAACGGACCATATCCTTCAGATACGCTTGACATACCAATAACAACTGTAAGTACATTTGTATTGCTTATGAGTTCTCTTGGAATAGTACTGGCTTTACATTATTTAAAACAATCCAAAATGGGACTTGCTAAATTTTGGTTATTTGCTGTAATAGTCATGGGATTGATTTTTATGGGATTCCAAGTTTATGAATTTACTCATTTCGCTCATATTGGAATGACACCTCAGGTAAATCTTTTTGGGTCAACATTTTTTACTTTGACAAGTTTACATGGAGCTCACGTTTCTTTGGGAATACTATGGTTAATTTTCTTACTTTATAATGAATTTAATGGAAATTTGACCAGTGATAATGCATTTGACTTGGAAATTGCTGGCTTATATTGGCATTTTGTTGATATTGTTTGGATTGTTATATTTGCATTATTATATTTAATAACCGCAGGAGACGGAGTTCCTGAAGGCGGAATACCTTGGGATTTACCCCATTAGATAGGAGTTTGAATTGTCATTATTAAAAGATTTATTTCATCATAATGGAAATGGTTGGTGGAAAATACCAAAAACTTCTGAAGCGGATTCTAATCCAAAAAATGAACATCCATTTGGAGATTTTATTCAAAGAGGTAAAAACTTTTTAATTTGGATAACTTCAGGCAAAGGGCACGCAGGTCCTGTTTATTATTGGAGTATCGCAGCAATATTAGGCGCTATTACGTTAGTTGAAGTATGGTGGTTTGGTGTAGAAGAATTACGCTATATTTTAGTCCCATCAATGCTATTATTTTCGATAATAAAATTTGCTCTTGTTGTAGCATTTTTTATGCACTTAAGATTTGAACACAAATTATATTCATACATATTTATTGTATGTATGGTTATAGGTGTTTTTATTTTCTCTTTAGTTCTATTGCTAAGTGCTTTCCACGGACTTGGAACTTCATAAATATGAATTAAATTAAATAATGGAATATTTAACTGATTTTTTTCTTGAGTGGAGCATAAATTCAAAACTCTTTTATGTATTGATGACAGCTTTGTTTGTTTACACTATTGGATCTTACAAACTATGGAGAAATAATAAATCCAATGTTTTTTTAATAAAGTTTATTAGAGGTTTTTTTGCTTATCTTTTTCTTATCACTGCATTAGTAGGTCCATTTGGAAAATTTGATGAAACCTTTTGGGTTCATATGATACAACATTTATTACTAATCATGGTTGTCCCTCCATTATTCTTATCGGGTTTGTTTTTTTCAGCTAATATATGGTTTTTCCCTAGAATAATACGAATAGGATTGGCGGATTTTATTAGACCTAAAAGTTTATTTAGGGGTCTTTTATCAAAAATAACTTCTCCTAAATTTTCATTGATTTTTTATGTGATTTCATTATGGGTTTGGCATCTTCCTATATTTTTCAACTATGCATTGAACTTTACTATGGTTCATTATTTTGAACATATATCATTCCTAATAAGCGGGGTTTTATTTTGGTGGCCACTTATAGGCCTAAATATTGGATCAAAGCGCATTAGTTTGCCTATAAGAATTGTATATCTTTTATTGGCAGTTACACCAACGGCAGTGGTAGCAGCATTCATTACATTATCAGATGGAGTCATTTATGGAGAAAACATTCCTAGATTATTTGGATTAGAAGCAATTGAAGATCAAAAGATCGGAGGGCTCATAATGTGGATCCCAGGAAATACGATTTTCCTAGGAACACTAACCGTTCTTTTCTTCAAATGGTCAGCAAAACAAACTAAAAATTCAAGAAAATATAAACCTTAAGATTCTTTTTTTATGAAATATTCATTTTCTGAAATCAACATTTCAGCAATAGTCTCTTGAGTATATGATTTAAGATAAATTACTGTAGCCCAGGCAATTTTCAACTTTTCTTCCATTTCAGGTATGCCCAATCCTTTATTTCCATTTAATATTAATATTCTGAAAATAGCTTCTATTAATGAAGTCCCTGGAAGCACGAATTTTTTTAAAAGATGGTCTTCAGGTTTTTCATCCATGTCTTTATCTATTTCTAAGACTTTTTTTAATAATTCAGACAAAGATAAAGAGAAAAGTTTTTTTCTATCTGAAACATCAAAAAATTTGTCTATAATTAAGAAGCTTAATGATAAATCAGATTTTTCAAAAGCATCAAAGTCAATAATAAATTTATCATCAGTTGTTACATTTTCATTTCCAGTAGTAGTCATATAGATCCTTATCAATTAATTATTTCAGAAATTTCTTCATTCCAGCCAAACATTTCTACGTCAATCTCTTGACCCTTATTAAGTATATCAGTACCAGAAGGACAAATAGCTAAACCATTAGATAAAAACATAGAGGTTAAAACTCCAGAACTTTGATTTTTCAGAGGAGTGGCAATAATTTCAGATCTAGTAGATTTCTCAACTTTTACTCTTGCATAAAGACGTCTTCCATCAAAATTATGAATATCTTCTTGCAAAATAGCTTTTACTATTGGTCTATGCTTAATTTTTTTACCCATCATTTTATCTATTGCATATCTTCCAAATTTTTCAAAAGCAATCATTGCACTAACTGGGTTCCCTGGCAATCCTAACAAAGGGATATTTCTATTATTTATATTGATTTTTCCAAAAGCAAGTGGCTTAGCTGGCCTCATGTTTACTGACCAAAAATTCATGTCTCCATTTTTATTTAAAACATCTTTTACTACATCATAATCACCTTTAGATACACCTGCAGAAGTAACAATCAAATCCACTTCTTCAAAATTGCTTAGCTTGTTTTCTAAATCTTCAATAGTATCTAAAGAATGTGTTTGAGTTACAGGTATTGCTCCATAAAGTTTAGACAAAGATGATATGGATAATGTGTTTGAATTGTATATTTTCCCTTTTTGAACAGGCTCTCCAGGTTCCATCAATTCATTTCCTGTTGACAATATTCCTATTTTAGGCCTTCTAAACACATCTATTTCGGAGTATCCAAGAGATGCTAAAACTCCTATCACAGCAGGGGAGATTTCGTCACCAATTTTTATGATTTTATCCCCTTTAGAAATATCTTCTCCTTTTTTTCTAATGTTCTCAAATTTTTCAACATTTATATTTATTCCAATGGATTCAGATGATTTTTCCTCTAATTCATTGGTATCTTCAAAAGGAACTACTGCATCTGCTCCACTAGGAACAGGAGCACCCGTCATGATTCTTGCTGATTGCCCTTCTTTAATTACAGTTTTAGGAATGCTTCCTGCAGATATTTCTTCTATAACATCTAAAAAAACTTTTTTTTCTTGAGAAGCATTTTTTACGTCTTTATGTAATATTGCATATCCGTCCATTGCAGAATTATCCCAAGGAGGAACATTGATCTTGGAAATAATATCTTTATAAATCACGCATCCTAAAGATTGATCTAAAGATATTTTCTCTTTTTTTAAAGGCTGAAACTGAGAAAGTATTTTATTTCTTGCTTCCTCAACAGAAAGCATGTCAGCATGATAGTGAGATTTTCTTTTCTTAGTCATTTATTGTTCTCTGATATATATTCCAAGTTTTTTTTCAAGTTTTGAAAGAATATTAGTTTCAATTTTATCTAATCTTTTTGAAGACAAGGTTTCATATAAAGACTGGTAATTAATCCTTAATGAAATACTAATTTTATTTTTTGGTATTTCTTCGCCTTCATAAATATCAAAAATCAAGCATTCATCCACTAAATTTTCAGAGTATATTATTTGCTCTATTTCTGAAAAATTAATTGACTTATCAATTATTAAAGATAAATCTCTATGTGCTTGAGGATATTGTGAGAAATCTCTATAAGTAAATGTTTTTTGAGATTTAATAATCATATCTAAATCAATTTCAAAAACTACTGCTTTAGAAGTAGAAAAATTATTTTCATTAAGAGTCTGTTTTGATAGTTCTCCCATGTATCCTAAGGAGTCATTAATATTTTTATTATAAATTAAAGAAGATCTATTTTTAGAAAATATATTATCTTCATATATTGTTGGTTCAAATTCAAAGCTTAATTTTCTAGCTAACAGTTCAACAACTCCCTTTATGTCAAAATAATTCACTAAAGAGTTATCTGAATTTAATGAGATTTCTTGCCGAGGACCTGTAATTATTCCAGCTATCATAGTTTTTTCTATAATATTAGAATTTAATTCATAAAAAACATTTCCTATTTCAAAAAGCTTTATTGGGCCCTTCCAGTTGTTTGAATTTCTTGATGCAGTAGAAACAAGAGAAGGAATTAAGCTTTTTCTAAGAATAGAATATTCATTAGAAATAGGGTTTTTTAGTTTAATATTGTCCCCTACATTAAATATTTTAGGTGTAAAAGAAAATAACTTATTTGATAATGCCGAATAGGAAATAGTTTCATTCAATCCTGCACCTACTAATATATCTTGAGCCATGGTCTTTGTGTCTAAAGATTTGTTTGGTTCCCACTTAGGAACACTTCCTGCAAGGTAACTTAAAGGTATTGCATCATAACCAATAATTCTAGCAATTTCTTCATGAATATCTTCGGGGATTTCTATATCGCTCCTCCAAAAAGGTTTTGTGATTTCCCAAGTTCCATTTTCTTCAAAGAAGTCAAATTTAAAATTTAAGTTAAGCAATGTTTCAGAAATTTGATCATTTTCAATCTCTAATCCTAAATGTTTTTTTAAATTCTCAATATTTAGGATGATTTTTTCAGTAAATTCACGTTTCCCAGGAAAATTATCTTCTATTCCATGACGAATTTTTCCTCCAGCTATTTCAAGAATCAAATCTATAGCTCTTGAAAGGCCGTAGATAGCTAAATCGGGATTTAAGTTTCTTTCGAATCTTATTGATGCTTCAGTAGATAAGCCTAATGACTTTGAAGTGTTTCTAATGAAAGAGGGATTCCAATTACCTGATTCTAAAAAAACTGTTTTTGTAGAAGATTCTATTTCAGAATTTCCACCTCCCATAATCCCTGCTAAACCTATAGGATTTTCTTTTTCATCCGATATTACAATAGACTTTTTAGGAAGCTCTCTTTCCATTCCATCTAAAGTTTTTATTTTTTCTTTTTCCATTGATTCTCTTACAATGATTTTTCCGCCTGGGATTTTGTCTAAATCAAATGCATGCAAAGGCTGTCCCATTTCAAACATTACATAATTTGTTATATCTACTACATTATTAATTGGTCTTTCTCCAATGGATATCAATCTTTGTTTAAGCCACTCAGGAGACTCTGTTATAGTCACTGAGTCAATTGTTACACCTGTATACCTTGGGCACAGGATTGGATCTCTTATCTCAACAATTTGATTATTTTTATTAATGTCATGGTTGATGGAATAATCAAATTTTAATTTTGAAGAAAATTTTGCAGATAGGTCTCTTGCTAAACCAATAACAGACAAACAGTCCACTCTATTAGGAGTTACATCTATATCCAAAACAGTCTCTGAATAATATGTTTTTATCGATTCTCCTAAAATGCATTCTTTTGGCAAAACCATTATGCCTTCATGATTATCGCTTATTCCAAGTTCTTTTTCAGAACAAATCATTCCTTCTGAAAGTTCTCCTCGAATTTTAGATTTTTTTATTTCAAAAAAAGAATTATCAGAATCAT
>Ga0066850_10001895_pt1 | contig 10727 bp, 9 predicted proteins | sample ETNtaG_4_FD_67282 | JGI IMG/M metagenome (GOLD analysis project Ga0066850, IMG submission 67282) | Marine microbial and viral communities from oxygen minimum zone, Eastern Pacific Ocean - ETNP201406SV67 | ecosystem: Environmental > Aquatic > Marine > Oceanic | place: Pacific Ocean: Eastern... | reverse complement strand
AAGTTCGTAGACTTTCTTTCATCAAATTAATCGCCTAAAGTATCCTTGTAACTGTCACCATCTATCCATGACTTGGTGTAGTTTGGATCTTCAGTGTTTAATGCATTTTTGGCTACTTTTAGAGGATAAAATGTATCAACCATGACGGCTATTTCATCAGTCCATTTTGCACCGATAGATTCTTCGTATTTTCCAGGATGAGGTCCATGTGTAAGCCCATCTGGGTGAAGTGTCATAGATCCAAATTCAATTCCTTTCCTTGACATAAATTCTTTTGAATCATAATAAATAACTTCATCAGACATTACGTTCGCGTGGTTGTAAGGGGCCGGTATAGCCTCTTTATCGAAGTCAAAAGGTCGTGGACAGAAAGAGCAAACAACAAATCGGTCAGCGGAGAATGTTTGATGAACTGGCGGAGGCTCGTGTATTCTTCCAACGATTGGTTCAAAATCATGAATGCTAAATGCGTAAGGATAGTAATACCCATCCCAGCCTACAACATCGCATGGATGATGGCCAAGAGTAACTTCAGTGAACATATTTCTCTGTTTAACTATAATTTTGAACTCACCTTTTTCATCATGGGTAATTAATTCATCAGGACCTCTGAAATCTCTTTCAGAATATGGACTTCTCTCTATAATCTGTCCATAATCATTTCGATACCTGCTTGGAGTTCTAACTTCACTAGGAGTTTCAACAATGAGTAATGAGTGTTCTTCTTTATTCATTTCATAGCGATGTAGGATTCCTCTTGGGATTACCAAATAATCGCCTTGAGAATATTTCATGTTCCCAAATGCAGTTTCTAGAGTGCCACTACCTTTGCTAACATATACGATTTCATCCCCTTGTGTGTTTCTGTAATAGTAATCTTCACTTTTATTAGGATAACACATCATTAGTATAGCATCATCATTGAAGAGGAAAGGAATACGATCCATTATGATACTTCCTCCTTTCTTTGCTCTATCTGTGTAGAAATGTCTCATCCTCAAACTTTTATCATTTTCTTCTTCAACAGTAAAATCACCGATTTTTTTTGTAGACAATACTTCTGTAGGGGGGTAAACATGGTAAAGAAGTGACGAAGGTCCAACAAATCCCTTGTTTCCTTTTAATTCTTCATGATACAGTTTTCCATCATCATCTCTAAAAACAATGTGTCTTTTTTTCGGTATTTTACCTAATTTGTGGTATCTGTGCATTACAAGTTTCCTCTTTCAGCTTGAGCTCTCTCTATTGATTCAAAAAGGGCTTGGAAATTTCCTTGGCCAAACCCTTTCGAACCTTTTCTTTGAATAACTTCATAGAAAAGAGTAGGTCTGTCTTCTACTGGTTTTGTAAATAGTTGCAATAAATATCCTTCATCATCTCTATCTACAAGAATTCCTAGTTTTCTGAGAGCTTCCATATCCTCATCAATTTCTCCAACTCTATCTGTCAGAGTATCATAATAAGTGCTAGGCACTTCTAAAAATTCCACGCCTCGTTTTCTTAATTCTGTTATAGCCTTAACAATATCGTCAGTCAGTAATGCAATATGTTGGACTCCAGGACCATCATAAAACTCTAGATATTCTTCAATCTGTGATTTCTTTCGACCTTCAGCAGGTTCGTTGATTGGAAATTTAATTCTTCCATTATCACTTTCCATTACTTTTGACATTAGTGCAGAATATTCTGTAGAAATATCTTCATCAGTGAAATGAAGTAATTGGGTGAATCCCATTATTTTTGCATAGAAATCAACCCATTTATTCATTTTTCCTAGTTCAACATTACCTACGATGTGATCTACAAATCTAAGTCCAATAGGTTCTTCTTCGATTACTTTCTCCATATATCCTGGGAGGAAAGGTCCACTGTAATTACCATGTGAGATAAAGGAGTGAATAGTTTCTCCGTAAGTATGAATGGCTGCATGAGTAACAGAACCATTCTCATCTTTCAATTCTATAGGTTCAGAGGCACTCTTTGCCCCTCGTTCTATACAGGCATCATAACAGGCCCTTGCATCGTCTACATGGAATGCAATGTCCTTAACACCATCTCCATGTTGTTTTATGTGATCAGATATTCCATTATTTCCATTTAATGGCGTAGAGAAAACCAATCTAACTCTTCCTTGACCTAAAACATAACTCGCTTTTTCTCGATTTCCTGTTTCTAGTCCTGCATATGCAAGTTGGCTAAAACCAAATGCATGTCTATAGAAATATGCAGCTTGTTTAGCATTACCCACCCAAAATTCTATGTGGTGTACGGCTTTCAGTGGGACTGGGTCTTTATTCATTGGGATTCTCGTTATAGGACTTACATGGCCTATGTTTTCATGCAGGTAAAATACTACGCATTATTAAAGACTCGTTCTATTGTAATGTAATGCATAGTTAACTGTTAGAGAGATAATAATTGTACCAATCATAATCATAAGTGAAATCAGAAAAAGGATCATTAGATTCTAGGAATATTTCCCATCCTCCTACCATTTGCCCTTCACTTGTACTGAAGCTGATTGCTTGTGTTTCTCCATCGTTTAGTAAAAGGTCTTGTTCGAATACAGCTCCAGAGGGGCTGTTGATTGTAACAGTAACATCAGATTCTACGAGAACCAATCCATTATCTCCAGTTACATTGATGTAAATGCTTACTGTTTCTACGTATGGATTTACAGTAGCAGGTACTGTATCGTCAGAACCACCACCAACACTTCCATCACCTTCGACAAAATGGTTGATACTTACCTGTTCAAATGCGACACTTTGCCGGTCTTCAGAATCTTTAGCAGTCAACACAACGAAGTATAGTCCACCTTCAGTCCAAGAATGAGATACACTTTCTCCAGTGGATGTATTATTATCACCAAAATCCCATTCATAGGTTACAAAGGCACCTTCTGACATCATAGCATCAAATTCGAATACTTCCCCATTCCACCCTTGAGTTTGAGTAGCAGTTATATTTGCATCTAATATTACAGGATCAACACCAACAATCCTAGGCCCAACAAGTTGCCAGACTACTAAGAATACAACTGTAAAAGCCAGAATTCCTACCCAAGTATCAACAATTTTTTCTTTTCTTTGTTCCGACATTCCTTTTTTGAATTTATCTAGAATTCCAGTAACTCCATCCGCAAATATGAATCCCCCATCGAGGGGTACGGCAGGAAGGGCGTTTGTCAATCCAACCATTAGATTCAGCCAGAATATCCAGTAGAAGGAGTTAGCTAAAATCCAGAAGAGGTTATCAGGTATGATTCCGATAGCTCCTGCAGGCTCATAAATCGAAGTAAAATGTTCTGGGAATGGTTGAAGTTTAGCGAAAGGTAGAGAAATGTACAGTAAAATATTCTCAGTTGGGTTTGCCAAATTATTAGTTACAATATTGGGATTCTCAGCAGCAACACCCATGAATCCTTTTCCAGACATCCATGATTCATAGTAATTCGGATAATATTTCAGATAGTAACTTCCCTTATCAGATAATGTTACTGAATATATTTCAGGGACGCCTCGATTAAGAATGGAGACATTGACGGTTTGTCCTGCATAGGTATCATTCATTATACGTTTCCAATCATCAGTATTTCGGACTTCTTCTTCATCAATAGCAGTTAGAAGCATCCAAGGTTCAAGACCAGCTTCAGCACCCCCATAATCGGCGTTTACACTGTACAACAATAATCCATCTTCAGCCGGTTCTAGAGAAGCCACCATTACAGAAGAAAATAAGAATGAAAAAATAACTGCAACAACCATGTTGCTTCCAGGTCCGGCAGCATAGAGCCTCATTCTCTCCCATTTTTTCATAGATTTCATTTCTTCTTCATCAGGTTCTACGAAAGCACCAACTGGGAAAAAGAAAAGTAACAAGCCAAGTGATTTGACTTTAACATCAGCAACTCTGCTCAAAATTCCATGACTAAATTCATGAATGACCATTGCAATTACTAAAGCTAGAATACCATACCACAGAGGAATTACTGGATTTAAACCAGGCAATCCAATCATCATCTTTGGTGAAACTGCAGATGTTTTAGGGATCTGCCAAGCTAAAGTTGCTTGCCATAGAAGTAGCGCGAACATGAGAATCATAATAATAAAAACAGTTGCAACCCAAACATCTCCTACTCTTCTCCAGAAAGGTTTATTTTGAGAAATTCTTTCTATGAAATCCTTTCCCCAATCAGTTCTCCACATGAGAAAAGAACGGCCCCAAACAAGATCCATATTGTATTTTTGCAGATAACCTTTATTGTCAGCCCATCTGACGCCCGTTACCCAAGCGATAAGAAATAAAGCAAAGCTATACCAGCCTAGGTATAGACAAAAGACTAAGAACAAAAGCAATCTTCGGTGTCTACGAATATGCACTTCGATAGGCATGCCTGTTAATTCGGGTAGTATTTCCTCTTCTTCTTCCTCAACAGTCTCACTCTTCTTTGTCGCCATAGCTTCCTAACTGTGTTGGAGTCCACATGGGGCTTTATTTAACCTCCATTATAGAGCAAACATGGCCAAGAAAAAGGGCAAACGCGAAGAAAGCTTCACGTTTCCCGAATTTAACAGTGAAGAATATCGTACAAAGGAAGTTAGAGATTCCAAGGTAACAGTCTTTGCGGTTTTTTACGCCACAGTTATCGCCCTAATTTGCTACTTGCTTGTAAAGATGGCAGACCTGGGTGGTTGGGTTACACTGATTGGTTTTGCTTCTCCTTTTGGTCTTATCAAAATACTTCCCATTTTCTTCGATACTAGCGAATTCGAGAGAAAGAATTGGTTTGGCCCAATGATGATGTCTTTCATGGCGTGGTTAGGATTCATGATTCTCCTTTCAAATCCTCCTTTCAATGATATCGCCAAGCCAAAATTCCAGCAAGTAGAAACATATATTGAGTCTGATGGAAACTGGAATCAAACCTTGGAAATAGACGCCAATACTCCTTTTGTTTTAGTAATTTCAGTTAAAGACAATTGGGAAGTCGAGTCGGTTAAAGTTTCGGCTGGAAAAGCAGCGCTTAATTCTCAACCACTTCTCAAACTTGAAGAAAACAATGAATACAGTATAGATGGCGATAATTTGTATTACCATTTTTTTGAGAACGGTCTCGATATAGATGCATATTCATTCATATTCTATGCTGAAGACGCTGAAGGTAATTCAAATTCAAAAAGTGTTAGTTTGAATATCGGTTAAAGCAATTTTTGTTGAATATCATGCAGTTTTTCTAGAGCTTGGAGAGGTGTTAGATTCATCAAATCCATTTTACGTATTTCCTCTACAATCGGATTTTCTTTAGTTTCCCTTCTAGCCCCAAAGTCATTACTGAAAACAGATTGAACTGGTCCCGTTTTTGAAACCTCAATCGTAGACCCTTCTTCTAAATTTTTTAATACTTTTCTTGCTCTAACTAATACTTCTTCAGGAACGCCAGCCATCTTCGCTACATGGATACCAAATGAAGCGTCAGTTGGACCTTCTGCAACACGATGAAGCAATGTTAATTCATGTCCATCTTCTTTGGCTTGCATATGGCAATTTACAGAGCGATCCAATATTTTTGCAACATCCGTAAGTTGATGATAATGAGTGGCAAAGAGAGTTTTGACACCTTTACCAGCATGCAATTCTTCTGAAACCGCCCAAGCTAGTGCTAATCCGTCAAATGTGGAGGTCCCTCTTCCGATTTCATCTAGTAGTACAAGGCTGTTTGGCGTTGCATTTCTCAAAATATTTGCTAGCTCTAGCATTTCAACCATGAAAGTCGAATGCCCATGCACGAGGTCGTCATGCGCACCTACGCGTGTGAATACACGATCCACCATTCCTAATCTTGCCGAAGAAGCAGGTACGAAACAACCGGCTTGTGCCATTACACAAATTAGAGCAGTTTGCCGCATATAGGTCGATTTACCACCCATATTTGGTCCCGTTAGAATCATCAATTGACGCTGTTTATTGTCCAATTGTAAACTGTTAGGAATGTATTGTCCTTCTCTGAGGACTTCGATAACCGGATGCCTTCCATCTGAGATAGATAATGCGCCATCATCTGACATTTCAGGTCTAACGTAATTATTGGCTTGACTAACTTCAGCAAGTGAACTAATTGCATCAATTCTTGATACAGCCATTGTAGTTGCTTGTAATGATCCTAAGAATTCTAAAATCCATTCTCTTAATTCTTTGAATAATTCAGTTTCAAGGGCTTGAGATCTTTCATCTGCTCTTAAAATGGAAGTTTCTTTTTCTTTTAATTCAGGAGTAATGTATCGATCACCAGCAGCTACGGTCTGTTTTCGATGATAGCTTTCAGGTACTTTCTTTGCAAATACTTTTGGTACTTCAATGTAATATCCGAAAACACGATTATATCCAATTTTCAGCTTCGGAATTCCCGTTTTCTTCTTTTCTTCAGCTTCCAGTGAAGCTACCCATTCTCTTCCACTGCTAGCTCTTGACCTTAAATCATCCAATTCTTTGGAATATCCTTTTTTGAAAATACCACCATCTCTTAGAATTAGAGGGGGATCTTCAACAATAGCTTCAGCTAGTTTCTGAGCTACTTGTTTATGCGTATCAATTGATTTTACTAATCTCTTCATTAATTTAGATTTTAGTGGTTCTTCACTTAAGAATTGTTTGAGGTCTTTGACTGTATTCAGGCTGGAACGTAGACTATCTAAGTCTCTAGGAGAGATAGATCCATGGCCAAGCCTTGACAACAATCTCTCAACATCTTGAAAACCTTTCAGAATATCTCGTATTTCTCTTCGGCTTAAGGTATTGTCGAATAATTCCTGCACTGCGTCATGTCTTTCATTTATTCGTTTTAAGTCATGCAAAGGTCGAAGAAGCCAATCTTTCAATCTTCTTGAACCGCCAGCGGTCGAAGTCCGATTAATTATGGCGAAAAGAGTATCTTTTGACGAATCACTAATAGTACGTACAATCTCTAAATTCCTTAATGTGACAGCATCCAAAGTCATGGTTTTAGCTTTGACCATCAATGATGGCGGTCTAAGGTGCGGCAATTCACTAAATTGAGTGACTGTAGCATAAGATAGGATTGCTCCTGCGGCAGTAATAGCCATCGGATAAGTTTTCAATTCTTCTACATTTCCGAATCTTTCTTCTAGGATTTTTTTAGATACGGGATACATCCATGACTCGGCCTTTCGAGGCGTAGTGTTCATGCCTAACGCCATCATCCAGTTTGCTATGTTTTCATTTCCGTCAGGGATTATGACTTCAGCAGGAGAATAGCGGGCCATTTCAGATTCTAGCGATTCTCTATCCCTAAATTGTGCGGTTGAGAATTCACCGGTAGAGATGTCCATTATCGCTAATCCTAATCCATCGTCAGTTTCATTTACGGAAGCTAGAAAATTATTGGAATTACTCAACATTGAGCCTTCGACAACGGTACCTTGGCTGACGATTCGAGTCACACCTCTTCTGACAAGTCCTTTTGCACTCTTTGGATCCTCAAGTTGTTCACAGATTGCAACACGATGTCCTTTCTTGATTAATTTACTAAGATAATTATCTAAGGCATGATATGGAACACCTGCTAACGGAATAGGATTCTCAGAATTCTTGTCTCTTGCAGTCAGTGCAATATCCAATTCTTTTGCGACAATTTTAGCATCATCTCCAAAAGTTTCATAGAAATCACCCATACGATATAACAGAATGGAATCAGGATTCTCACGTTTTATGGCGTGGTACTGACGCATCATGGGAGTAGACAAGAAATAGGGAATACCGGGTCTTTTTTAGTGATTTGGGGTAAACAGACTCAAGCTTCTTCATCCAGCGTGTCTTATTGGATTTCTACATCCATTTGTGTTTTGGATCAGGAACAAATACCATTGCTAAGGCTATTCCATTTTTCAGACTACCGTATGCTTCTCTTACTATCCAACCTCCGGGAACTTTAGCTCTATACATACTTTTTTTGGACATTGAGCTTCTAATCTTTTCCCAAACTAATGTTGCTGCTTTCTCTTGTTCTTCCCATTCGAAATCATCCATAATCTCCTGACTTCTTTGCTTAATTTAAGAGTTCAGGTCCTCATATTGAAAAAGCTTATAAATTTGTGATATAATAGTATCCTGTGGAAAACAACGCATTATACATATCTGTTGTGTTAATCTCACTACTTATTTTCCTCTTATTCAGCATCATTACGTCTGGACATTTGTGGGCACTAAGTTGCTGGGGGGGTATTGTGTTCGTGGTTGCCTGCATAATAATGGCGTTAACTAAACCAGTAGACAATGAATGAGATTTCCTAACTAAATTTTCCAACAAGTATTGAAATTTCGTATAGAATCATAAGTGGTATTGCAAGCAGAAACTGGGAAATTACATCTGGAGGTGTAATTATAGCAGCTATAACAAAAAAAGCAACAATTAAGTGTCTGCGATATTTTGTCAACTGTTCGATATCCGTTAACTCTAATTTTAACATGAGTACAATCACAAGTGGCAATTGGAAACCAAGTCCAAGTGAGAATGTTAGCAGAAAAATGAAATGGTAGAAAGCACTGAGGCTGTAAGTAGTACTAAGCCCAGCGTCAGCCGTATCTCCATGTAGATATTCCAATACAAGCGGTAGCATTAATTCCAATGAGTAGATTGTACCTAAAGCGAATAAAATAATCGAAAAAAGAAATACGCCGATTAATCGCCCAATTCCTATTTCAGGCAGCAATGTTCTACTCCTTACAATTCGCCAAATGTGTATAATCGCAATCAAAAAAATAACTGAAATTGAGGCATATCCTGCAATTTTCATTTTAAGAATAAAGAATTCAGCAGGAGAAAGGGTGATTAGTGATGCACCTTCGGGTAGAAGTTCACTGCCTAATAGTTCTATTAATTTTGCAGCGTATTCGAAAACTAAACAAAAAATAGCAAATGAGATTAGTCCATATATCCAAATCCGACCCCTTAATTTCCCGATAATATCATCATACACTGAATTTTTTGCCACAATGCTTTATCTGGGGTGGGGTTTTGTTTCTTCTGTTCCTACATTTATTGTTTTATCTACACAGGGAAACACACATTAACTACCCCTAAAATTGATAGAGTATGCCATACGGTTTTGAACTCATCGTCATAGGAGCGATTATCCTTATTTTATTCGGAGCTCAAAAGCTACCTGAACTAGCCAAGAGCCTAGGTCAATCTAAAACAGCTTTCCAAGAGGGTCTGAAGGAAGGACCGTCCTTAGAAGAAGATGAGGACAAGGATGACGAAGATTGAAGATCCCCTCCGTCACTTATTAGTCCTAATACGTTCCAATTTTGTAGTTCTTGGAATTACATTTATCATAGTTTTTGCACTAGATTACAAAGATTTTTTTGGCCGTAATTCAGACGAAAGATACTATTTAGCAATATCTTCTGTTGTTGTATTTTTGTTATTGTTAACACTTCAAAAATATCGTAATCCACTTCATTATTGGCCTCGATATGTCTTTTTTGTTAAGGATAGGAATGATTCTCTAATCAAAATGGAACCATATCTTGACCCGTGGCTAATTTGGTTAGGTCTGATTAGACCAATGGAACTAGTAAATGTAAGATATTCGATGTATCCTGATTTAGATGTAGGTGTGGATATTGATCCTAATACAGGAGTCATAACGGGTTTTCCTATGGAATTAGGAAACCATACTTCTGAAATTAAAATGAGATTTCTTGGAGGTGCATATTCCACAACTGTTAGGATCGAAGTTACAGATTCACTTAGGACAAAGTCAGTAATAAGTGAAGAACAATTTGCACCACCACGCAGTGTTGCTCAACTTTTGGTTAGAGAAGAGGATTTGAGCAAAAAAGAGAGTGAAATACACACTAAATTGGATGAAAAAGAAGCTGAATTGGAGGAAATGTACAGGTCGAAAATGGCAGCTTTAGATAAGGAATTTAAGAAAGATAAGAAAAATATTTCCAAGACTTATGATAAAAAATTAAAATTGAAACAAGAAAAACTTGAGAAACTGGAAGTAGAGATGGTTGAAGCGTTGCAAGAGAAGGAAAGAGAATTTGTTGAATTTGAACGAGATATGAAGAAAAAGTTGAAAGCAAGCGAGAAAAAAGCGGATGAACTTGAGCAGAAATTAGAACCATGGCGCGATAGAGCCAAAAAAGATTAATCGCATAAATCATAATAGATTCAATTTTTTATACTGGATTTAGTGTAAGTAAATATTTATGTTTTCAAGGCGTGTAATTTCTCTGCTTGTCGTTCTGAGCATGGTTTCTCAGGCAATTGTGTTAACAAATACGGACAATTCTTCTAATTTTGTAGAAGATTCTTCTCCTTTGGAGCAAGTACCTGAGTATGGTGAAGCTAGAGGTTCTCCTTCTAATTTATCCGTTCCGTTTACTGATCTTGGCGTATACAATCATATTCCTTCGTTTGTGTTTACGAATGGAAAAATAATGATTTATCAGACAGAATCTGATAATGTTAGTTATGGAGGGTTTGGTAAAGGCCGTGAGTTATATGTGTCAGACGGGACACTCACTGGAACTTCTATGATTAAGGATCTTAATCCAGGTTCTGGAAGTATAGACGGCATAGCGTCATACGTTTCTCATGCTTGGTGGAATGATGTGTTGTATCTTGCACTTGATGATGGAACTGATGAGACTGGGCAAGAATTATGGAGAACAGATGGTACTGCAGCTGGCACATA
>Ga0066850_10001891_pt1 | contig 10739 bp, 5 predicted proteins | sample ETNtaG_4_FD_67282 | JGI IMG/M metagenome (GOLD analysis project Ga0066850, IMG submission 67282) | Marine microbial and viral communities from oxygen minimum zone, Eastern Pacific Ocean - ETNP201406SV67 | ecosystem: Environmental > Aquatic > Marine > Oceanic | place: Pacific Ocean: Eastern... | reverse complement strand
AGTTGAAGTTGATGATATGTTCTGGGACTACCCGAACAATCAGCCACCACTCGAAGGCTGCCGCGATAGTGATGCTGAAAATTATGTTCCGGATGCTTTGATTGATGATGGTAGTTGCACCTATCCGTGGAACACCCGTCTTGAGAATGATCTAAAAACCGGACCATTCCAGCAAGCTGGAATAATTTGCCTTGCATTATCAGTTCTAAATATCCTAATGATTCCAATGCTGATTAACAAGTATAAGGAGCAGAAAAAGAAGACCAAGCGAAGACTTGCAAGAGAACGTCGTTTTTCTGATTCCGATGATTTTGCTGACGACCTCGAAGATTTCATCGGTTGATGGCGCGACGTGGGAGATTCGAACTCCCGTGGGTGAACCCACTGGTTTAGCAAACCAGCGCAATGGCCAGGCTATGCGAACGTCGCAGTAGCCGCGCCACCCTTCATTTTTGATTTAAGGCGAGTGGTTTGGTCACTCTTCTCCATCATCACCTGGTTCTTGTTGTGCGGCTTCGAATTCTTCTCGATCAATAACCCCATCTTGATTGGTGTCCATCGAATCAAATTCATCCTCTTCATCAATCAGTTCAGCAGGTAATCGTGCCGTGAATATAATCTGGTCAACAAATCCATCTTTGTTTTTGTTTCTTAGTTCCATGACCCGGGTTCCCTTGGTAGCCTTGCCAGTGGTTTCCTTTGTTTGATCGGCTCGAACTCTAATCATCATACCTTTCCCGGTCAATATGAAAAGTTGGTCTCCAAGATCAGGGATGGTGTGAACACGAACAATTTCATCCTCATCTCCAAGTTTCATGGTTGCGACTCCACCTGCGCCCCTGTTCGTCTTCCTGTAACCATCTCTCTCTTGTACAATAACATCATCATCATCAGAGATGGCCTTTCCTGTGGATTCATCGATTACAGGAATCATTTCACCAGATCCAAGTCGACTTCTCTTGCCCATCCCGAACTTCGATAATGTGAGGACATGTGTATCTTCATTGGAGGTTGCGATCATGCCAACAACCGCATCTCCATCTTTGAGTTTCATACCTCGTACACCAGCTGTCACTCTACCTTGGACCTTAACGGTAAATCCAGTAGAACCATCAGGTAATTCCTTTGTTTGACTAGGCTTGAACCTGCATGCGCGCCCGTTCTTTGAGACAAGTACAACATGATCTTCTTCTGTTGCTTCACGAACAGCAACCAATGTATCGCTTTCAGTCTTGAATTTCAGCGCAAACTTACCATTACGATTGATTCGTGTATAGTCTCCAAGATTTGAGCGTTTCACAACTCCCTCATGTGTGGCAAAGATGAGGTAGTGCCCCTCAGGATTTTCCTGTACATCTTTAGAAATCGGTAGAATAGTGACGACTTTCTCATCCTCACGCAATCGTTCAATTAGATTTCTGATGTGACTTCCTCTGCTGAGTCTACTTCCTTGTGGAGTTTCCCAAGCTTTCAGTCCATAGACCCGTCCTTGATCTGTGAAGATGAGTAGGCGATCTTTACTGAAGCAGGTTAGGATTGATTTCGGGAAATCTTCATCCTTTGTTGTAACACCTTTCAGTCCCTTCCCGCCACGGTTCTGCACACGGAATGCTTCAACTGGAAGGTGGCGAATGTAGTTATCTTCGGATAGGGAAATGACAATTGCTCGCTCTTCTACCAAATCTTCTCTGTCCATGGATAGTGGCATTGGGTCAATATTGGTTCGACGTTCATCCCCATGCTTCTCAACCATTTCATCCAATTCACTGAGTAGGATTTCCAACTGTCGGTTTCGACTACTCAGGATTGAATTATATTCTGCAATGGACAATTTGAGTTCGTTGAATTCATCATCCACCTTTTTGGTATCCATCTTTGACAATTGGTAAAGTCGTCGTTCAGCAATAGCCTTTGCTTGTGGCTCTGTAAAGTCAAATGCTGCCATCTTGCCGAAATTTTCCTCGCCTCGGAGTACCTTCTCAAAGTGTTCACGACTTTCAGCACCTTTACCTGCTGCAACAACATCATCGATTCGTGCTTGTGCCTTGACCAAGCCTTCTAGGACGTGAGCGCGAGCTTCAGCCTTCGAGAGATCGAATTGAGTTCGTCTTCGGATGACTTCTTCTCTGTGTCTAACATACGCGTGTAGGATGACTGGCAGTGTCAATTGCACAGGTTCTCTGTTGATGATGCCCATCATGTTGGCTGAGTATGATTCTTGCAACCGACTAGATCGATACAATTGATTCAATACGGCATGAGGGTCTGCATTTTGCTTAATTTCGATGACTACACGAATCCCTTCTTTACTTGATTCGTCACGAATATCTCTGATTCCTTTGACAGTTTCCTTGCTGACAAGTTCAGCAATTCCTACCAGCATCCCAGCTTTCTTGACCTGGTACGGGATTTCGGTGACAACAATGCGCTTTCCATTATTATCATCATGAACTTCACACTGTGCCCGTACATGGAATCGGCCGTGTCCGGTTTCATACATATCTCGAATCCCGTCGATACCGTGAATGGTGGCTCCAGTGGGGAAATCTGGGCCCTTGAGGAGTTGCATATATTCTCCAACATCAATTGTTGGTGGATTCTCAGGGTTTCCATTTTCAGTCCCCTCTTCTAGAATACGATCGACGTGGAGGTGAATCGCTGAAGCAACTTCGGGTAAATTGTGAGGAGGGATTTTTGTTGCCATTCCAACAGCAATCCCATCACTTCCATTCAGGAGTAAGTTCGGCAATCTAGCGGGTAAAACTTCGGGTTCTTGCTCGGAATCATCGAAGTTAGGTTGGAAATTAACGGTATCTTTCTTGATATCCTCCAACATATGTTTGGACAAACGGTCGAGTCTACTCTCAGTGTAACGCATGGCAGCAGGGGGGTCACCGTCTATACTACCGAAGTTTCCTTGCCCATCCACCAATGGGTAGCGTAAACTGAAATCTTGTGCCATTCGAACCATTGTATCGTAGATTGATTGATCGCCGTGTGGGTGGAATTTTCCCATCACTTCGCCGACGGAACGAGCAGATTTGGAGTATGATCTGTCTGAGGTGTGTCCGGCTTCATGCATGCCAAATAGAACACGTCGATGAACAGGTTTCAGTCCATCTCGTACCTCTGGGAGGGCACGTCCGATAATTACAGACATTGCATAATTGATGTAGGATGTTCTCATTTCATCGTCGACAGTATGGCGAACTTGATTGTCAGTTGGGTTTGCTGGTAATTCATCATCACTCATTTTATCACCTCATACATCCACATCTGCATCCGCAGCATGTAGTTCAATGAAAGCCCGACGATCGGGTACATCGTCACCCATCAACGTCTCGAATAAGGAGGAAGTTTCACCAGCGTCACTGAAATCATTTGCTGTAACTTTCAGCAATGTTCGGTTGGCTGGGTCCATGGTAGTGGTCCAGAGTTGGTCTGGATTCATTTCACCAAGACCTTTGTAACGTTGAATTCCAATTTTCGCATCAGGCTTGTCTTCGTGGAATTCCTCGATGATGGCATCTCTTTCAGCATCGGTATAGGCGTACTTCGATGTCCGTCCACGTGTAACCATATACAGGGGTGGTTGAGCAATATACACATTTCCAGACTCGATTGCGGGCCTCATAAATCGCCACATGAATGTCAGAATAAGTGTACGGATGTGTGCCCCGTCAACATCCGCGTCAGTCATAATGATGACTTTACCATAACGTAATTTTTCAACATTGAAGAACGTCTCAGAGTCTGCAAGAGATTCCTCTCCATCTTCCAATTCAGGGGGGTTCCCGACCCCTGCGCCAAGGGCTTTAATCATGGTTTGAATCTCGTTATTTTGGTAGATTCTTGCTTGATTTCGGAGTTGCCTTTCGACATTGAGAATTTTTCCACGAAGTGGCAAAATTGCTTGGGTTCTTCGATCACGCCCAGTCTTGGCTGAACCACCAGCAGAATCACCTTCTACAATGTAAATTTCACATTCCTCGGGATTCCTGCTTTGGCAATCAGCGAGTTTGCCAGGGAGTCCACCGCCTTCGAGCACACCCTTTCTTCGAGTCAAGTCCCGTGCCTTACGTGCTGCTTCTCTTGCTTTACTTGCAAGGACAGCTTTGTCGATGACGATTTTTGCAACAGATGGATTTTCTTCAAAATGCTCAGCAAGTTTTTCGTTGACAATACTCTCAACAATTCCCGCAACTTCATTTGAAACCAATTTGTCCTTGGTTTGGCTAGAGAATGAGGGGTCGGGGTGCTTGACACTGATGACGACAGCAATACCTTCCCTGACATCATCTCCTGAGAGTTTATCGACATTTTTCAGAAGGTTGCGGCTCTTAGCATACCTGTTAAGGGACCCCGTTAGGGCACTGCGGAGACCAGAGAGGTGAGTTCCACCATCACGATTTCGGATGATATTTGTGTAGCACTGGATCACTTCGTTGTAAGCATCAGACCATTGCATGGCCAATTCGATGTGGATTTCACCTTCTTCGATTTCTCGCATTCCTTTGATGTATACAATGTCGTTATGGATTGGATTTCTACGCTCATTCAATTGTGAAACGAATTCTGAGATGCCACCGTCGTATTGGTGTTCGACAATTTCAGGAGTATCCCCTCTTTGGTCGACAATGGTAATCTTTAGACCAGCATTAAGGAAAGCAGTTTCACGTAGTCTTGTATTGAGGATATCATAGTCAAATTCCGTGACTGTGGTGAAAATACCCATGTCTGGCTTGAATGTAATCGCAGTACCTGTCGAACTACAATCTCCAACGACTTCCAAACTACCCTGTGGTTCACCTCGGGCATAGGTTTGTTCGTACAATTTCCCATCTCTCTGGATGGTCATTTTCAGCCATTCGGATACCGCGTTGACAGCAGATACGCCAACTCCATGCAATCCACCTGAGACTTTGTATGATGCATTATCGAATTTACCGCCAGCGTGCAATTTTGTCATGATGACTTCAGCTGCACTGATCCCATATTCTGAATGAATTCCAACAGGGATGCCGCGTCCATGGTCTACGATTGTGACGGACCCATCTTTTTGCAGTACGATTTCAACTGCATCACAATATCCTGCGAGGTGCTCATCAACAGCATTGTCCACAACTTCCCAAATGCAGTGGTGCAGGGCTGAACCATCGTGCGGGTCACCCAAATACATACCAGGTCTCTTGCGTACTGCCTCGAGTCCTTCGAGGACTTGGATACTATCTGCTTTGTAGTCGGAATCGGTCATGTTTCCATCTCTCTATTTTATATTGTCTGAGGACCCCCGTAGGGGGTCCTCACCAGTTGTTCTTGGGTGGCCTGTCGGGGTTATTGAATGATTCGCTATATCCTGTGAAAAAACACCCATTTCGGACATTCTCTATCGACCCAAAAACGTGCCATTATCACCCTCTCGTTGTTTGATATTTACTGTAGCAAATATCCCCAATAACATGGCGACTGAGTTCTCAATACGATTAAACAGGGAGTGTGGGTCCCCGGCTTCGATGACCGAGCCTCAGATTTGCGTAACCCTGCGCGGACACAGCGTTGGAGACATGATTCGTGACGCCAGTAGGGCCACCGCTGCTGGGGCCGATCTCGTTGAGGTTCGCTTCGATAATCTGTACGTCAATCGAATCGAAGTAGATCCGATTATTTTCAAGGACGCAAATGGTGAAGAGACATCAGAAAAACAACCGCCAATAATGGAAAATCGCCCTATTGAGGAGATTGATGTAGCCTCATCAATTGAAAGTCTCAAGGATGGAATTCAAATCCCGGTCATATTTACATGCAGGTCTACAGATGAAGGGGGTTACTTTCACGGTGATGAGAAGGCCCGAATTTCCATCCTCAATTCAGCCATCGAGAGTGAAGTTACTTGGGTTGACATTGAAATTTCAATGGCAAAGAAATCCAGAAATTCCCTTGTCAAAGCTTGTGGTGAAAAGACCTCAATCATCGCTTCCAGTCATCTTCCAGCAGCAACCTCCTCAAGTGAAATTGTAGAATATGTTAATGATAATTCAGATGCAGGTGACCTCATCAAGTGTTGTTATCAAGAAATTCAACACGCACATAGTTTGCATATTTTTGAGGCTGCGAACACCCTCTCGGATAGTGACATCAATGTGGCATTGATGGGGAATGGCCCAGGTGGTGACTGGACTCGAATCCATGCACCATTACTGAAACAAGCCCTTGTTTACACAACTCTTGACAGAGATTATTCTCTCGTAAAACGCGGTCACGTCAATATCAATGACTTGCGAACTGCCTGGGGCGTCCTAGAGTACGAGTAATCACCCTTGAGGGGGTGCTACAGCCTCCGTCGTTGTTTGATCTCGCTCAGATGCAGTTTCAAGGTGTGGCATCATATCTCCGCCCCCTGCCTCTACAGCATCTAATCCAGCCTTCATATATCGGCTGTGAACTAGGAACGGGGCGGCCAATATGCCTAACAGTCCACCACAACAGACCATTGAAACCGTCCAATTCGGCAATGAGAATCTTTCCTCTACTAGAACAGTCACATCTACACTATAATTGGTGTTTTGAGGTGATGCATCATAATCTCTGATATTGTCCCATGATTCGATCATCAGAAACATTGTTTTAGGCGTAGGGTTATCATCCCAAAAAGAGTAACTTTGTTCCGCATGATCTAGTGCAACCGCAAATTCCACATCGCCTACTTTTTCATAATAATGCACATCTCTGAAGGGGTTCCATAGAATCAAATTTTGAAGCCAAGGTGCAGAATGGGCAATATCATCACGCATTCCATCCCATTCATTGTTCCGTGAATCAAAATCCCATTGGTATTGTTTATAATCATCTTCTTGGAGTAGGTAAACATCTGCTTCAACAGGTTTGTCAAATGTATCATTTAGGGGTAAAATGTCTATGCAGAATGTGTATTTCCAACCAGTGGTAAGGTTCATTCTCAGGCCAACGGCAGTATCATTTTCCAACTGAAATGATGTGTAAAATGAAGTCGTGAGGGGTTGCAATGTCCTCATTGTAACGCCATCATCTTCGCTTTCATCAAATCCCCATTCATCATCATCTTCACCAACCATCCCTTCTCCAGACATGGAAAAACTCTCTACTTTGTCGAGGTCCATTACAGTGGTTTGTTCATTTCCACATCCGGAGGTGGCTGAAGCAACAGGTGCAATTTCGACTCCGATTTCGTATGAAATTACAGTAAGCAATGGTAAAAGAAGTAACAGGACAGTGGTAGTAGTACCAACTCGTCCACTGTTAAACACACACTCACCGCCGACGTCTACTGGTCACAGGCCGCACATAACCTGAAGCCTTGTTACGTCGATCATCCTTGGTTAGATGGGTAGGTTTTGGAGGCGGTGCGTGCTGATCCATTCCCAGAATCCCACCTTCTGTGTGTACTTCTGTGACGTCATAGGTACTCGCTGCTTGTTCTGCTTCAACCTCAATTTCTTCTGGCTGGCGCATCACCAACCAACCTAACGTCAGGACCAACACAATGAGGATAATCATATACAAACTTCCAGAATCTGCTGAAGGGAGTAAATCCTTCCATGACAAATCTCCCACTCCACCCTCATCGGAGTCCGGATTCCTGATTGTGAGGTCATATGTCTCGATTGTACAAACACCAGTGTCGTCACAGACCTTTAATCGAACAATGTATTCTCCAGATTCATTCCACTGTGAAGCAATTCCACGTCCATCGTGAAGATCAGGATCGTTTGTCCAATCATCATTAAAATTACCATTTCCATCAACATCAATGCTGTCATCTAAGTCCCACCAGAATATCAATTCAGTGTTCAAACCGACATCGTGGTCATTATCCGGAATGCCATCATTGTCACTATCTGTGGTCACATCATCGTCTCGCCAAGCCACAATTTCTGAAGTGATGTCAATGTCCCTAGAAGTGGCTAGCATGATGTTCATTTCTCCAATGTAGGCAATTCCTTCGTCAATGATATCTTCTGAATAAATGACTGGTGCACTTGAAACCCAAATTCCAATTGTTGTGGCATTGCTGTCTCCAGTACCATAACCATCCCTAACAGTTAGTGTCACGGTATAGTATCCCGGCAATTCAAAAACATGCCACGAGTCCATTTCGTGAGATAGGGGGGATGCATCGCCCCAATCCCATGTTGTGTCGACAATTCCATTCCAATCTAGGGCTCCTTGATTCGGATTTTCCATCCCATCAAAGGCAGCATCCATGTCACGCGAACCTTCAGATGAAAATCTAAGAACAGTTCCTGGGGCTACGAAAATGTCACCTGTATCAGTAACGGTTCTGCGCCAATCGTATACAGATAAATCTGAACCTGGTACTGTCACAGTGGTCCCGTTAAGCCACGCTTCATTCACTGAAAGTACAGGCATGGGCAACGGATTTTCAATGTGAATCATGTAACTCTTGGGTAAGGATTCCAATCCTCTCTCATCAGTGACAACCAGGGTGATTGAGTAGACTCCTGGTTCAGTAAACATGTGGTTTACTTGATTGTTCGTCATCGAGTTTTCCAATCCCGTAATTGTCCAGTTGTGAGTCAAAATTCCACTGTCCCCATCGGGGTCAAATGATGAAGAAAGGAATGTGTACACCGTGTCAGTAGCTCCGTCATCCGGCCGAGGGAAAATTGCGACTGGTCGTTGGTTCAATACTTCAACCTGAATCACCGCCATGCTAGAGTCACCTGAATTATCGGTTGCTATGACAGTGACATTCTTCCACCCTGGTGTCAACCAAGCAGGCAATGGGTTTTCATCTGTAGAATGGTTATTGGAAAATGATGATGAAGGCGGCATATTGACAATACCACCATCGAAGTTAACATCTTCATCGAACCACCAATCAATGGCCATGATTGTTCCATCATCGTCGGTGAATATTGTAGGCATTACCAAAGGAGTAATTGTGGATGTTTGTAAATCATCAAACCAAATTTGACGAGGTACTCGATTCAGAATTAATATGGTTACCGACATATTTGCCGTATGTGTCCCATCGAATACAGTCAGGGTTAGATTGTATGTGGTTCCACCAGATGATCCAATATCCCATTCATGTGATACATCGTACAGCCCTTGTCCACTGAGAATGGTTCCATCGCCAAAGTCCCATGTGAATACCAATTGGTTCAGTGGCACATTGTCATCGGTTTGAGCCGCCGAAAATTGAACTCGCTGTGATGTGAGTAGTGTATATGGGTCCGAAATTGAACTGGGGGGTGTACCCACGTCGATTCGTGGTGTCGGTGGTTGCGTATCGTTAACACTAATTTCCCATGACTGAGGTTGACTCGATGCCCCTCCTTGGTCAACAACACTGAGTGTAACATTGTACATACCTGGATTTTGCCATGCTCGCATTGGATCTTTGAGTCCAGAACCGGCCGATCCATCACTAAAGTGCCAATTGTAGCCTACTGGTGTCACATTGTGGGAAAAGGACTCATTGGTTAGTCCAAGGCCCCATAGGTCATACCCTGCTCCAAAGAATTGCAATGGCAACCATGTTTGAGTTGCATTCGAAGCAGCACCACCTACGGCAACAGGTGGCATATTCGACAATGTAAATGGAAGTTTTACGACTTCATTTACAATTTCTCCAATTTGATTTCGCATGGTGAACTGTAATGACCAGTCACCATCCCACGGTGGTGTGTACCAAACCGATTGGTTGACTGCGACACTATTCCCTGCCTCGAGTGAAAATTCGAGAGTATCTTGTAGGATATTGTTTTCATCATAGGCTTTGACTTCAATGTCCAAAACTTCGTAGAAAGCAGAAGATGTAACCTCAACAGACCATTCGCCAGTGTCATCATTTCCATCAGCATCTCGGTCGATAGTGATTGGGTCTTCGACTACAATCTGAGCCGGCTGAGTGATGAGTCCTGCCATCACATCGAAGGAAGCGATTGGGTATTCAGTACCACCCGGGAATGCACAATTTGGACTTGTGTAGTCACAATCATCGACTCCACTCTCGTACCAAACGATGAGATACACATCATCGGTTACATTGCCAAAACTAGGGACCAATGCGGTACCAATTCCAGTGGATGGGTCAAACCGCAATCGCTCCATCGTCCATGAACCGGATGCAGCATTACGGGTTAGGATTGTTCCGGCAAAGCCCAATTCTGTAGGTTGGATCATCAGGTTAAGTGGTGCTCCGGTTCCATCCAAGAATCGGAAAGCATGAACTCCCCATCCTTCAATATCGTGTGGTCCACTTTGCCACATGCTGCCCCAATTCAAATTAGAATCAGAGAGTTGAATCCGGCAGAATTGGTTGCTTGTACATGTTTGGTACATGTCGATATTGTCGAGTCCAAACTCAGCCTGTGTCCCATGGTCAAGGGTGACAGATGCAGTAAAATTGGCAAAAATATCACTCATTGTAGATCCGATAGGGGTGCTGCCTGGGCCCAGTGTCTGGGCCAAATCAATAATTCCTTGTCCTCCGGTGAGAGTATCCGCTACCAGTTGTCGGATTGCTGAACCGCCGCCTAGATTGTCAGCTAGGAATAGCATGAACATGAAGCCCCCACCATAATCTGCAAGTCGTTGATTCCACCAACGAACGGAGGCGCTCGCGTTCTGTGTCCATTCATTGGCATGTCCGATGATTGTGTTTGATGCACCAAAACAGAGGAATGCAGCCATATCTGCATTGCCTTCGTCAATCCAAATGTATTCAAATGGGT
>Ga0066850_10001888_pt1 | contig 10753 bp, 8 predicted proteins | sample ETNtaG_4_FD_67282 | JGI IMG/M metagenome (GOLD analysis project Ga0066850, IMG submission 67282) | Marine microbial and viral communities from oxygen minimum zone, Eastern Pacific Ocean - ETNP201406SV67 | ecosystem: Environmental > Aquatic > Marine > Oceanic | place: Pacific Ocean: Eastern... | reverse complement strand
ATGATTTCTAAAATTGCTGTGGTATTAAGGTAGGTTTCGGTAGTGGTCTGTCCCGGTAAGGCGTATGCCTCGTCGGCCAGGCGAACATGCAAAGAGTCATGATCAAGATCGGAGTAGACAGCAACTGAAGTTATTCCTAATTCACGGCAGGCTCTGATAACTCTGACCGCGATTTCTCCACGATTAGCTATTAAAATTTTAGAGAACACACCATATGGTTACCCAAATGAAACCCAACTCACACCCTTGGTTAGAAAAAGAAATCAAGAAAATGAATAAAAGCCTGAAAAACTCACGTTTTGGGCCTGTTATCTATGTGGCAGAAACCGGATCAACTAATACTGATTTGTTGAATCAAGTATCTGAAAATGCTTCCGACGGGACTGTGCTGGTAACCGGATATCAAAAAGCGGGCCGTGGGCGGTTAGAGAGACATTGGAAAGCCCCTTCAGGAGCAAACCTCTTATTCTCAGTTCTCTTGTATCCAAAAATTGAGGTAGAGAAAATGCCGTTAATTACTCCCGCATTGGCTTCCGCCCTTATTGATGTACTTGAGAGTTATGGGTTAGCGGCAGGAATGAAATGGCCTAACGATGTGCTATTAACTGGCGATTCTTCAGGGAAAGTTGCCGGCATTCTCGCTGAAGTCGCTGACACTGAAACCTCAGCTGTTGTTATCGGTATGGGATGCAATGTTGCTTGGCCTGAAACAGAAATTTCCGAGTTGCCAAATGCAGTGTCTCTTCTTGCTGCTGGAAAAAAAGTTCAACCTCCTGCTTTGTTGCTTGCGGTTCTTTTAAGTTTCGAAAAATATCTGATAATGCTGCAACAACCAGAAGGTGCCGAAAACCTTCGTGGAATTCTTTTACAAAAATCTGTCACGATTGGAAAAAAAGTTTCCGTGCAGCAACTCGGTGCAAGGATTTCGGGACAAGCTGTTGATTTGAGAACTAATGGGGCACTAGTAATTGAGAACAGTGGTGGTCTGCATCACATAATGGTCGGTGATATAACTCACTTACACGTCGAAGAATAACTTGTTAAAAGAATAAAATTGAGGTCTTGAAACTCATTTTGCATCAAGTTCGGTCGCTTTAAACGTCGCAAAAGAAGTTATAACTTCCGAAGTGACTAAACCGGGAATATTCGGTAAAACAAGATCATCTATTCGTGCAATAGGGATTACGTCTCGGGTCGAAGAAGACAGAAATGCTTCCGAGATTAAATCAAACTCGGTTGGGTGCACATCACGCTCAACAACATCAACGAGTTCTAAAATAATCTCTCTAGTAATACCCGCTAAACAACCAGAAGAAAGCGGTGGGGTAATCAAAGTGTCATCAATCACAACAAAAATATTTGAGCCTGTTCCCTCACACAAAAACCCTGCAGTGTTTAGAAATAATGCCTCAGAACAATTCTGTTCTTGTGCAACTTTGAGCGCTAAAACATTTTCTGCATAAGACGTCGTTTTCAAACCTACTAGCGCTGCGTGTTCGTTACGCGCCCAAGGACATACATGCACTGCTTCTGAATCAGGCCATTGTTTCGCAGGTTGGGTGGCGACAATCAAAGTACCAGGACCGCCCCCACGAGAACTACTTAACGAACCAAGACCGCTGGACCACGTGATCCGAATAAGGCCCGCATTGGCATCTGCTTCCAAAACAGCATCTAGAGAAGACAGGATCAGTTCTTCATTAGGTGGAGCCAATCCCAATCCTTCACAAGAAAATTGGAGACGATTCAAATGACGCCTCAAAGTAAAAGGAACTCCGTCAACAACTTGTACTGTTTCAAAAACACCATCTCCCACAACAATTGAGTGATCTAAAACTGAAATTGAACCGCTCTTTGGATCAACTAACTGTCCATTTACACAACAAACAAAATTTTCATGCTTTAAATTGTTGGAATTATTCACACACACAGACTAGGCGCCACCACTCTTGAAGTGGACGAGGGTACCCTTTTCACGTGTCCTCTTCATTAACTGCTGGGTTGCGTCGCACCTGGCCACAACGAATTCTTATAATTTTTAGTCTGGTTTTCATCGGAGGAATTATCTTCGCGTCTATGAAACTAAGCCAATTCAACGATGCAGTTGACAGCATTGTAAGAATTGATGTCCCTGCTGGAGTGCTGACTGACCTGCCAACAGTAGAGAACACATCGGAGCAATCAGTAATTGATAATGAAGAAGTTGTGCTGGTGAAACCAAATTACTCAAGAAACTTTCTTCTCATAGGCACTGATAGCGCCATTGGACTTGATCCCTCCGATCCGGCAGCCAATCGAGACCACCCAGCCGGATACGCCTTAGCTGATGTGATCATGCTGGTAAGAGTCGATTCAAACAATAGTGTCATCAACCTCATGTCAATTCCAAGAGACTTATATCTCCCTATCTACAGTCAAGGGGTCTCGGTTCGTGATGAAAAACTAGCTTCCGCACTTTTAGTCGGTGGTTTAGAACAAGGCGCTCCCACTCTTGTTGAGACAGTCAGCACCAACTTTGACGTCCCCATACACAATTTTGCAGTTATTGACTTCTTCGGATTTGAACAGATAGTGGATCTCGTAGGGGGAGTCAGTATGTGGTTCGAATATCCGATACGAGACCTCGCCTCGCAACTCTTCGTTAACCAGGCAGGCTGCACAGTAATGGATGGACGAACATCGCTTGCATACGTGCGAAGCCGTAAATTAGAAGCTCTCGTAGATGGCTGGTGGCGGCGAGTAGGGGTATCAAATGACATGGAACGAAATCAACGTCAACAGGATTTCATGATCCGAATATTAACAGAACTTGTTGATCGTGGAATTCCGTCAATGCTTTCTGACAACGAACTTATTGAAGCAGCTGTTGAAATGGTAGTTTTTGATGAGCGACTTACCTTAGGAGACCTACTTGACCTTGGTAGATCGTTCTCCAACATACAACCAAACCAGATAGTAAGAAATGTTCTCCCCGTAGTAGACGTACAACTAGGTGACCTTTCTGTTTTACAACCCGGAGATGGATGGCACTCTTCTTTTGATGTGTTTCGAGGCTTCTATACCAGTGCACAAGACGTAACAATCCTGCTTGTTGACGGGCGTAGCGATGACCTTACTCTCGTTGTAGAACAGTATTTAGTGGATGGTGGTTTCACTGTAGAAACTTTTGAGAGCGAACCACAAGAACAAACTGTTATCCGAACATCACCCGAACAATTTGAAGAGGCGGTATTTGTCGCACGTTTAATTGACCCTATTCCACATTTCGATTTTGTAACCGGTCTAGTTGGCCCTATTGAACTAACGCTGGGTAATGAATTTGAAGGATTTAACTGGCCGCCTCTGGCAACGGAAGAAGTAGAAGCAGTAGCCGAAAATTATTTAGATAACGAAACAACTGAAGAAACTGCACCTTTTGTTGGGGCCGGTGTCAAATCACAGTTCTCTATGGCGCCAACTCTTTTGAACATTCCAACCCTTGTTGAAGGGGTCAACGGCATCCCTCCAGAAGGCGTAACTTGCGATTAATTCATCTCTTCCAAGGTGGAGAGATTCGTGGTTGGTCACTTAAAGAAAAATTGGTGTCCTCTGTAGTTAGGTTTGGCGAATAAGCAGGATCAATTCCTAGAAACCCCCCCCAAAGGCTAGTAAGTAAATTAACTTCGTGAGATAAACGATCGCCTTCTTTTGGATGTTCGTCGTATCCACGACTTAAAGACTCGTGATGGATCAATTCTGCAAAAGGAGTCCAAAGCACGTCATATCCGGCTTGCCGAATCCGAAGACAAAAATCCACATCGTTATACGCAACGGCGAAAGATTCGTTCAAGCCTTCTAACTCCTCCCAAAGATCTCGAGACGTAACCAAGCACGCACCAGTAACCGCCGCAACGCGATGAGTCGTAGCCAGCCTGTTTCTATAGCCGAAATCTCCTTGAGGGAAATATTTATGAGCATGCCCGAATAAGCCACCAAGGTTCGGACTCAACCCTGCATGTTGGATACTCCTATCTGGATAACGTAAAAGGGCACCCACCGCACCCACATTTTCACGAACTATTTGTGAAACGAGTTCATGTAACCAACCCGAGTTCACTACTTCAATGTCGTTGTTGAGAAGACACACGATTTCCCCAGTACAAGAATTAAAAGCAAGATTATTCATAGCGGAGAAATTGAAGTCACCTTCAAAATTCAAAACATGAGTATCGTCTCTCTCCGCAACCGATTCAAGCAATTTTCTTGCCCGGCCTTCAGTACTTTGATGGTCAACAATAATGACCTCTATATTCGTGTAATCAGTGTTTTCGTATACACCCTCCAAACAACGTTCCAGTAGATTCCCTTGATCTTTACTTGGAATCAGTATTGATATCTTCGGCTCTTTTTCCGGAATAGGCCATTTAACTCTCCGAGTTCCATGACAAAGCCCTTCAACTACTAATGCACTAGGATGAGATCTCATCAGATAGCTTTCAACTGCGTGATCAACTCCTTCACCAGATTCCTCTTGCGGATTAACACATAAAACAACCGAGAGTTGAGAAATAGCTTTCTCTCCAAACGCTTCAAAGATGAGAAGGCCCATTTCTGTAAAAGTCGGCATCCTTGAATTGGCAATATTTTCAGAAATCGTCGAAATGGCAGATCGGTGAATAGCCAGCAACGGGCCCAGTTCTTCTCCAGTTAACACAAGGTCAAGGTTCCAAGGAGGGTTCGCTCGTATCCCACACACAGCACCACCAGACTTTTCAGATCCATCAGAGACAATCATTTTGACCATCGGATTAGATTTAGCCTCAACGCCAAGAGCGAACGTTGCAACTTCTTCCAATTCTGTAGATCCTTTAATGAAAATTATCCACTCACCTGATACTGAATTTAAGACTTCACTAAAATCGTTGGTAACTAGAAAATCTTGGACACCTAATTTTTGCTGGTTCACACTAATTAAAGTCTGATTTTGTACAGGACTACAAGAAGAATCCGCCACTACAGAGAAAGTTGGCAGATCATTTTGTTTAACAGATGCATCAACAAAAATTTGTTCACCTTTTGAAAGTGTTACAAACCGATCCATCCAAATTTGTGGCGTTATAACACCATCTCTGAGATCTGTAGATAAAGGGGATTGGTTATATCGGCTCAGTAACCTCTCTCGCACACTTTTGAAATCTCTGGCTCTCAGCATTTGAAAAAACGTTCGCAAATTTCTCCGGCGTACACCTAAACGAAAAACGTCACTTACGGCTGAGAGAAAAACTCTTTTCAACAAGACCAAAGACGAAGAACGTTCAAGTTCGACACGAATAAAAAGCATGTTTACTCCAGAGATTTCTAACGACTTTGCCCCCAGACTTAAATCAAGGACTTGATCAAAATCTTTCTTTCTCGATTTCCTAAATCGTGAACGCTGATTTTCACCACAGAGCAGAGTGACACCAGTTAGTTGTTGCTCATCTGAAAGAGACTCAACAAGAATCCTTGTCCACCCACTATGCTCTTCTGGTAATTCAAGCGAGAAGAAATCTTCGACGGTAGGTAAAACAACATCAAATGTTTGATTCTTTTTGCTGTTTTGCTCCCAAGAATTTTTTCCCATAAATGGAGGGTATCTTCAGAACAGACCCTCTGCCGTTGTTGAGTAACGTCTGAGAAGCACTACCGTAGATCACGCGAGTACTTTTCAGCAGCAAGTAACTTGAGGATGCTATGACAATCTCACACCATTTAGCCGTCAACTTACTCTCTGTAGTTCCGGGTCGAGTCGGAGGAGCAGAGGAGTATGCGATACGCACGTTACGAGCATACGCGAAACACGGCCCATCAGATCTTCAACCAGTGCTTTATACCGTCGAATCGTTTATAGAGGCACACGCTGATTTAGTCAAACTTTTTGACATCGTAGTCTGTCCGATAGAAGGGATTGTCCGATCACGCAGAATTTTGTTTGAATCAACCTGGCTTGCGAAGAAAACTCGAAATGCTTCGGCGATACATCATTTCGGCGGACGATTACCCCTAAAAACTTCATACCCTGCCGCAGTCACCGTGCATGACCTTCAACCATTAGATTTTCCTGAAAATTTTTCATCTATCAAAGCAGCGTACTTGTCTTGGGCTATTCCAAGGTCAGTAAAAAGAGCTGACTTAGTTGTTGCCGTAAGCGATCAGGTAGCACAATGTTTACGCGAGTATTTTCCCATAGACCCCGCCAAAGTAAAAACCGTCTTTTCTGGGGTTGAACACATCGTTACCGAACCTGCAAAACCTACTTCAAGGCCGACGGTTCTTTATCCTGCTGCCACATATCCACATAAAAATCATCTCACACTTATAAAAGCTTTTGAAAAAGTAGCCGACACACATTCGGAAATCCAGTTGATTTTGACAGGAGGAGCAGGACGGGCAGAAACTGAAATAATTGAATTAATTAAACAGTCTCGCCACGCAGACCGGATCGAACGGACAGGACGGGTTTCTTCAGAAGAACTTGAAGATCAAATGAAAGATTCTACCGTTGTTGCTTTTCCCTCAAAATATGAAGGGTTTGGTCTACCGGTGCTTGAAGCGATGGCGGCCGGAGTCCCAGTCATTGTTGGAAAGGGAACCCCACCAGAAGAAATTCTTAACAACCCCGAGTGGACAGTTGAACCTGAAGATGTGTCTGGCTGGGCAGTAGCTATTGAACGCGCTGTTCTTGATCCAAACGAGCGTTTCCGCGCAGCAAAAACTGCAATCAATCGTGCGGCCGAATACAAATGGGAACATTCTGCTGCTCAGTTAGAAAAAGTTTGGCGACAACTCTTAGCAAGAAAAATTGAATAGATGCAACTTTTAGTTATTGCACCACATTTAGAGCCTGATACTGCTCCAACCGGCATTATCGTTTCCGCCATTTTGAAAGAACTCAGTCAACTTGGAAACGAGATTCATGCAGTTACTTCATTGCCTTGGTATGAAAAACATGAGGTAAGAGAAAAGTGGAGAGGTAAAGGCTTACGTAAACTCATCAGAACAGATATTGAAGACTATGGAAAAGTCACTCGATGTTATCCGTTCCCTTTTCCGAAGAAATCTTTAATGATGAGAGGGTTAGGTTTTATCGGGTTCACAGTCTTAACTGCAATTCCAACTTTGTTTACTCGGAAAAAATTTGATGCTGTGCTTACAGTTTCTCCGCCACTAACTCTCGGAGTTGTTGGCTGGCTCGCTTCCCGTCGACATCGTTGTCCTCACATTTTAAATATCCAGGATGTGTTCCCCGATGTAGCAATTCAAGTAGGGGTAATCACTTCACCTAAAATAATTAGAATCTTTAAAAAACTAGAACACTTTTGTTATAAAAAATCGGCCGCCATCTCTGTGCTTTCAGAGGATTTAGCAGAAAATGTTAAAGCAAAAATTAGATCAACCGAATCGCAAGTAGTCGTCATCCCCAATTTTGTAGATATCAGAAAAATTTCTCCATTGGACCGCCAAACTTTTTACCGTTCAGAGTTGAATCTAAATGATCAAATAGTGATCATGTATGCAGGAAATCTAGGGCATTCTCAATCATTAAATCTCATGGTTCAAGCTGCTAAACACCACCAAAGCCGTGAAGATGTCGCATATGTTATCAATGGAGAAGGAGTAGTTGCTCAAGAGTTGATTAAACAAGCACAAAATCTTCCGAATCTTTCCGTGACAGGATTCAAACCAGCAACTCGCCTTTCAGAAGTTCTAGCCTCTGCAGACATTCATGTAGTACTCCTAAAAAAAGGCCTTGGAACAAGCAGTCTTCCCTCAAAGATGTATACAATATTTGCTGCTGGCCGCCCAGTAATAGCGAGCATTGATCCTGAAACAGAAGTCTCAAAAATACTTTCTGAAAACCAGGCAGGTATCACCGTAGAGCCTGAAGAATCTGAAGAATTTATTGCAGCAATTGAAAGACTGGTTAATAACCAGAATGAGAGAGTAAAGATGGGTGCGGCGGGAAGAACATGGGTAGAAAAGCAACCAACGGCAAAAATGGTTGCTGAAAGTTATATGAATCTGTTCACTTCTTTGAAATAAGTAACGCTTTTAACGAACTGAATCATTGTTTATACCTGTAACGTTAAACCCTATGGCACGTGGTGACTCAGGTAAAAAAGTAGCGCGGGCAGCCCGTGTTGGAGGGACAAGCGGAAGCGGTGAAAGAAGACCGATCGGATATCCGATAGCACTTACCTTCGTATTGATTCTTGGATTGTTGTTAGTGGTTTGGTCACGTAATTCAAGAGAAGCCACTTCGGCCCCTCGCGTGGGAGATCATTGGCATTCCGCCTATGACATTTATGTATGTGAAGACTGGCGTGGAAAAATTGTTAATGAAGCCGATCCCAACGGAATACACACACACGGTGATGGACTCATGCACATCCACCCCTTCAACTCTGAAGCTTCTGGAAAAAAAGCCGACTTTGGTGAATTTTTCGGGTCCTATGGAGGATCAATAAACGACTCCTCCTTACAACTTGATACAGGGGAGGTTATCTCCGAAGGTGAAGACTGCAATGGTCAACCTACCGTTCTTAAAGTTGCACGCTTTGACGCACAAGACCGAGACCGTGAACCTGAAATCATCACAGAAGGAATAGCAAATATCAGGTACCTAAAGAACCTTGAAGCGTTCACCATTGCTTTTGTTCCAGCAGAAGTAGACCCACCGGCGCCTCGACCGGAACGTTACACATTCCTTGAAACCGTTGATCCACGAGCAATTCAGTCAGATAACTTGAACGTAGTCACTACTACATCTGAAGGGTAAGAGTTGCCGTGAGAGCGGTTGTGCTTGTAGGCGGATTCGGCACTCGGTTACAACCTTTAACACTTGATACTCCTAAGCAAATGCTTCCCATAGTTGGGAAGCCAATGATTGAACATGTTGTTGAATATCTATCTGGACATGGAGTCGTAGAAGTAGTTTTATCTCTAGGTTTTGCCCCTGACGTATTTCAATCCGCTTACCCGGATGGACATTGCAACGGAGTCCCTGTCCACTATGCAGTAGAATCTGAACCTCTTGACACCGCTGGAGCTATTCGATTCGCTGCAGAATCAGCAAACATTACCGAAACTTTCCTCGTACTTAACGGAGATGTTTTAACAGACCTTGATGTAAAAGAATTAGTTTCTTTTCATAAAGAAACCGAAGCAGAAGCATCAATACATCTCACACCGGTTGAAGACCCTTCGCAGTATGGAGTGGTGGACGCAAGGCCAGATGGGAAAGTTTCTGGATTCATTGAAAAGCCAGAAACTATGGGCTCTTTATCAAGTTGGATTAATGCGGGTACGTACGTATTCGAACCTTCAGTTCTTGATCGTATTAAACCAAATGCAAGAGTTTCATTAGAAAGAGAAGTCTTTCCTTTGCTAGCAGCATCTTCCGCGCTCTTTGCTTATCAGTCTGAAGATTATTGGATAGACACCGGAACACCTCCTACGTACTTGCAAGCACAATTAGATTTGATTGAAGGAGGCATCAGGGAGTCTTCAGATAGAGGAGTAAGCCCCAGTGCAGTTATCGCCGGAGAAATACAGAATTCAGTAATAGGACGTAACGTTGTAATTGAAAGAGGAGCGTCAATCCAGAGATCCGTGCTACTAGATGGAGCATATGTAAGAGAGAATGCCTTGATTTCTGACTCGATTGTGGGGTTTGGTGCAGAAATTGGCCAAAGTTCAATAATTGAATCGTTCTCAATAGTTGGACATGATGCTGAGGTGCCGGCAGAAACAAAAATTAATACCGGAAAGTGGGAAAAATAATGAGAGAACCAGTCGCAATCGTTACTGGCGGAGCAGGATTTATCGGGTCTAATTTAGTAGATCGCCTAATTCAAGAAAATTACTCAGTTGTAGTAATAGATGATCTCTCTTCGGGGTGTCAAACTAATTTGCGAGATGCAGAAAAATCTGGTGAAAACATGTTCACATTTGAAGAACAAGATATATGTTCCTCTAAAACAACAGCACTTATTGCAGATTTGAAGCCAGAAGTAGTTTTTCACCTAGCAGCTCAAACAGATGTAAGGCACTCAGTTGCTGATCCCGTTTTTGATGCAGAGGTAAACATTCTCGGAACACTAAGAGTGTTGGAAGGAGCTCGACTTGGCAAGATTCAAAAGGTAGTGGTGGCTGCGAGCGGGGGAACTCTCTATGGGGAACCAGACCCATCCTTTCTGCCTCTTAAAGAGTCTTTACCCCCTAATCCACTTTCTCCGTATGGGGTATCGAAAACAGCCATGATTTACTATTTATCGGTTTATCGTCATTTGTACGGTCTAGATAGCACTGTATTAACTATGGCAAATGTCTACGGGCCAAGACAAGATCCACATGGAGAAGCAGGCGTAGTATCTATTTTTGCCGAACAGTTACTTTCTGAAGAGGGTTGCAAGATATTTGGCACCGGAGAGCAAACTCGTGATTTTGTCTATGTGGAGGATGTAATTGAAGCACTTATTTTAGCTTCACAAGCGCCAGGGCTAGGAATCATAAATATAGGGACGGGTATTGAGACTTCTATAAATGATTTATATCAAGCCATGTCATCAATAATGGAAACTACTTCAAACCCAAAATATGAACCGTCAAGACTTGGCGAAGTAGAACGATCGGTCTTAGATCCAACTTATGCAAAAAGTTCACTGGGCTGGGTTTCAACGACCTCCCTTGTAGAAGGATTGTCAAGAAGTATTGAATGGTTCAAAGAAAATTA
>Ga0066850_10001886_pt1 | contig 10761 bp, 6 predicted proteins | sample ETNtaG_4_FD_67282 | JGI IMG/M metagenome (GOLD analysis project Ga0066850, IMG submission 67282) | Marine microbial and viral communities from oxygen minimum zone, Eastern Pacific Ocean - ETNP201406SV67 | ecosystem: Environmental > Aquatic > Marine > Oceanic | place: Pacific Ocean: Eastern... | reverse complement strand
TGGATTCACCCCGCATAGCAGAGCCAACTTGTCCACCACAGCACAACGATCAAGCCACTCCCGGATTTCATCTCGATGTTCAATAATTTCATCGGGATCGTGATTGGGGGAGGCTCTAGTCACCGGTAACCCGGAGAGTCCAAACTCATCGAGAGACTCGGCAATCTCCTCTTCATTGTAGATCCCAAGCCACATTGTGTCTGGACCGGTCAGGTGACACCATGGAGAGAGGTCCTCCAAGGTGAATGGGATTGGGCCAATTGGGGTCGTGATCATCACGACGGACCGTGGCTCCAGAATGAGGTGTTGGATCACAGTGTGGATCGCAGAGTCACGCCATGGGGGGGAAGCTCCCTCGATAAGGACCACTCGTTTTGGAGAACCTGTGGAGGAATCCCACCAAGAACCTGGAGCTCTCCACCTAGTAGCGAGAAGAGCTTGTAGGTGAAGTATGTGCGGTCTGAACTCGATGTCGTCACCGAGGGGCTCACCACCTCCTCGCAAGGGGTCACATGAGGCAATCAAACGAAGAATGGCCTCACCCACAGGACCATCGTCGGGATCGTCCATCTGATCCTGGAGCCAGACGAAAGCCTCGCGAAGATGGGGTGAGGAATGGCTGCGCTGCTCAGCTAGCTGCCAGATTTTACCGCTGCGAATAGCCTCCCTGCAGCGAGCTAACTCCACCTGAGAGATCTCGAGGTTGTGCTGAGCCAGAAGCCTAGTACGGACCTCCTTATCCATTGATCTGGCCAATTCGGGAGTAGTCCCGAAAAGTGCCTTGGAAGAGATTGGCCATTCGACGATATCGGCAAGCTTGACTGTACCATCAGGAGTTAGAAGACGCCCATCTCTAGCGAAGATAGCGTAGGCTGCGCTGTCGAAAATATCTGCACCAAGGGCTATTGCCAAGGGGAATAGTAGTGGATGGCCGCAGCCGAACATGTGAACTGGTCGATCTGGAGTGAGAGACGATCTAGCTGATAGCAGTACCTCAAACAACTCTCTGTACCTCTGCTGCTCCATAAGGGGGACGATTCCTCCGAGGGGATGGACTGTAAATCCGCGATACTGGCTCTCCGCAGCAGCCATGAGATTGGAGGCTTGGGCTCGAAGGTCCGCGTGCAACCCACCTTGTATTGGTCCGTTGAGCAGTAGGCCGTCCCCTGCCTCCTCCAATGATGGAGAAGCTCGAGCAACCGTCTCCTCTACTGACCTCTCAAGCTCTTCACGACTCATGTCAGGGCGACCGAAAACATCGAGCATGGTCCCGATATCCACGCCAATGTCCCTCTGGAAGGAGACTATCTCGATGGGTCCTACCTCCACATCCCCATACACATAGGATTGGAATGTGCCGGAATCAGTAACAACTGCACCCGGAAAGTCGATCAAAGAATGAATTCCTTCAGAAAGAGCCCTGACTCTGAGATCTTCATGCTTCCAGATGACATAGGAGTTCGTGATCAGGGCATCTACTCCGTAACTCTCCCACATTTCCCGGGGCTCGATGGTCCGAATGTTTGGGTTTACGACGGGTAAGAGCATTGGGGTTGTGATAATGCCGTGTCTCGTGTGCAACCTCCCGATTCGTGCGGCACCGTCCCTATGCGTGACCTCGAACAAACCGAGATCCTGGTCGCGGCAAGGCTCAGGGTCTTGGCGTGCGACCATGTCGTTTGCAAGGAGTGGGAGTCATCAATCCTCTCCAATGCGGGATTTGACCTTGAGGAATGTTTCTCCTTCAGAAAGACTGAGAGAAATCTCATCCCCCGTGTTTACCTCGGTGATTGGATCTGCTTCGAATCCATGGGCATACGGAAGCCCTAGGAGAGAGGCCGCCGGGAGTGTCAATGGGCAGACGTCGCGGTTTACTATGGCCTTCGGACCCTTGCCTGCATACAATAGGCCCATCAGGACAAACGGGGCGACGGTTGAGCCAGAGCCCTTCGGATAAATCAGAATCGTGTCATCTACCCCCAGGCCATTCAAGGGATGACCTGGTTCTTCGATGATTCCCGAATTAGGATTTACATAGCCCAAGTAGGTTATGGGGACGTCGGTCACAAGGGCCCTTCCTGTTACGGTCCACTCAATCTGGCTGGGGATTCCACGTCCTATTGATTCGAAGGATCCCCCCTGATGTGACTTGGCAGTTGCAATTGGCTTTGCTGGATGGCTTTCCAAATCGGGAGCGGGTCCTTCGACCAGTGTGTCATCAAATGCATGCGCTACGCACGACCAAATCGGGGCAACGCTGGTTGGCATCCTGTTAAGGCCGCTCGTCAGGTAATGCTCGGCTTTGAGTGAGTTCGTCAGTAGGTGGTTATATCGCGTACGATTGTAGGGGGTGACCTCAGGACAGGTGTCACGTAGTACCAGAGCACCTGCCTCCTCGAGGATGTCCAAGGTTCCGTCAGAGGAGATCAGATCGTAGTTGTGACTGTTCATGAACACCCAGAGCCTATGGTTCTGAATCACCTCTCCCAGTTCCATTTTCGCTCGAACTGCAGCGGCCGTGGCACGGGCCTCCCCGACGCTCGCTTGAGGGCAACCAATTACCACCAAATCGACTCTGCCCTTGGGAGCAAGCTCCCGATAGCGCTCCTCCAAGTCATGCTCTGTAAAGGTCAACTCTCCCTGATATGGGGTTCCAGATGGTGCTTCGACGGTCAGACCGTCAGCCCAAAGCATGGGGCACCCGTAATTCGCTGCAGCGGCAGTCAATGCCTTGCGCATCTCAAAACTGGCCTTAGGCAATCCAGTGATCCTGGGCATGGGCCCCCAAGGCATATCCCACTCGGGTCTGAGCTGCTTACCGATCCAGTCACCGAGTACGCTCCAATCAGTAGAATCAGCCATTTCGCACTCGACTCTGACGAGAATGTTCGGGACTCGGTTTGACTCTATGTGTAGACCCCAGCTGGGAGCCCAGCCAGTGAGAGCTGTTGCCAGTGCAGATAGCCCGGACTCCCGATTGCTAATCAAGGAGGTGTAGGAGTTGGAGAAGCAAACCGCATTTGACTCGGCCCAAGAACCGATGCCTTCGCCGCAGTCTATCCCCCTGTCGTAGGGGGTGCAGGAAAGCGTAGCCTCAATGCCCATCTCAGAGTAGGCATGGATAATCTCGAACTGCTGTTCAAGGAAGTCGGGGTGGTCGATTCCCATCTCCTCCATCCTCTCAAGGTCACAACCTGCAGCATTCAAGGTGGTTGGAATTTCCACCTTCCCCTTCGGATCGCCGGAAAGATCAGCAAGGAATCTCCGCAAACCATGCCCGCCTGTAATTACGCTGACCCCAGATACATGGGCGTTCTCAACACGAACGAACTCTGTGGAGCCAGCAGTGGAGGCGAGGTCGGCAACGAGACGTGCTGCCTTCTGCTTTGTCGGGCCCATGCTCCCATCGAGCATGGACTGAAGTTCCCTCGGGACTCCCACAGATAAACCCTAGATGGTGGACTCCTTCAATGCGCCGCACCGTGTTGGCGAGTGATATGGTAATGCTGGTGGGAGGGGGGTTTCTTCGTCTCGAGGACGCCCTGATGCAAGCAGGATGGAAGAGGCGAGGTGAAGTCACAACGATGTCCTGATCCCCATTGCGCGGAATATACACCAACCTGACCAGCCTTCGAAGATTCCGAAGGCGCCAGCGGCGACCAGTCCTGCTACCACAGTCCAGCCGATTAGTGGGTCAAGCACACCGTAAACCGTGACAAGGGCGAATGGGAGTGCGCCGATGATCGCAAAAATCCCCAGCATCATTCGAACGTACTGGCCCCTGGCATCAATGTTGCATTCCATGACTTTTCGTGGAAATGGCCCCCTATTAATCACTCGACTCAGCTTCTTCCGATGGGACGTTATCGCAAAGAGTACGAAACGGAGATTGGCGAAAGTTGTCTGGGTTCGCCTTTGTTACTACCTAGTTGAAATGTCATTTTCTGATGTCTAGAATCATGTCAAATAGTGACATCCCCACGGGGCATCATGGTAGACTTCGCTCTCAACGAGGAGCAGGGGATGATACGAGAGTTGGCTAGGGAGTTCTGCAATGACATGGTAATGCCAAACGCAGCGAAATGGGATAAGAAGGGCGAGTACCCCCTTGATGCCATACACGAGGCTGGCAAACTTGGACTCCTAAATACGACAATTCCTGAGGAGTACGGTGGCCCTGGAATGGGGGCTATAGAAGAGGTCGTCATCAACGAGGAGTTCGGACGTGGGGACCCTGGGTTCGCAACGGCAACCGGCAGCACCATGCTCTCCTGCTATCCTCTGCTCACAGGTGGCACCGAAGAGCAAAAGCAGGAGTACCTAGGAAGGGCCTGTGCTGGCAAAATTTCAGCCTATTGCGTTACCGAACCCGATGCTGGGTCTGATGTGCAGGGACTCAAGACAGAGGCTGTCAAGGACGGTGACGAGTACGTCATCAATGGCAGTAAGATGTGGATTACAGGGGCCAAATACGCAGACTGGTTCTTCGTTCTAGCATACACGGACAAATCAGCTGGACACAAAGGCCTTAGCGGATTCGTGGTTGATGCTGATTCCGCCGGGATTGAACTGGGAAAGAAGGAAGACAACATGGGCCAACGCTGCTCCGACACCCGTGGTGTGAACTTCAACGATGTCAGAGTCCCAGACTCGAACCTCGTTGGCGGAGAGGGCGGAGGGGGATGGATGAATGCCATGAAGGCTTTTGACCATTCTAGACCGACTGTCGCCTCCCACGCAGTCGGTAACGCTCAAGGAGCAATGGAGGAGGCTTGGGCATATGCCAAGGAGAGGCAGACATTCGGTAAACCGATAGCGAGGCACCAGTCGATTTCGTTCATGCTCGCAGACATGGCCACAAAAATCGAGGCTGCACGGCTGTTGACCTTTAGCGCAGCCGATGCATTGGACTCGGGGGAAAGGGCAACTCTGAAGGCAGCGCATGCAAAGAGGTTTGCAGCGGACATGTGCATGGAGGTAACAACCGATGCAGTCCAGATTCTCGGGGGGTATGGTTACTCCGAGGAATATCCAGTAGCGAGAAGGATGCGTGGAGCCAAAATCTACCAGATCTTCGAGGGCACGAGCCAAATTCAGAGAATGATAATCAGCAGAGAACTGGGTGAATCGTTCTAAGCACCCGGAACCCTCTGTCTCAGAGCCTCTGTAGCAACGACAGCCATTGGGGCCTGGAGATTGTATGATGGTACGAATCCAGCCATCGGCACCCGGATGATGGAATCAGAGGCGTCCAGAATCGCCTTGGGGATTCCATCATGCTCCCCTCCAACCACCAACATCACGCTACCAGTCAGGTCCTCGTCCCATGGCTCGACGTCGCCGCTATCCTCTAGGGAAACAATCCTGAAACCAGCTTCACGAGCTCGAGCTACTAAATTGCCCCCATCTACCCAGTGAACAGGCATGAAACGGTGAGATTTCATTGAAGCGCGCATCGCAGCCTTTCTCTCACTGTTGCTAAGGCCGCCGTCAACGAAAACCGCGCTAGCACCGCTAACCTCAGCAGTCCGTATGGTGAATCCTATGTTGACGGGGTAACGTGCACCGGCTATCAGCCAAACAAGACCGGGGGACGACAACACCTGGTCGATGGATGCATCGGGATTCCTGCCAACCAGAGCCAGAATGCTTGGCGGGACCGCGCCATCGTTTCTCCTGGCCATCCTCCACATGTCATTGCGTGAGGCCTGACGGACAGGGATTCCACGAGTCTCTGCAATTTGTCGTAGGCTAATGACATCACCGTCTTCCGAGTCCCGTAAAACGAGCAACAGTGTGACCTCTTCGGATTCGAGGGCTTCCTCGACCTCCAACTTCCCGCATCGCTGCACGGTTGTCAGCAACCGGTAGGCGATTAATCGCGTTTCGGTGCTTTGGGGGTATCAATTTCCAATTTTTATTCCGATCCTACCGGAATAATCGATTCTGTTCAGGAGAATTTGGCCATCGGAGAAATACTCATCCACGGCCTTTTTCGAGCCACTCCAGTGCCCATAATCGTCGATGATCAGGACCCCGCTAGTAGTCAGGGCCGGAAATAGGTGATTCAATTCATGCAGTGTAGACTCGTACCAATCTGTGTCCAATCTCAACAGGGACGCAGTTGCAGGCATAGAGTCGGGGATCGTCTTCGCAACATCCCCTTTGACGAAAATCAAATTTCCTTCGGGGTAGCCAGTCGAAGACATGTTCTCCTTAACCTCTGAAAGAGAGGCGAAGCACCATTCGTTATGCTCATCCTTCTGCCTATTCTTCCAGCTATCCAGAACACTGAACCCATCGTCTGAGACTTTGTTGTCGAACTCTGTTGGTTCGGTCATCCCCTCAAACGTGTCATAGAGATAGATGGTACGATCGGAAACCCCCATCTTGAGTAAGGTATGGGCTATCATCATCGTGCTTCCACCCCTCCAGACGCCGCATTCTACGAAGTCGCCGGGAATTCCGTTGTTGATTATGTACTTGACCGACTCATGCAGGGCAAACATCCTCTCCTTCGAAGTCATTGTCTTGTCTTTGCACTTCCGATAGATACTGAGAAATGTGGAGTCTTCGTCGATAACTGGGTCGTAATCTTCTATTTTCGTAATCTTGTAACCCATCTTGTTGACTGATTTCTGAATCAGTGTTTTCGGGAGGTTTTTCACATGCCAAATCGGTTTCAAGCTCCTTTTATACCTTTTCTAGGGGTAATTTTCCCAAACAAAGTTCGCTTCAGATTTCCTTGGGAGTAGGTGTTCGTTAGCTTTGCATTTATGGCCGGGGTCCCGGTGGAGGGCCCGTGGAGATAACCCGGCAATTTGTCCTTGTATTCACTTTCGTATTCGGGCCATTGGTCCTAGCTTCCTACGCATATGGGGCATCGCATGCTGACAGACCTGCTGATCTATGGGGGGGGATTCCCCCCTCTTGGCAGGGATACATCGTCCCGTTCATGTTCTTAGCAGCCATTGGCTTCCTAATTTACTGGTACACCGTATTCTTCCACCTTGATGAGGCGTCGGTGGAATCCCTGAGGTGGCCTTGGGGGAACTCGGACGGGGAGGGGGGGGCTAGGCTCCTTCTGTCACTCTCGCTTATCCTGATTCCCTCGGCATTGTGGATGGAGAGTACCATTTTCCATCTTGAAAACGAGTATTCCTGGACCCCGGTTCTAGTGATTGGGATGCTGTTCCTGACTTCGGTTGGAAACTTGATGCTGGGGCTTCTGGGTTTCAGTGCATACCAGGACGGCGTTGATGGTGCTGGACTGATGATCATCGGGTCCGTCATGCTAGGCGTTCAGTGCATACTCAATGACTTCTTCATCTGGGTATACAAGTTTCCTTGGTGAAGTTATCGCCAAATTGCAACGGTGCCGGGAATCACCTCATTGAGATTAGCATGAGCCCTGCGGCACGTCGTCGACGACGGGAATTTTGTCGTAGTCGAACCAGTGCGCGGAACCAATCGCGGCCCAGGGTGGTGAGCACAAGTCGTCGTGTTTGACGCCAATTCCATTGTACTGTCCGATGATGATCATATTGGGGTCCTGAGACCAAACTTCGAATGCGGCTGAATACAACTCGCCGCGTAAGGTCTCGTTAGTCTCAATTCTGGCATCCCACAGCAATCCATCAAGCTCTGCGTTGTGGTAGCCTGTACCGTATACGTCCTCGGTACTGGAGGCGAAAGGGGACCAGTAGTTGTCAGGGTCGAGGTAGTCAGGGGCCCATCCGCTGAAGCGTACCTCAAAGGTCCGAGTGTAGTACATCGTCAAGTACTCCGCCCATGGCTTTGAGGAGCCGTCAGTAGCAACTCCGATAGCCCCCAGGGACTGCTGGAGTTGGCCAGCCATGGCTATCCTGTAGTCGTTGCCCTCGTTGGCCATAATTCTGAGAATCTGGGGCAAGCGACACTCGTCCCCATCCCTCTCCGATTCATCGACTACAACAGTGTTGTTGTTCGCCAACTCCTGGCAATCATACTGGCGGATGAATCCGGCGTCCTCCAACAATTGCTCCGAGTATGTCAAGTTGTAGTTGAAGACCTGGTATTGGGTCCAGTCATACAAGAAACCGGTTGGTATCGGGCCGTACTGTGGTGCGAGGGAGTTGTCGTATGTCTCTTCCCTTGCCGTCTCGTAGTCGAATGCAAAAGAGATGGCAAGTCGGACGGAGGTGTTGGCCATTGCGTTGCATTCCTGAATGCCGTCGCCGTCGCAGTCGTGGTTGATGATGGGGTCGCCGTCCCCGTCGTTGGGTTCTAGATTCATCGCGGCTAGAGTAGTGGTGTAGGTCTCCCTGTATGTGCAGATGTATCCGTCCTTGCCCCTAACGTTCTGTTTGTCGTCCAATTCATCGTCCTCGCCCTCGTCGAGCTCACCGTTCCCGTTATGGTCAATGTAACAGAACTCTGTCAAATCCTCCAAATTTATCGACCCGAAGTCCGCCTCGTAGTTGTACTCCGGATTGCCGTTGTCGTCATGATGAGAGAAGGCCAGAAGCCGAGTAGATGATTCGCCGACAATAGAGTGTGTGACTCTGTTTAGGTTGAACGTTCCCTCTTCCCAGTGCATCCAGTTGGGGGTGAGTACTATCGTGTCCTCCCTAATCCAGCTCTCGACGACGTAAGCCCCGGTTCCAGAACCAAGAGGGGCCTCGTCAATCCAGTCATGGCAGTGGTCGCCGCTGTTGTTGTTCAATTCACAGAGGTCCTTGTTCACCACGGCGCCAACAGTGTAAGCGATCGTCGAAACAAAGCCCGCATAGGGAGCGAACAGAGTAACGTTGAAACTGGTGTCATCGATCACCTCAAGGCTGTCGCAATCTGTGTTTTGGGAAAGTATCCAATCCACGCCGCTCTCGGGTGCTTGGTAGGAAATCACCCTGCACCATGAGTAAACTACGTCCTCTGCGGTCATTATGTCGCCGTTGCTGAAGTGAACACCGGGCCTTAGTGTGAAAGTGTAGGTTTGGAAATCGGGGCTAATGGTGTACCCCATTGCTAATCTGGGGGCTATCACCACGTCTCCATTGCTACTGCCCTCGTACCTGAAGAGTGTGTCGAAGACATTCTCGATGATATCTCCCGAGGCTGAATCGTAGGCATCATGGGGGTCGAAGGTTGAAGCGTCGCCTATGGTCATATCAACCAACTGGCAAGGGGAGTTCTCGACGCCAGCGATTTCGTCCTCGGAGCAATCCCTGATGGCCTCGAGTTCATCCCAAGCTTCTTGGTATGTGAATACCTCATTGTCGAATCCCCAAAGAACGCTGCCCTGCGTCGTGTAGTATATGCAAGAGCGGTCATCATCGGTTGCCTCTGAGTCGTAGTTGTCGGCGTTCTGATCGGTGCAACCTGGAATCTCGTCCTCATCGTTAATGCCATCGTCATCCAGGTCGTAGTCGCAGGAGCCGTCGTCATCGGTTGCTGTGGAGTCGTAGTTGTTCGCAGATGCGCTGGTGCAGCCCGGCACCTCGTCGGAGTCCAGTATGCCATCGTCATCCTGATCGTAGTCGCAGGAGCCGTCGTCATCGGTTGCTCCAGAATCATGATTGAATGCGGTCTCGTCTGTACATCCTGGAACCTCTAGCCAGTCTGGAACGCCGTCGTCATCGGTGTCAAAGTCGCAGGAGCCGTCGTCTTCAGTAGCATTTGCGTCGAAGTTGATTCCCCGGGAATCGGTGCAGCCCGCGGTTGGAGCAGACGCTTCCTCTCCAGCGCATCCGGCGATGGAGGTTGAAATCAACATCATTGTCACGATTATGGCTTGCTTTATCATGCCCAAGAGAGGTTCGGTTGGGGATTTGTATCTTCCCCCTGATCTGTTTCCAACCTTTAGTATGGGTCGGGTGGGTCGGGCAAGAGTGAAGGTTTGGTAGTGCCTCGTTGACACCATGGCTAAGTTAGTCGGGTGGAGCTTGCCCAAAGCCCGAACTCATGGGCCACCCTTTGTCACAAAGTCCCAGGTTGTTTCAGTCCTAGAACAGGCTGGGGTGCTATTGGAGTTAGATGGCGCGAACAGATTCCGAGTAATCGCTTATCAGAATGCCAGTCGCGCATTGGCTTCCCTAGAAGAGGATCTGTTGCAGGTCGTCCAAGAGGGGAGGTTGACCGAAGTCAAGGGAGTGGGGAAGGGCATAGGGGGGCTAATCTCCGAGGCCGTGCTCAAGGGAACCTGGGGCTATCTAGACGATTTGTATGCTAGGATTCCCCCTGGTTTAATCGAGATGGTAGGAATTCCGGGACTTGGCCCGAAGAGGGCAAAAGCCCTGCATGATGAGCTCGGAGTCGACTCTGTGGAATCCCTAAGGACGGCATGCGAAGAGGGGGAAGTGTCCCCTCTTCAAGGATTTGGGAAGAAGAGTGAGCAGAAGTATCTGGACGGGATCGAGCTACTGCGTCGCTACCAAGGAAGGAGCAGGATGGATGTTGGGCTGCTATACGGGCAGGCACTGGAAGAGAGGATAGCTCAAATTTCAGGTGTTACCATGGCCCAGTTGGCTGGGAGCGCCCGTAGACGGAGGGAGACTATAGGGGATCTGGATATCGTGGTGGGAGCAAGAACAGAGGATCACGTTGCCATCGTCAACGCAATTCTTTCTCTACCAGGAATTGCCGAGGTTAAGGGCCATGGTGATTCCAAGGTAAGCCTGATTCTTGAGGCGTCCATGCTAGGTGGATCAACGGGTTCTGGATCGGTGGATGCTCAGCTCTCAGAGTCGCTTGTCGAACGAGGTAGTGACGCCACCATTGACG
>Ga0066850_10001872_pt1 | contig 10810 bp, 11 predicted proteins | sample ETNtaG_4_FD_67282 | JGI IMG/M metagenome (GOLD analysis project Ga0066850, IMG submission 67282) | Marine microbial and viral communities from oxygen minimum zone, Eastern Pacific Ocean - ETNP201406SV67 | ecosystem: Environmental > Aquatic > Marine > Oceanic | place: Pacific Ocean: Eastern... | reverse complement strand
ATCTCAGCCATTTTGACAGTCGTCCTCATTGTCGTCTGGACATTGGCCCCCCCTCCGAACATTGGAGTTGCAGAAGGCCAAATAGCCCCCGATATTAGTGGCGAGGGCCATTCAAATGGGAAATGGGAAGATTTCCGCCTCTACGATTACTTCAACCATTCATGGTCAGAAGGAGAGTCGGGTCAATACATATTCATGCAATTCATGGACACAGATTGCCCTCATTGTTGGTCTGATGCACTTACAATGACTGAAAATTATAACGAATTTGGTGCAAATGGAGCTGCCGTCTTCATCACTATCTCGGTTGGGATGTTGAGTACAGATCACAGCCGTGAAGAAATTGTGGCGTTCCAAGAAAAGGGTGATTATCAAGGATGTAACCATGATGAACGCAATTGTAATGAACGAGATGGCAATGTTCACGATTGGGTCTATGTTGATGATTTGAATGAAGGTGCATTCAAAGATTACAATCCACCCGGTGTTCCATTCCATCTAATCCTGTCACCTGACGGGACAGTCGTGTGGAATAGTGCAATGCATGAACAGGGGGACCCCCTACACGAAGCAAGCGATGCTCTTCGACATCATTTGAGTGGTGGTGCTTGAATGAGCGGTTATGGCCCATTGGTATTTTTCCTAGTCGTGATGGCCATCGGTGGCTTAATCGCTAGCAATATGAAAATTTCCAATCTCGAGGAAATGAGTCGAACTCGCCGACGTTTGCTTGGCCTATTCATTATCGAGATGGGTGGTTTGGCAGCGAGTGCATGGACCTGGATGATCCACAATGATTTGATCAAAGGCAGTTCGGAATACTGTGCTTCGGAGGGCCTGGTACAATGTGGCTCGGTCATTGGCGACCCAAACTACTCGACATTCATGGGGATGCCTTGGGGTGTTATCGGGATTCTAGCATTCTCAGTTCTGGGGTGGTTCACACTCACTATATTCTTGGATATGAAGGCCGACTGGTCCAAATCATACGTTGACTATGCATGGTGGTTGAGTCTTCCCAGTGCACCGGGAATTCTATGGCTTGTTTTCGTCGAACTTGTTCTTGTAGAAGGAGCACCACACATTTGTCCATATTGTACAGCCGTGCATATTGCTTTGATTGGGTGTATGTACTTGCTTTACACGATCCGAAAGGAACGTGACGAAGGTGATTGGGACATTACCACCAAGAAGAGTAAGGCGGAGTTACTTGCCAAGGCTCGCAAGAAGTAATCCACTAGGGCTGATATGTCCCTCCGATTTCGAACAGTGCAACATCTGTACGCATGTCGACAGGTTCCATCCGAACAACAGTCACATCCAATCGACTTTCATTAGCATACTGCGCCCGCAATATGTCATACAACCTTCCCTGGACATCAGCCATTTGTCCTCCGCGTAGGATGGTCACCATTCGAATTGAATTATCCTCTGGTAGTTCGACGATATATTCGACTAGCCATTCACGATCTGCTTGAGCACTGTCAACACGCTCTTCTTCACTTTCTTCAGGGATGTACGCCATCAGTGTAATATTTGCACTGAGAGACTATGAATGCTTCGCAGCACACGGTTTGAACATGAAATGGAGAGTATAATATAGGTCCACGTCATTGTCATTCTCTTCTTGAAACAATTATTCCTGAAGTCACTAGGGCCCCAACCAATAGAATTAGTGTCAAACTGCTATCTTTTTCCACATTTCGGGGATTTACCTCGTCCGTTATCCCGATTACCCCGCGGACACTCCCATCAACTTCGATTTCCGTCACAAAACCATCTATATTTCCATACGTTTCCAATGTGAGTACAAGGCTTGATTCAGAATTGGTTTGATTGATAGAACGAATATTCCACCCATGTGCCCCATCAAATGATTCTGAAATGGTGCCATTTCCATTGAATGTAATCATTTGAGTTGCAACGTCATGATGTATGTCGATGCCATTGTATGCAATAATTTGACTATCCATTTCAAGCGTTTCCAAACGGAATACAGTAATGCTCGCATTGGATGGCATATCCTCCTCAATTACAATCGTGAGTTCATGCACAGAATCGTGAGGTTCGTTTCCCCATGTATTCCACACCATATGCATACTGATTGAGTTCTCACGATTTGCCTCAGCATTACGGAGCCTACTTTCAAGTGTAGACTGAGATACATGCCCTTCAACTTCCTCCTGTCCATCGAACCAGAATGTTGGCAATGATAGTTGATGGTCCGATTCTTTGAGCACCAATCGTTTAGATGTCAAAGGAGTACCAAATGGGTCTTCGTCATTAGGGTGTAGGGCCACACGGACAACACGATTTGAACGATCGTCGACAAAATCAGAAATCCATGGATCAATTGTAGCACATGTATCACACCATGTAGCAGTATACTGCTCGAGAAGAATTGCATGCCCGCCACTCACTTCTCTAGATTCATCTGGAATGTCTATGTCAGCAGAAGCAAAAGGCAGTAGGATTAGGACGACTATGGTCAACACCACACGCTTCTGCATATTCAAAGCGTCTCTGCCGGGTCTCATTTACATATCCCGGGCCCAGCCCGACACAGAGGGAGCAGGATGAGTAAGCGTTGGTTCCAAGCACACCAACGTGATACATGGCGTCGTCAGGCCCGTTCAAAGGGCTACCGTGCACGTTCAGCGTTCAAACTCAAACAGATCCAGGAGAAATTCCAGCTCATTCGTGAAGGGGACTTGGTCTTGGATGTCGGCTCACACCCCGGTGGTTGGACTCAGGTCTCAGTCGAAGAAACGGGGCCAAATGGATTGGTTATCGGAATTGACCTTCTTGCTAGCGCTCCCGTAGAAGGTGCTCAAATGGTAATTGGAGATGTAACGGACAAGGGCTCCCAAGAAAGCATCCTTGAGTTATTGCGAGAGGGGCTCAAAGTCGATGGCTCATTCTTACCTGAAGTTGACGGAGAAGAGTCCCGTCTGTTCAACACCATCGTATCGGATATTTCTCCAAGATTGACTGGACAATACGATCGCGATCAAGCAATCTCTCTTGAATTGGTTGCCATGGTCTTTGATTTCACATTGCCATTGCTAGTCCCAGGGGGTGCTTTCGTCACCAAAATTTTCCAAGGCACTGGAATCGAAGGTGTGGTCAATGCAGCCAAACAGCGATTTTCTAGAGTCCAGAGATTTTCACCCGAAGCATCACGAAATTCGTCATCAGAAGTGTTTCTTGTTTGCAAGAACAAACTCCCCCGCCCGAAGAAAGGCTCGAGGGGAACATCGGTTTCTCAAGAATTGGATTTTCACCTAGAATCAGAAGGCATCATTCAACAGAAAAATTCTGAACCTGAAGTTGACGTAAAGAGTGGTTTCCGACGTATTCCGAAGAAAGAGTGACACTTTCACTTTCACTTACCCCTCGTCGAAATGATGGTGGACCGAAAGCACTCATCGCTGTTGCTCTAAGGAGTTGTAATAGTGTCTGTCAGTATGATTGAGAAAAGAAGCCCGTCAACAAATCGAAACCAACAAAATTCGCGAGATAGTATATTGCGTCATGTAGGTTCAATTCAGTCGAAGTACCGGCCGAAGAAGGTTCACAGAACACGCGTTGAAGAGTTGATTGCCAATCGTCCGATCGGGCGTATCGAACTCCTCGTACTACGTAGATACCCACGTCGAACGGTGATGTCTAAGGGTTGGACTGGTTCAATTGCTGCTGCTTGTGGGCGCGATGAAACCGGATTGATTGGCCTTGTATTGTGGGGTGACCAAGTCGACCGAGTGCGTACTGGAGACATCATCTCAATCCAGGGGGGATGGTGCCGCTATAGTCAGGGTCAAAAGGTCATATCTACCGGCAGAACGGGTAAATTGACCATCCTGGAAGCCTGAGATATGTTTCGATGACCTTCGGTCAACCATATTAAGGAGGAGTCGGTGGCCGGCTCGCTGAGGAACCATCATGCAGAAGCGCGCCTCTACTTGTTCCGCCTCCGGTGTACCATTGACAGAAGCCAAGAGCACCTCATTCCCATGCCCAAGTTGTGGGGAACCAATTGGTCGTTCAGAACGCTGTAGGAATCAGGCTGTGACATATTTCTGCTCGTCATGTGGTTTTCAGGGTCCCTGAGAGGTTGATTTTCCATGGGTGAAGTTGCAGTCAAATACAAGATAATGTGCGATCCAGATGTTGATGATGCGGATGCTGATAATATCGCAATCGCCATGAACAGTATGGAAAGTGAAGTTGGTGTCGTCCAAATGGTCGAAACAAAACCTCTTGCTTTCGGCCTCAAATTTGTTGAGGCACATTGTGTAATCCAAGAAGGCGATGGTACAGTAGATGCCTTTGAAGACTCAATCAAGGAAATTGATGGTGTAGGTGAAGTTGAAGTCCTTGAAATTGGACGGCTTTGATTGCCTCAATATTGAGTCAACGCTGCTCGCATAAATTCCCTCATTAGAATCGTGGCATAGGTGCCGCTGGGTAATGAGAATCTCAATCTGAGAGAACAACCGTCGGGATTCCAAATCTCTCCTTCTTTTGGTCCCTCACCAAAACGCTTCCCCAAACTTTCCGCTTCAACGTCACCAGCCTCCTCTACACTAAATTCAGAGAAGGTAACTGTAAGTGGTCTTCGACTACCTTTTGATGTTAATCGTGGAATGCCACGAACTTGCCAATCCTCTTCGCCTAATCCCATCTTTGAAACAATTTCCTTTTCGATATTACCGGGTATACTATCTGAAAATTTGCTTTCTCCACCTGGTAGGGCGGCCGTGACAGCCAAACGACCGAGGTTACAATTTCGAGAAATACGAGGAAGTATTTCAGATTCCACTTCCACTAATTTCGTCATGTCAATTTTCCCATTATCTTGAACCAAACCAACAATATCACCTTCAATTGGTTCAGCAAGGGTAAGTCCTGCATCCAAACGTGCAGCAATAATTCGATTGAATGCTTCAGATTGTAAACTATGTACCATCATTAATTGTAGATTGTTTGGCAATTTACGAAATGCACCCACCCAATCATCTGGTTTTCGTGACAAATGCCGAAGCATATCACGTTCAAATCCAAGATGCCGCGGTATCATTTCTAAGCACTTCTCAACATCACCTGATTCACGCCATTCAGATCGAAAAGCCTCGACATCAGGTTGTTGGTGTATCCCCTTCATGCCGAGATATGTGTCTACAGCACCTTTCCAATCATCACCAATGACTGCACGGCCGACAATTGATGTTACTGGCCGAGTGGCTCCAAACCTTTGGGGACCAATCCAATTGGGGAAGCGACCTGGACCCAAACGGTCTTGCATCCCCTCGAAAATAGAATTGACTCTCGCAATTGCTTCCTTAGCCTCAAGTGGCTCACCATTGGAATCAGAACAACCCCTGACTGTAATCGTGAATCTGTTCGCATTGTGGTCTCCAAAACCCAGTTTCTGGTGACTTCTACCCAATACCTCAATTTCAACATCATTGAGTTCAACAGAAGCAACCTTGTTCTGAGGCGCATCCATTACAAGCAATTGTGTGGTAATAGCTCGCTTGTCCTTTGTTCCACTAAACCAAATCCGATTTTTTGAAATCCCTAGTATTTTGGCCAATTTCCCTACGAATCGATTTGTTTCCCAATTGGTCAAAGTGACTCTGGCAACTGTAAAACGACCTTTTGGGTCAAGGGCAGGTACGCGTCCGACTTCTTCTACACGAAAATCTTCGAATCTAGATTTGAGCACACCACCAATGCCTGCACCTTCGCTAGCATAACCAGTGAGGCCACACGCTTCCGCGATGTCCGCGGGAGTCATCTTAATCCCTTCAGGAGAGGGTGAGTCCATCGAATTCATTCGCAATGTCCTTGCATAGACCCTTCAATATTTTTGCAGGATCCTTGCCCTTTTTACAGCGCAAATAGAATTCTGGTTGGTCCAATTCTGGATGCCCTACGAAATAATTCGCATATTCGACATCCTTGTTATCATTCAGCCGTGATCGGAATAGTTGCAGGGCAGTATGACTCTCCCCTGTAATGCGGATTCTAAGCTCTCCACCGTCGTTCAATAGTACCTTGATTGCCATGTTGACCAGCCCGCCGACCCAGCCCACCCTTTTGAGCCTTCTTTATACGACCACCCACTATGTGGGTGTGTTTCACAACATTTCTTTATGTGATTCAGTGAACACTTTCCTCCTTCTTGCTTATCAAGCATATCCCGCTCGCCACCCCTATGGGTGGCTCGGATTCCAAGGAGCGCACCCTTGTTAGCGCAGAGACTTTTGAGAAGTCCGCAATACCAATTCTAATCGGCTCTCTTATCCTCACAATTGCCTTAGGTTTGCAACTGTTCCCATTGCCTGTTTTCGACACAGACCTTTCTGCCTTTACCCCAGAAACACCTGCAGAACAAGCTGAAGAGCGGATGTCGGAATTTTTCCCTGAGGAAAGTCGCCCTATGTTCGTTCATGTCTCCTCCGACGATGGATCCAACGTGTTGAGCATAGATAATTTGCAATTACAACGAGATGCCCTTAATGCAGTAATGAATCGCTCTACTTCGTCCAACGATTATATCGAATCTGTAATCGCAGCCCCCAATGTCATTCAACTAGCAATCGATGAATCTGATGCCAATGGTACCACTCTGGACAATTACACAGACTGGTCTCAATTGCTAGATGCCATTCTCGATGAGGGCACTGAGTGTACAGATGCCCTTGACGACGACAGGGCTCTGTCATCAGGTGCTTTCATCAAAGACAGTCTAATTCACAAAGACTTAGAGTATCTTTCTACAACTTGCAAGTATCTTGAAGATCCAGCGAATGTATCTGATGCGGCCCCTATCGCATCTAGCACGCTTTGGGTCATTATGATTGACCCAAGTTTAGACGACACCGAACGTCAGGTTCAACAGGATTTCATTCGAGCCCAACTTGATGGTTTTTCAGAAGATACCGGGCTAGATTACCACTCGACAAGTATGGATTTGATGAGTCACGACATCAACAAGAGTACGATTGGTGAATTGGTGATGCTGATGTCTGGTGCCATTCTAATTGTCGTTTTCCTCCTTTCTGTTGCGTTCCGTTCTGTGCGAGGAGTTGCTTTCCCATTGGTGGGCCTATCTGGAGCGCTGGTTTGGACATATGGTGGCCTTGCACTCGCAGGCATCCAATTTTCCATACTTGAGGTCGCCATTGCACCAGTTGTTTTGGGCCTTGGAATTGATTACAGCATACATCTTCAACGCCGATACAATACATACAGGGCAGAAGGTATGCCCGCAAGTCAGGCGTGGTTGCAAGGCTTTGACACACTCAAAGTAGCCTTGACACTGGGTGTAGTGACCACGATTGCGGCATTCGTTGCCAATATCGCTTCCCCCCTCCCACCTTTGCGTCATTTCGGATTCGGTCTCGCCTTTGGTGTATTTTGTGCCTTCATTTCATCGACCCTTGTGGTCGGTGCATTACATGTTGTGATGGAAAGGGATTCTTCTGCATACGGAAAGCATCTTGAATGGATGAGATTTGGAAAATTCAGCGAATATATGGTTGGCTTCCAGAAGGTGAATCAAGCCAAAGTAATCGGACTTGTCACATTGCTAACGGTGGGTTCAGTGATTTTCGCTGCTGCTAACCTTGAAACTGAATTCGACCTTTCAGATTTCCTTGACGAAGATATGGATGTAATGGAAGGTCGGGACCAACTCTACGAGTCCTATGGGGCTGCGGGTTGGAAACCCATCTACATCCTCATGGAACCTGAGGGCGGAACTCAGTTCATTTCTGATGATGCATATTTCCTTGATTCACTGGGTAGTCTGGATACATGGTTGTCATCAACGGATGGAGTGGTTTCTCCACATTCAACTGGACGTAATGCCCATCCTGCCTACGATGGGCCTTACCCCATATTGTTTGATGCAGTTGAAGGAAATTCCATTTTTGGCGAAGAATACAATTTACACATTTGGGAAGGTGGTTTGGTAACAATGAACGAGTATGCCCAAGGAGACATTGGTGCTGCACTGAAATCACTCAGTACAAATGACTCCATTGCAGACCCTCTGTCTGGTGAAAGTTGGTCAGAACGTGTGAACAAGGTTGTTGCATTCAATGATGATGATAGTATCCAGTACATTCGCATGGAGGTATTAATCGAGGTCAAGACGAGTAGTGATAGTGAAGCGGTCCTCAATTCATTACGCAATACAATCGATGACTTTTCAGGACTAATTGGAATGGAGGGGGTCATCATCCATTTGGCTGGAGACAGCGTCAGTTTGGAGGCTGTTCTTGATGGTTTGGCGGCATCTCAGTTACAATCTACACTGATTAGTTTGGCTGTTTGTTTTTCTGTTTTATTCGCCCTTACACGAAGAATCGGACCAGCCCTCATCATCGTACTACCTGTGGGAATTGCCTCCACATGGGTGGTTGGTGCAATGGCAGTATTGAATGTAAATTGGAACGTGATGACTGTGATGGTGACCGCTTTGACAATCGGTCTTGGAATCGACTATTCGATCCATGTCTGGCGTCGCTTCGAAGCCATGAAGGTCAAGCAGGGAGATGTATGGGCTGGTCTCCGAGAAATGTACGCCTCCACAGGCGTAGCACTTGTGCTTTCAGCCGGAACAACAATTTGTGGCTTCACTATCTTACTACTATCGCAAATGCCTGTTGTTCAGGATTTCGGAATGGTCACTGCAATCACTGTATTCTTTTCACTGGTTCTAGCATTGGTATTGCTACCAGTCTTCCTAGTTTTGGATAGCCAATCAAAGAATGGTGCCACATCAGACTAGGCCGAGATTGTCACCATGAACGGCCCCATTGTCAATTTCTGCTCTCTAGCGACCAATAACAATGCCATCCAGAGTGTGACTGGACCGAGTGCCCTACGTTTCCGTTGAGCGCGCCTCAACACCTCTTTCTTTTCAAGTCCCGACTCATCTGTAATTTGCATCAGTAGTACGCTAATGTGTGTTGATGCAGGGTCGATGGGTGCGGATTCAGGAATTTCCTGAACATGTTCAACTGCCCCTTCAACTTCGAATGTTGGTCCAGTTTTCATGCCCTTTGGAAGCGAAGGTGGCGATTCTAGTAATCTCATTGTTGGCAACCAACCAAATGGGACATCGATATTTTCAGTTTCAATTTCAGGTTTCGCTCCATCTGTAGAGACATCAATCCAACCCGCTCGAACTAAATTATCCCTCACACGCGTAGCAGTCTCCATATCGAACCAACCTAAATCAAAGGACCATATTCTACAAACTGCATCTTTGTCAATTGGTTGATTTTGGTATTGTTGCCATGTTTTTGCCAATAAAATCGCTATATCGGGTGCGATTTTCATGGCCTCAGACATCGTAATCAGTTGTTCGACAACTCGGAAGTTCTTCATCGTCGCGGGAGAAAGGTCATGCCCTAGTGGTGCCTGCGCGGCTCCAAACCGGTGGCTTTGAAGAGGTCGAGTGTAAGAAATGGAGTGGTGACATGAGGGATTATATTGCCAGGGACCCTAAGACGGGAAAGCCTCTACACACTGGACGTAAACGACGTCAAAGTATCGATTTGGCCTACAAACCAGGGGCTGGCCCGTGGGACTCAATCCCATTGGATCGAATCCTCCCCCTTGCCCGCGGCGACATTGATGTCCATGTTGTTATTTGGCGTGACAAAGAACGATTAATGCGACAAACGGATGCGATTAGGGCATTGCCACGAATTCGTGGTCGTGAACAACAGGAAGCTCATTCTTCTCTTGAATCTGCCTTGGGTTCAATTGATTCTCGGTTGCGTATTGCTGGCTTGGATAGTTTGCCTTATTGTGCGTTGCAACAATCTGAAAAATTGTTCGAACATTTACATGAACTCCTGGATGACGTTGATGCAACGGTACAGAAAGCCGCCCAGAAATGTCTCGTTATCACCGCACCAGTCTTCCCTTCGGTTACTGAGGAGACCATGCGCAGAGAATTGCGTTCTGATGTAAAACAAAGACGTAGTTCTGCCTTTGAGGCCCTCAAGCAAGTCGCTGATTCTTGGCCGGAAGTTGCCGAATTACACATCGACGAATTAATTCGTGAAGAAGAAGGTGAACTTCGCGGTTTGGCCGCCTCACTATTGCCTCGACTCACCAAACACAAGTCTGCCACATTGTGGGACCTCATTGGGTGGTGTTTACAGGATGAGGCTGTTGTAGTGAGGAGACACGCCGCACGTGCATTGGCACCACTTGCTGATCATGCACCTAAGGTAACTCAAATTGCCCTTGAAATTGCATTCTTCGATGAAGATGAAAAAGTTAGAAATTCAGCCTTGAAGGCTTCGAAGAAACTAGACCCGAATTCATTCAGGATGCAGCGATTAATTTCCGACGGAACTCGACATTCTGACCGTAATATCCGTATATCCTGTATCAAGATGCTACCCATCATCATGGTAGATGCTGAGGTGAGGATTCATGCCACTGAATTACTTGTGCAAGAAACTGATACTGAGATTCGAAGTTTGCTAGAAGAACTCATGATTGACGAATCACTTGAGGGAACAGAATCCGAGAAAAATGCATTCTTGGCTCCCGCAGAAAAAGTGGAACGCGACGAAGGCTCGTTGGCCACTCCGCCCCCTCTGGTTCAGGATTTGGAAAAGGATATCAAACCAAAGGATTCGTCTATTGCCCCAAATCCTGTTAGAAGGCCTAGTCAGGACGATATTTTCTATGGGGACGACTTTGACGATGGCACAGATGACCTAGTTTGAGCATATTATCTCCCCGTAGGGGAGTCGGCACGGTTAAAGAGGGG
>Ga0066850_10001866_pt1 | contig 10845 bp, 8 predicted proteins | sample ETNtaG_4_FD_67282 | JGI IMG/M metagenome (GOLD analysis project Ga0066850, IMG submission 67282) | Marine microbial and viral communities from oxygen minimum zone, Eastern Pacific Ocean - ETNP201406SV67 | ecosystem: Environmental > Aquatic > Marine > Oceanic | place: Pacific Ocean: Eastern... | reverse complement strand
GATGGTGCAGGGGGCAGGATTTGAACCTGCGAAGCACTACGCACTGGGACCTAAACCCAGCCCCTTTGACCACTCGGGTACCCCTGCTGTGACTGTCCGAATAATACACTGCCAATAAGACAACGCATGACATCAAATGGTGCCCATAGTGTCATAACGGGTTCTTAACGCCGCGAAGGCGACTAAAATGGCGCGGATAGGGATACTTGGTCTTGGCAACTGGGGAACTGCCTTGGCCCATGCCTGGTGCCAAGACGGTCACAACGTCTTAGGTTGGACGGTAGAAAAAGAGGTCTACGATTCACTAATGACAAGAAATGTGAATGAGAAATACCTGCCAGGTTACGAGATTCCCCAGTTGCAGGCGACGATGGAGATCTCCGACGTCACCGAGACCTGTGAAATACTGGTTCTGGCACTACCGAGTGCTGTGATTCTCGAAGTGGTCGACGCCTTGTTGCCGCATCTGCGCCCCTCTCATCTATTGATTGACCTCGCCAAGGGATTGGCCCCACCCGAGGAGGGCGGTTCGGGAATGATTTCCGATGCAATCGAAAGGAGGCTGTCCGAGGCTGGTCTTTCCAATCCAGTGGTAGTCATGACAGGGCCAACTATAGCTCCTGAAGTTGCACGGGGCGTGATAACAAACGCACTTGTGGCCTGCCACGACAGGAGCGTGGCCGAGAGGATATCAGGGAGGCTGTCCACCAATTCACTATTTCTCACTCCAGCTGAGGATCCGCTAGGTGCTGAGCTCTGGGGCGCGTACAAAAACTGTGTTGCTCTTGCCTGTGGCTTAGTGGACGGACTGAAGGAATCAATCGGAGGTGACAATCTGAAGGCGGCTCTGGTGTTGTCCGGGTACAGTGAAGGAATTGGACTTCTGGGCGCTATGGGTGCCGATCCAAAGACGGCTTTCGGACCAGCAGGAATAGGGGACTTGTACGTGACCGCAACCAGCCCTCGTAGCCGAAACCGTACTCTCGGGGAGAAGCTAGGCTCAGGTAAGAGCCTCGAGAAGGCTCTGAACGAGATGCACATGGTAGCCGAAGGAGTGCGCGCAACGCAGATGTTCCTCAGGAGATCGGAAGATTTGGGGCATCAAACCCCATTCCTCCATTCCCTGGGAAGCCTGCTGGACGGAGAGCTTGGTGTCGAGGAGGCAATCAGGCTAATGGTGGAGTCCTACGACAACCAATGAGGGGGCAGGGTTGATTGCCTGTGCTCCATCCGAGAGATAGGATGGTAACAGAAGACCTCACAGACTTCGAGCTCCGGCTACTGAAGTGGATCTCAGCATCAGACTTCGTGGAGGTTCCATGGTCCACTAAGCGTGCGGCTGAAGCGTTCAAGGTCGAAGAGAAGGAGGTTTACGAGGCACTAGCCGCACTGACCTTCAAGGTCCGTGACAAGATTCAGATCTTCTACGAGGATGGGTCGATCAGAATAGTCGGAGATGACAGTTCCTAGTCTCCCTTTCCCGTTGAAAAGGGGAGGAAGACCTCTCTCCACCTGGGTCTTTGGACACGCTCATCCTCCTCAATAAACCCCCTTCTAATTTGGAGTGATAACTGGTCGATCAGAATCACAGAAACATACATCACCAGTATCAGTGCGAGCACCCTATCATACAGCTTGAATGGCTCAAGGTAGTATTGCATGTACCAGCCAATTCCACCGGCTCCTACGAGCCCGACTACTGAACCATGACGAACATTGTACTCAAACATGAACAACATCTGGCTAATCAGGGAGTTGCTGGCCTCGGGGATTGCGAAGTAGCGAGCAGTCTGCCACCGAGGTAGTCCCATGGCCCGGGCAACCTCCAGAGGTTCCCGGCTAACGCCCTCTAGGGCCTCATACTGAAGCTTTCCAAGATAGCCCACGGTGTATATGGTCATTGCAAGAACACCCGCAAGGGGGCCTATGCCAACTAGAATTACAAAAATCAGGGCCCATATCAGGGAAGGAACCACACGTAGGGCAGCAAGGACCTGCCTAATCACCTGAGCGAGCCACTTTGGGGACAGGTTGGTCGCCGACATGGCGGCTAACGGAAGTGAAAGGGCCATTCCAAAAACCGTGGCTAGGAAGGCTATCTCGATAGTCTGTACCATCCCAACGATGGCTGGGCTGCAAACCCAATCGATACTCGATTCGCAGGGAGGATGAGCCCAAGACGCCCTATTGGTGAGAACTGAGAAATCAGGTGGCCATGCCTCACCCCATATTACTAGAAGATTGGTTGCTGCCTCACCAATCCTCGAAATGGAAATCTGCAGATGTGCGATTGTGAGAATGGAGAAAAGCATGAAAACCAAAGTGACCTTGAGAAGAGTTCGCTTGGCGATTGCCTGAAAGATACGTTTGAAAACGCTCAATTTACTCCCCCCCCAGTTGAGGAAGACTGAGCTGGTCTGGAATCTCATCGTCACTCATTGGCAGTAACTTCTTGCCTCGGAGTTCCAATAGGCGATCACAGAACGTACGGGCCCTGACTGGATTATGATCCACAATCAATATGGCGGACCTTTGAACCTCAGCCAGCCCCCTCAGTAGATCAATAATCTCACGAGCAGTGTCAGCGTCGAGTTCACCTAGGCATTCGTCGGCTAGGAGCATTTTAGGAGACTGGACCATGGAGCGGGCAATGGCCACACGACGCTGCTGTCCTCCAGATAGTTTATTCACGGACTCTAACGATTTGTCGTGAAGGCCCACAGCGTGGATAGCCTCCCTAGTCGCGTCACGCATCTCTCTGGATGGTATCGAAAATAGCGTCTGAACGAAGCTCGCTCTTGGAAGCGCACCCATTAGGACGTTGTAGCCCACCGACTGGTGACGCACTAGTCCAAGCTTTTGTGGAATCAACCCTATGGAACCTCGATTGGCCGATGAAAGGGGCATTCCATCGAAGAGGATGTTGCCGGATAAAGAGGGAGTCAAACCTGCTATGGTTCTCATTAGGGTCGTCTTTCCCATTCCAGAGCGGCCGATGACACCAACGATTTCACCCGGACTGATATGAAGAGTCACGTCCTCAATTAGTGGGTGGGATTCAACGAATCCTATGTCAACCCCCGAGACGTCAAGGACGGTTCGAGGCATAGATTCTCCATCATCCGTCGTACTTTTCCTCAAAGTATGCCTCTATTCCAGGTATACTACTGATGGCTGTACCGTATGATCCCAAATGACTCTCAGTATCCACGGCCACGAGACCGTCAGAATTGAGGACTGAGTGCAGTATTGGTTGACTGTCGGAGTTTGTATTCAATGCTAGAAGGGCCGCAGTGATCACTGCTGCCTTTTGGGGGCTCACCTGTTCCGGATTCAGCATCACTGGGTGACTAGGGACCTTTCCAAAGTTCGGTTCCAGCATTCTGTACTTGGATCTATCGAGGCACCAATCATTACCCTCACAGTGATCCTCAAAGGAGCTTGTCTTAGCAAAGGCGACGTCGCCCTTCCCCTCCGTCATACATCTGAATGCCCCGCCATATCCGTAGTAGGTGTCCCCGCTGGATGGAATGGTGGCATTGCCGAAGTGGTTCTCAATTGTGGTCCTAAGGCTGTCGATGTCCTCTTTATCGCCTGAAATATCGACGATTCCATTGGCTATCATGTAACCCATAGGCATGAGCATGCCTGCAGATTTCAGCCACCCAGTATGGCAGGAGTCATGCCCTTCCAAATCATCGAGAGACTGGATATCGCTATCGGCTAGAACCCAAGCAGCTGCAAGATAGAAGGTTGATCCGTCTGATTTCTTGTCGGCGAGAATAGCGTCGAAGCCGTGTTGCTGCCAAGACAACCAGGCAGAGCCACCGTCTAGGAATGCTATGTCTGCATGGCCGAATCTCAATGCCTCAATCGCGGCAATGTCACTGGAAATAGGATAGATTTCCACATCCCATCCTGATTGCTGTGCGACGAAGTCTGCTAGGGCCTGAGGATTGGCTTCAGCGTCTTCATAGTCATCTTGAGTCTTGAAGGCGATTCTAATGATTTCATCCTCATCCGAACCTAGACAACCAGAATTCATTGATAGAAGAACGAAGAAAGTAATTATCATTGTAATCGATTGATGCATTTTCATTTCGGGCGCCATAAATTTTCGAAAAAACAAGTACCTTTTAATTTTGGGTACCCTAAATCTCAATATTTCCTGCGATAGAATCATGTCCCTGCTAATGACCAGTAGTTCATTGAACGGAGTTCGGACAGCCTCGGCACTTGCCCTCACCCTGACATCCATCATGTTGTTCTCGCTCTTTCCTCTACAATCACCTGGTCCCTCTTTGGACGATGTTGAACAGCGGCGTGAGCAATTCGGAGGGGGGGGATCGATAGAGGAGCAATGCAGCTCCATTACATTCGAAGACATGTTCCTCTATGACCAAGCAAACTTCGACATTCGCGTTGACGAAGGTTGGCAGACTGCACAGGTCGAAGCAAAGGCCTGGATAAACTGGACTCTTGCTGATGACATCAGGGAGGACTTAGACGCTTACCTTGAAGGAATTGTTCCTTCGGGAGGAGATGGTTGGCTATCTACTGACGAGATAGGCGCGGTGATTCTCATTGCGGCTGACTGCCTCCAACACAGCCTCACTAGAATTGGGATTCGTGACGGGGCAGCTCATAGAGGCGGAGTGGGGGTGGACTGGAAGAACACCACATGGAAAGACCAAGGAATGGAGATTGCTGAATACAATGGTATCCCCCCTAGGCACTTGGAGAAGAGAGAGTGCCAAGGATTCAACCAAGGAGACTGTTACGAAATCCCCGTAATTCCGGCGACGGGACGAGATTGTGACACAGAAGTGAATGAGTCGTTTGGTGCAGACGAGTGCCGAGTTGTGCTTTGGTTGAATGCGACTCTCGAAATCGACGGGTTGACTGATCCGAATGACTTCACAATAGCCTTCAACTCATCCAATATGAGCAATGCGCGACTTGATTTCACGTTCCCGCAAATGCCGGACCTAAGGCTAGATATTTGGGAGGAGTGCGAGGGGAGGTACGTCGGTCCGGATGAAGACAACCCCGGTGGTGGATCAACAATGCCGAGAGGGAGCTGTTTTGGTGACGAATCTTCCTCTCACGAGTTGCTGGTGCATGAGGATGGCAGGCTCACTTACACTTTGTTTCCCAGCCTTGAAAGGGCGGCTTGGCCCTATGGTGAGGACATTTTCGCTGACTTCACCACATCTCCTGTTCCAATTGACACCCCTCCCAAATGGACCGAAGAGGCTCCTGAGGATGGCACATGGTTCCCCGTAGCAGAAGAAGGGCAAACTAAGTGGGTTTCGTGGGCTCAACTATCATCGTGGTTTTCCGATGAGTCGGGGGCATCTAGTCTGGAGATTGAGTGCATGACCAGTGACAAAGGTCAGATTAGTCAGAGTATTGACCGTTCACTATGGGTCACTGTGGAGGGATTGGTGGAGGTTTCGTGTCATTCTATCGATTCGTCTGGGCAATCATCGGGAAATAGATCTTGGAGCTTCGGCGTCCCGGTTTCTATTGGGACCCCAGAACTATCACTTTCCGACCCCCACCCAATCGTCCTCCAGGTATCTCAAGGTTGGTCAAATGTCTCAGTAGAGATTGGTTTGGTCCGAGAGGGATTGCCCAGAAGCGTTGAGAAGATTCTACTGGACCCTCAGACAATGGTCGATCAGTGTGAGGGTGACGATTGGTGTCAAGTGGTCTATGTCCCCTCATCTGAGATGCTACCAGGGCCAGTTCTTGTATGGGTTCGGGCATACCATACAGAGGGCAATTACATGGAACATCTCTATGACTTGGGCATCACCAAGCAGGGTTCTAGGCCTTTGGTCATATTGAATTCCGGAGAATGGCAAGACGATCTTTGGAAAATCACAGGTCAGTACAGCGACCCTGATGGGGAGTCTGTAACTTTCACAATTTCAGTCGAAGGAGAGGAGCTGGTCGATGGCATCCATGTCCAAGGGAACACTTGGGAAAGTCAGTGGATTGATTTGAAAGATTTCGAACCAGGCGAAACATCTGTCACGGTTATTGGCTGCGATCAATCAAACATGTGCGTTTCCGAAAAGGTCCTTGTGAATACTACGTTCTTGTTCGAGCAAGTGGAACATCTCGAGTCTGAAGGAGATGAGAAAGGAGGGTCGATTCCTGCTGTGGGGGCGTTTTATGCTATGGCATCAGTTTTCGCTGCACTCATGTACCTGCGTCGCCCGGATAGGTAACATGAGCTTCTCTGGCCGGGTGACGGGATCGTCCCACGAGGGAGGGCTAATCGTTTCTTTCGAAGGCCGTGCTCCTAAACTCGGTGCAAACATCAGGGTGTCCGGAGGTAGAATCCTCGGAAAGGTCGATACTGTGCTTGGTCCGGTTGATGCCCCCCTGATTCACGTTCACCCCTTGGTGGACGGGGTTAACTCATCTGCAGCCATTGGTTCACCTGTAGAAATCGCCCCGCGCATCAGAGCTGGACGGGGTCGCTCTAGGGGCGGACGTCGAGGTAATCATCCACCAAAACACCAAGCTAGACGAGGTGGGAGAGGTGGTGCAAAGGCGACAAAGGGGCGTTTCGAAAGGGGCGGAACGAAGAGGGGGGCTGTGAAGAGAGGAAGTCGTTTCAAACCGAGGAGCTCTAACAGAGGCCCTACCAGAAGGAGCTCGGGCAAAAGAAGGCGTTGATGCGCCAACCCGAGCATTCTTCATTGGATTGGCAATGCACGTATCGTGACCAAGAGCGCCGAGTTGCTCTGGCTAGATGCCATTGAAGCAGAGGAGCGAGGAGAGAGGGGTCTTGCAATCTCCCTAGCAAGAGACGTCGTCCAAATTGATGAGTCGAATACTGAGGCTTGGATGGCAATAGCCCAATGGACCATTACTGACTCGTCCGAAGGAAGACGGGGGATGCCGGAACTGGCACAGGCTGCAAAGGCCATGTCGGCTCTCAGGAGGGTGGTTTCACTAGATCCGGGGAATGCTAGAGCCTGGCGGCTCGGCGGGGAGATTCTTGCTGAACACCTTGGGATGTTGGAGCACGCCTTGGAATGGTGGGAAGAAAGGTTGGATTTCGCACCTGAAGACATCGTGCCGCTAATCGAGCAGTTGGCAATATTGGTAAGACTTGGATACTTCGAAGAATGCGAAGAAAGGCTGGATCTGCTACTATCGAGCAACGAGGGAGACGATTCCGACAGGAAGCTAGAAAGGCGTAAGATCAGAGTTAAAGTGGTAGTGGAAAGGGCTTCTCGGATGGAGGATGATGGTGCTTTCGCGCCGCAAGACCAGAAGGATGAGAGATGGGACATTATCAGGAGGATGAAGAACAGGAAGCCCATCTCCGAGACATTCTTCCTGCTTACGTTCGTGGCACCAATAGTTTTCCTTTTAGGATCCGCTGCAATGTTTGCATTCGGAACTTCCTCATTCGGATCAGCTACAGTGTTCGTTCTGATCCTTGCTTCCTACTTCGCAATTAGCAAGCTTTCCATGGGACTGCTTAATCGGCTAAACAGGCATGCCTTTGACCTAGATAGGGCACTAGACGTGGAGACCACGGTGGGCAAGGTGTGCATTTCCGATGAGATTAGAGGTTCTAAGCTGTACAACTCGATACTTTCGAAAAGGTCACCAGCCTTCAAGGAGAGACTGGGGCAAATTGTAGATTCTGGAGAAAGGGTACCTGCCAAGTGGGAGTTAAGCACGCCCTTCTAGGGTCAGCCTCCCCCCTTCTGCTGGTCGTAGTACTGTGCGTAGTACTGTTGGGCGTATTGGCGAGCCATCTGTTCTTCATATCCTTGGGCTACCAGCTGCTGAACGTAGGCCTCCACTGGATCCATTTGCTCAACGCCACCGAAGCTCTCAACAGCGTCCTCAACCTGAGAAGATCCTCTCCTTCTGATCATCAGGGTAATCACAACAACCAGGATCAGGGCGACTGATGCCACTCCACCTACCAAAACCACGCGTAGGGAGTTTCCGCTCGATTCCTCGCAGGAGGACGGATCTGCCACGCATGGATCTACCACCCTAGGCAGTGTGTAAAGTTGGATTGTCTCGTCGACGACGTAGGACCCTTCCGTGATTCTAATATGGACCACTCCCAAATTGCCATCTTGCTCCAAGTAAAGGTGGGAGATGTTCAGAGACAGGGCGTAAGTGTCCCCGTCACACAGGTTACTCTGGAAATCGTAGCGGCCTAACTCCTTCTGGGTGGTCTTTACCGCCGGTGAAGCATCCAAAATGCTAGTGTCGTCAAGGACGGCCTCGACTGTGACATCGCAATCGCTTCCGGCGTCGTTATCGACAACCTTCCCAGTTAGATTGAGGATGTCGACAGCATCAAGCGCGTCGAAAGGCTGTCCGTCAGCGGTGGATGTAGAATCCATCTGGACTTCGGGCTCCTCGTCCCCGAAGAGCTCGCCGACCACATCGAAGAAAATCCTGAATGTTGGCTGAGAGTCTTGACCCCTCATGTCCGACACGCTCAGCTCAATCATTATCGGGTTCTGGTTTGGCGTCAGATTCCTGAATACGTAGTGCCACTCGGTTTGGCCGCTGGGAAGGATCACTTCGTGGTCCTGGTTACCATCTCCGCTAATTGTCCAAGTGAACGACTTGATCCCTGTGCCTACGTCGCTGCTGTTTGCGGCTGAGAACTGAATGTCGGTCGTTCCGGTGTCGGAGAGCCTGACCCTGTACTTGGGGGAATCTATCATTATCCAATTGCCATCGCTGTCCTGCTTGCCGGTGGGGGTCTGCTGGTAGCCGATGAACTCCACAAACTCCTGATAGGTTTCGTCCTCGAGAATATCGATTTGAGCTACAGGGGGCGTGATGTCAGAAGCTATGTCGTTGGTGTACACCGAGACATTGGTCAACCGCGTATGACCGGCTGAGTCGTGGAGGAAGAGCCAGATCCTCCACTCGGCGTCAATCTTGCACCCGAGCTCCGCACTAGCGTCGGGTATGCAGAATGTCGTGCTGACTGAGCCACTGGAGTCATTCTGATGGACATGCCAGTTATCTTCCCCAAGGGTTTGGCCGTCCCAGCCGGTGACCGTTTCGTTGTTGGGGGACTCGATGACCCAATCGGCGACCAATCCTTCGATATTTGACTCGAAACCGAACTCCAAGGCAGCATTACTCTGGATGGCGGTTCTCTGGTACGCAGCAGTAAGGACGTCGAGTGGCTGAACTTGGCCGTTGATGGTCATCTCGAAGCCCTCCCCAGCGATCTCAAATCCATCTGGGTATGGTGTAAGGTGGAATTCCAGCAAGTTAGACAGCAGGGGGAAGTTAGAGTCACCGTAAGGCTTTGAGACGCTGGGATTTTCGACGTCGATTGTTGTGACTATCAACCCGCCTTGCTGATAGTTGCACGTGGATAGCAAAGACTGGCTCGGGTTTTGAAGGTCGGTGATGAGTGTGTGGAATGTGCCACCGTCACTAATCCTCCCGCCTTCGGTTCCTCCGGGAGGGGCGTCGCTGCAAATAATTGGGATGTTGTAGGAGTTCACTTGGCTTGTGTCCAGACCTGAAAGGGCGACGTGCGTGCCCCCGTTGATCCCAGAGAAAGCGGAGGTGTTGATTCCAGACATAATCGGGTGGAACGGATCGACGAAAGTGATGTTTTCAGAGTGTATTCGGCGATCAACGGTTTGATTGGCGTGGTCCCTCATCACTATGTCCATGTCGAAGGGTAGCCTCTCTGGCTCGTTACCCTGGCTCAGGTAGTCGCTCCGGTATGGTCCCAGGTGAACTTGGACGGTTCCTCCGTCCTGCATATATGCGACTAGGACCTCAGTCAGTGTGATATCGGAATTCGCAGGGTTGGGCGTTCCCAGCAACTCATAGTAGTCGCCGTACTCTACGTTATAGTCGGTCTGCCATGGCAGTAAGACCTTGGAATAGTGTTCCAGCCAATCCACCGTACCATAGGTCTCCCACTCGTTGACCTCGTACTGGGTGTATGTCTTCCCCATGGCCTGAAGGTCGCCCTTAACGCTCTGCAGCCTGCTCTGGTCCGTGGGGTCGGACAATATTGCTATGTCGACCTGATCTGCGAATTTGATTGAGAAAAACCTCTCGTTGCCGGAAAGTTCGCCGGAGTCGATAATTGTCGCGAAGAAGCTGATGTTGTAGGTGTGATCGTCGAACCACTGGTTGTAGGGCGTCGACCAGTTGGCCTGCCCCCTCTGGTGTGGATCTAGTACGAATGGGCCGTTCTCGGCTGTTTGCTGAAAGACTGTCTGACCAGTATCAACGTCGACAATCTTCATTGTCACGTCGTAGGTTCCTTCAATCACGCCGTTAAGCATGGGGACTGCGAAGTCATGGGATGACTGCCCAACAGTGTTGGTCACGTAAACGCAGTCATAGACCGGGTCAGCGACGCAGTCGAGAACGTCGGGCTGCAGTAAGGTGATGTCCGCATTGGCTATCTCGAATAGAATCGTTGACACGTTGTTGGCTTCGCTGATCTCGGGCTTGTCGAACCAACTCGACGTGTTGTCGGTGTTGTCGTATAGGGTCATCAGGTCGATCCTGTAAAGTCCACTCTGGAAGTTATGGGCCCCCATGTTAACGACTCTCTTCTGAGTTGCGTCCATTCCCGACACCGAGTCCAGATAATAGCCATCGTCTGTGAACGTGTAGTCATCTACTCTGATGTTGTCAATTGCGAACCCTGCATAACCTGCATTTCCATTCACGCCGTCGTCGTTGGAGTAGAATCTCCAGGTGAACGTAACATCGGATCCTGATAGGGTGGTGCACTCCTCAGTCCAAGCGAAGGAATCTGAGTTGGTCTGGTTCAGCAGGTGGACATGCGTCAGG